>ERZ1048872.1452-NODE-1452-length-19696-cov-5.176824_pt1 | contig 19696 bp, 15 predicted proteins | sample MGYA00383100_ERZ1048872 | MGnify/ENA primary metagenome ERZ1048872 (study PRJEB29581, sample SAMEA5548370) | metagenome | biome: marine; feature: coastal; material: water | depth 50 m | study: Short-term variability in the microbial, nano- and picoplankton...
TAACTATTTTAAAAGAAATTAAAAAAGTATATCCGGCAATTGATATTGTTGTTGGAAATATTGCAACAGGTGAAGCAGCTAAATATTTAGTAGAAGCAGGTGCTGATGCAGTAAAAGTTGGAATAGGACCTGGGTCAATTTGTACAACTAGAGTAGTTGCTGGTGTTGGTTTTCCTCAGCTTTCAGCCATTATTTCAGTAGCTAAAGCAATAAAGGGATCAGGTGTTCCGGTAATTGCCGATGGTGGTGTACGCTATACAGGTGATATTCCAAAAGCAATTGCTGCCGGTGCTGATAGTGTAATGTTAGGTTCGTTATTAGCTGGTACAAAAGAGTCGCCAGGTGAGACCATTATTTTTGAAGGAAGAAAGTTTAAATCGTACCGTGGAATGGGTTCTGTAGAAGCTATGAAACAAGGGTCTAAAGACCGTTATTTTCAAGATGTTGAAGACGATATTAAAAAGCTTGTTCCTGAAGGAATTGTGGGCAGAGTGCCGTACAAAGGAGAGTTATTTGAAACTATGCACCAATTTGTAGGTGGTTTAAGAGCCGGAATGGGTTATTGCGGGTCAAAAGACATTGAAACTCAAAAAGGAGCACAATTTGTAAAAATATCATCAGCAGGTATGCGTGAAAGTCATCCTCATAATGTAACCATAACCAAGGAGGCGCCAAACTATTCAAGATAGTTAGGTTTTTATTGATATTTAAAATAAAGCTGTTATACAGTATTTGATTTGGAAGTGTTATTCTGAAGATGTCATGCCGAGCTTGTCGAAGTATTGTTTCAGAATCTCATTAAATTTGAGAGCTATTATAGTGTAAAGATGATAGTATAAATTCCAGCGGAACTCATAGATATAGCGCGAAGTAGTTGTTATTAGTTGAGCAATATTTAACTTAAAACTTTTCAAATACGCCAAGACCAAACAACGCAAAATCATATTTAACAGGGTCGGTTTTATCCATTTTACGCAAGTTTGTATCTAATTCAAGCAAAGCTTTTGCATCGTTTTGCTTTCGGGTTAATAAACCAAGCTTTCGAGCTACATTTCCTGAATGAACATCTAACGGACATGATAATTGAGCTGGAGCAATGCTGTTCCAAATTCCAAAGTCAACATCTGCCTTATCACTTCTAACCATCCAACGTAAAAACATATTAATTCGTTTTGCTGCTGAACCTTTTAAAGGATCTGAAATATGTTTTTCAGTTCGTGTTTGATGTGGTAATTCGAAAAATACTTTTTTTAATTGGTGAATTGCTGGTTGAAGAGAATTGGAAGTTGCGTAGGTTTTAAAAATGGTTTCTAAGCCATTGTGCCTTTTGTAAATGTGGTTAAGAGCTGTTATAAAATAGGCTAAATCGTTGCTATTGAATGTTCTGTGTACAAAATTGTTAAAGCTTTCAAAATGATATTCTTTATAATTCATTACAAAATCATAAGGAGTATTCCCCATGAGTTCCATCATTTTCGCTGCATTTTTAATAATCATTTTTCTATTACCCCAAGCTATGATGGCAGTTAAAAATCCAGCTATTTCAATATCTTCTTTTAAAGAGTAGCGATGCGGTATTTGTATTGGATCACTTTCAATAAATTTAGTGTTATTGAATTCAATAACTTTCGCATCTAAAAATTCTTTTAGTTCTGTGTTATTCAAGGTTTAAAATACAAGTTATTTTAGTTAAAATTTTTGAAATTTGAGTTTGAAAATCAAACCATAAAATGTCTTTATCTTTTTTATTCCAGGTAACTTGTCGTTTTGCAAAGCGCCGTGTATTTTTTTTGATTTCTGAAATTGCGAAGTCCAATGTGCAGTTTCCGCTAAAATATTCAAACAGTTCTCTGTAGCCTACAGTTTGCAAGGCGTTTAAGTTTTTGTGTTTGTATAAATTTTCAGCTTCTTCCAACAAGCCATTTTCCATCATAATATCTACTCGTTGGTTAATGCGGTTGTACATAATTTCCCTATCAGCAGTTAAGCCAATTTTAATAGGTGTAAAATTTCTTTTTGCTTTGGGTTTATTTTTAAATGACGAATAAGTTTTACCCGTACCAATACATATTTCAAGTGCCCTAATTAATCTGTGCGGATTATCAATTTCAATGGAATTATAACTTTCTTCATCAAGTTCTTTTAGCTTGTTTTGAAGTTGTTGTATATTTCCATCTTCAATTTCTTTGTTTAAATTTTCTCTGATATCAGGTGAAACTTCAGGAAAATAATCCAATCCGTTTATAACTGCATTGGTATACAGACCGCTACCGCCAACCATTACAACTATATTGTGAGTTTTAAACAGTTCGTCTAATTTTTTTAAAGCATCTTTTTCAAATTGCCCCACACTGTAATTGTCAAAAATGCTTCGGTTTTGAATAAAATGATGTTTTGCCGCTACTAATTCTTCTTTTGAAGGTACAGCAGTTCCAATACTCATTTCTTTATAAAACTGGCGTGAATCACAGGAAATAATTTCAGTGTTAAAATGCTGTGCAAGTTGTATGCTTAGCGCTGTTTTTCCAATTGCTGTAGCTCCAACAATACAAATTAAATAGTTAGTCATTGTTTAATTTTTCTCCGCAATTATGACAAAATTCTGAATCATCAATATGGTTTTCTTCTAAGCAATTTGGGCAATGTTGTGTGTTAGATGTTTTTTGCAATAAATTGGTTTTAGTCATTTCTGAAGTTACAATTCCGGTAGGAACAGCAATAATACCATACCCCAAAATCATTACAATACTTGCTAGAAACTGACCTAGTGGCGTGTGTGGTGAAATATCGCCATAGCCAACAGTGGTTAGGGTTACAATTGCCCAGTACATGCTGTGTGGAATACTGGTAAATCCATTTTCAGGACCTTCAATTAAATACATTACCGTACCTAAAATAATGGTTAAAACCAATACGGCAAATAAAAACACAGCTATTTTAATTCGACTGTTTTTTAATGCTACAATTAATCTTTTTGAAGCACCTAAATAACGAGCTAGTTTTAAAATACGGAAAACGCGCAACAACCTTAAAGCTCTTAATGCAACTAATGCATGGGTTCCTACAAAAATTAATGATAAGTATTTAGGTATGGTTGCCAATAAATCAATAACTCCATAAAAACTAAAAATATATTTTGAAGGTTTTTTTATTGAAACAATTCGAGCAATATACTCTATTGAAAAAAGAATTGTAATTACCCATTCAGCAATGTTTAAAAAATTATGGTATTTGTCATCAAAACTTTTAACACTTTCTAACATTACAAATACAATACTTGCTATAATAGCGAATATTAGAATTATATCAAACCATTTTCCCTCTTTGGTATCGGCTTCATAAATAATTTCATGAATTTTTTGTTTCCATTTTGGTGTTTTATTAGTTGTGTTCAAGGTGTATTTTTTATAAATATAAAAACTTCAGTGTTTTTACTAAATGAAATTACATTAATTTATTGAAACTGTTTTAATATCTAATTAACTTTTCTACCGTATTTTTTTGTAAATATTTTTTAATAGTAAACCGGTTAAAATTTGAATTTTTCATAGGTGAAATCAATCTTTTTAACACATCAATATTGTTAACCTGATAACTTAAATCGGTATAGCAAAACCCTTTAAATTCGTTATTTTCAATTAAAATCACCGATTTTTCACCAACAAACCTTCCTTTGTCAATAACAATTAAATTTTGATTACTAAAATTAATATTGGTATAACTATTTTGTCTCTTTTTGTTGTAAACAGGCTTTTGAATAAGTAGTTCTTCAGCATATTTTAAATGAGCAATTAATTCGTTTCCTGTTTCTTCGTGGGAAACAGAAACTACTTTTTTTTGTAATAATTGGGCATTTTTAGAATCTCTTAAGAATAGCTGATTTACAGATTTTCTAATATTTTTACCTTTCCCAATATACATAATGGTACGCGCACTGTTATGAACATAAAACACGCCTGTTTTAGAAGGTAATTCATCTAATATTCCCTGAAGTTTTGGCGCTAATTTTCGACCGTTTTCTGTTTTTATAGACTGTTTTATAATATTCTTATCGGAATCTTTATTCAGTAACAGTTTAAATAATTGTACGGTTGCCAAGGCATCACCTTCAGCTCGGTGTCTGCTGGATACAGGTATTCCAAGTGATCGGCATAGTTTTCCTAATTTATAAGCTTGTTGATCGGGAATAAGGGTTTTACTCAATTCTACAGTACACAAAGTTTTTCTGTTGAAGTCAAAACCAAGTCTTCTAAATTCTGTAGTTAAAATTCTATTATCAAAATTTGCATTATGAGCTACCAATACGCAATCATTTGTTATTTCAACAATACGCTTGGCTACTTCAAAAAATTTAGGAGCATTTCTAAGCATATGACTATTTATGCCTGTTAAATTAACAACAAAAGGTTGTATTTCTCTTTCAGGATTTACCAAACTTACAAAGGTGTCTACAACTTGATGTCCATCAAACTTGTAAATGGCTATTTCGGTAATACCTTCTTCGTTGTATTTTCCGCCGGTGGTTTCTATGTCTAAAATTGCGTACACTAACTGTAATTTCTTAAGCCAAAAATTGAACTTCCCACTCTTATCATGGTGCTTCCTTCTTCAATAGCAATATGATAATCGCCACTCATTCCCATAGATAGTATGCCAGGATTAAAATTTAGGGTTTTGTATTTTTTTAATTTTTCAAAGGCAGTTTTTAATGTTTTAAATTCTTGTTGAACTACTTGTTTGTTGCTGGTAAAACTAGCCATCCCCATAAAACCTTCAATATGAACGTTTTGAAGAGATTTTAAATCTTCGGAATTAATTAATTTTTCAGCATCTGAAACTGAAAGTCCAAATTTAGTATCTTCTTTTGCAATTTTTATTTGCAATAAACAATGTATAACGCGTTTATGCTTTATAGCTTGTTTGTTAATTTCCTGTAGTGTTTTTAAACTATCAACACCGTGAATTAAATGAACAAAACCAGCCATGTGTTTCACTTTATTACGCTGCAAGTGTCCAATCATATGCCATTCAATATCTTTTGGAAGCAGGTTATGTTTTTCAACCATTTCCTGAATTTTATTTTCTCCAAACGCTTTTTGACCCGCATTGTATGCTTCTAAAATATCAGAAGCAGGTTTTGTTTTTGAAACAGCAATAAGGGCAACATTATTAGGAATTGAATTTTGAATTTCTTCAAGATTTTTGGCAATACTCATATTTTATGATACATTCATTTAAAAACAATTACAAATATAATTGAAATAAATCATTCATCAATCTCAAAAATGGTTAAACCACTTCTTAACTTAGGTTCAATATAGGTACTTTTAGGTGGCATTCGTAAATTTTCATTTACAACAGCTTTTAATTGATTTACAGAAACCGGAAATAAACCAAACCCAACTTTGTAAAGTTTCGAATCAACTTCTATTTTAAGTTGTTTGGGATTGTGAATTTCAGGTAAACATTTAATTCTGGAATTTGTTTTTAAATCTTCAATTCCTAAAATTGGTTTTAAAATGGTTTTATGAATAATATGTGTATCTAAATCAGATAAGGCATTATTAATTGGATAATCGGTTTTTTTTAGATAAAGAGAATAATATTCCTTATCCATATACATTGTAAAATGATGTTTTTTAGAAGGATTGTATTTTTTTCTACCTCTATTTTCAATGCGATAGTATTCACTAAGTCTTTCTAAAAAATCTTCTTTTGAAAGTCCGTTTAAGTCTTTTACAAAGCGGTTAAATGACGATATTTTAAGGTTGGAATCAGAAATTAAGTATGTCATGAAGTAGTTATAGTTCTCTTCTCCGGTATGATTCGGATTTTCTTTTTTACGTTTATTTGCTAAAAAATTAGAGGAAGCTGTTCGGTGGTGTCCGTCAGCAATATATACAGCATTCATTTTTTTAAACTCTTCTTCAATAAATTCAATGTCCAAAGGCTCGTCAATTATCCAAAATTTATGTAAGCGCTTTGTGTGCGTTGAAAATTCATATTCAGAACGCTTTTTTTTGTATTTCTTGTAAACAGCATTTAAGTACTTACTTTCGGGATAGGTAAGCAGTACAGGCTCGGCATTAAACCCAGTAATTCCAAGGTAATTTCCAAAAAGTTCTTCACGTTCTTTAAGGGTGTCTTCGTGCTTTTTTATAGTATTATTTTGATAATCTTTTACGTGTGCAACGGCTATAATTCCCCAAAAAATATCGTTACCATATGTTTTTTCATGAAGATAATAATGAGGTGTTTCATCTTTGCAATAGATGTTTTCTTTTTTAAAATTGAGGTATTTTTTACGAATTAATTTGAAGCGTTCTTCACCGGTCAGTTTTAAGTTTTGTGTAAAACCAGGTTTAATAATATGTAAAAACGAATAAGGGTTAAAATTTAAGACCGCTTTTATTTCTTTTTTTGAATAAGCGTCATACGATCGTGAAGTTGCCAAAGCAGCTTTGTCGCGCATTGGTCTAATTGCTCTAAAAGGTTTAATTATTGCCATATACTCAATAATAATAAAAATTATTAAATCAATAAATTACACCTTCAAATATACGTCTAAATTGAGATATAGTCAAAAAAAAGGACGCTTACTTAGCATCCTTTTAATTAATATGTGTTTTTTGAGCTTATCCTAAAATTTCAATAATTTGCTCAGCTAATTCTGTTCCAATTCTATCCTGAGCTTCACCGGTAGCAGCTCCAATATGAGGTGTTAACGATAAATCAGGGTTCATTAGTAATTGAATTTCTGGTGTTGGTTCATTTTCAAAAACATCCAATGCTGCTTTTGCAATTTCATTGTTTTTTAATGCTTCTACTAAAGCTACTTCATCAACAACACCACCGCGAGCTGCATTTACCAGACAAGCAGTGTTTTTCATTAATTCAAACTCTTTGGTTGAAATTACATAATCCTCTTGCGCTGGAACGTGTAATGAAATAAAATCAGATTGAGAAAGAACTTCCTCTTTACTAATGGTATTGATATTGAAGATAACTGATTGGTGATCATAAAATTCAAGTTCTAAATTTACTTCATCAATAAAAGGGTCAAAAGCAATTACTTTCATTCCTAAGCCAAGTGCTATTTTAGCAGTAGCCTGTCCAATACGTCCAAAGCCAATAAGTCCTAAAGTTTTTCCTTTTAATTCAACACCTTTGGCAAAAGATTTTTTTAAACTTTTGAAATTAGAATCACCAACTAAAGGCATTTCTCTATTTGATTGGTGTAAAAATCGTACCATTCCAAATAAATGTGAAAATACCAGTTCACCTACTGAATGTGATGATGCTGCAGGAGTGTTAATTACGTGTAAACCTTTTTCGCGAGCATATTGAACATCAATATTATCCATTCCTACACCACCACGACCAATAATTTTTAGAGATGGACAGCTATCAATAATATCGGTTCGTACTTTTGTGGCACTTCTTACAAGAAGTACTGAAATATTATTTTCATTTAAATAATTAACAAGTTGATCTTGTGCAACAGTTGTTAATTCAACTTCAAATCCGGCTGCTTCCAGAGCTCTTACGCCACTTTGGGCCAAACCATCATTTGCTAATACTTTCATGTGTTTTGATTTATATTTTTATGATACTTGTTTTTCAAATTGTTGCATTGCATCAACTAAAGCTTGAATACCTTCTGTTGGCATAGCGTTGTATATGCTTGCTCTATAACCACCTACAGATCTATGACCTTTTATTCCGCTAATTCCTGCATCGTTCCAAAGTTTGTCAAAAACAGCTTTGTGCGTTTCGTCAGTTAAATTGAATGTAACATTCATATCTGAACGATCTTCAACGGCAGCAAAACCTTTGAACAAAGAGTTTCTATCTACTTCGTTATATAGCAGGGCTGCTTTTGCATTGTTTATTTTTTCAATTTCTTTTAAGCCTCCTAAATCTTTTAACCATTGTAATGTTAGCATAGAAACATATACAGCAAACACAGGCGGAGTGTTAAACATGCTGTCTTTACTAATATGTACTTGATAATCAAGCATTGATGGTATAGTACGGCCTGTTTTCCCTAAAATCTCATCTTTTACAATTACAACGGTAGTACCCGCCGGACCCATATTTTTTTGAGCACCAGCATAAACTAAATCGAATTGAGAAAAATCAATTTCTCGCGAAAATATATCAGAACTCATGTCGCAAACCAACGGAGCACTTGTTTTTGGAAATTCTTTTAATTGCGTTCCAAAAATAGTGTTATTAGATGTTATATGAACATAATCAGTATCCGATGGAACTTTGTAATTTTTTGGTATATAATTGTAACCTTCACCTTTTGAACTGGCAAAAATTTCAATGTTACCAAATAATTTAGCTTCTTTAATGGCTTTTGAGCTCCAAGCCCCTGTATCTAAATAAGCAGCTTTACCATCAACTTTCATCAAGTTGTAGGCAGTCATTAAAAATTCTAGACTTGCGCCACCTTGTAAAAATAACACAGAGTATCCTTTTGGAAGACTTAGTAATTCTTTCACTAAACTACGAGCATTTTCCATTACCTCAATAAATTCTTTGCTTCTGTGAGAAATTTCAATTAACGATAAATCAATGCCGTTAAAATTTACAATAGCTTCTGAAGCTTTCTTAAGTACGTCTTGCGGTAAAATGCAAGGTCCTGCACTAAAATTGTATTTTTTCATGGTGTTAATAGTTTGTTTTTAACAAATACAAATTTCGATAAAAAAAGATTAATAGCCTTAAAATATTAACGAAAAAAAAACCTATAATTTTAGTAAAAATTCAATTGTATCAACGTTATCGGCATAATTCCATAATTCTGGCTTTTGAGAGTTGCCTAATTTTACGAAATCTACAACGTTTTCGTTGCTCACAACACACTGAATTTGTTCCTTATCTTGTTGAAGTTTCTTTAATAGTTTTTTATAATCATCATAATATTCATAAAAAAGAGTAGCAATAGGTGACGCGTATTGCGAATCTTCTTTTAACATTAAAAAACCGTTCTCTTTTAGTTTGAAAAGACTCATTAAAAAAACGGCTTTATTGTAGTCGTAGTTGTTTTCGTACTTTTTGTATTCAATAATTTCTTTAAATTTATAAAGAGCATTAAAAAGATCGTCAAAATTATAATTTTTAGGAACAAACACTTTTGAAACACTTCTACAACCCAGTCCAAAGTATAGAAAAATATCTTCACCTAGTAATTTTAACTCCTTTTGAGTTTCGTTACCAGTTAGTATGGCAACTGAATTTCTGTTTTTCCTTATAATGTTTGGGTATTTTCCAAAATAATGCTCAAAATAACGTGCTGTATTATCGCTCCCAGTTGCAATTACTGCATCGTATTCAGTTAATTTTTCTTTGTTGAAGATTATTCTCCCTTTAAAATCTTCATTGTAATGTTCTAAAAATTTAGCAATTAATGGAAGAAAATATGGATCGTTTGAAGAAAGCTTCACCTTAACATTATGACCACTGATTAAAACTGATAAAAAATCGTGAAAACCAACTAAAGGAATATTTCCTGCCATAATTACAGCAACTGTTTTAGGTTTATTCTCATTGAAAGTATAAGATGAAGTCCATTTGTTTAACTTGCTTTCTGTTAGTGTATTAGACCAGCTTTCAAACGCTCTTAAAACATTGTTTTTTGTAAACCACCCATTGTATTCATGTGAGCGCTCAATTTGCATTTTAAAAGCATCAAAAAATAGATTATTAAATTCAGAATCTTCTTTTTTTACCATTCTTTCAGCCGAAAATTGAGTTAAAAACTCACCTAATTTAACAAAAGCTTCAATACGTTGATTAAAATTCATTCGTGGTTAAAATTTTTATATTTGCCACAAAATTAATGTAAATTAAATTATGGCCATAATAATAACCGATGAATGTATAAATTGTGGAGCTTGTGAACCTGAATGTCCAAATAATGCTATATATGAAGCTGCGGAAGATTGGAAATACTCTGATGGAACAGCATTGGAAGGATATATAGTGTTGCCGAATGGAAACAAAGTAAATGCCGATGCAGCACAAGAGCCATTTGAAGATGACTTTTATTTTATTGTAACTGATAAATGCACTGAATGCCAAGGATTCCATACAGAACCTCAATGCGCTGCGGTTTGTCCGGTTGATTGTTGTGTGCCTGATGAAGAAAATACAGAAGACGAAGAAATTTTATTGGCAAAACAACGTTTTTTACACAGAGAATAATTAGTTAACTTATTAATTTACAAATTTATACTTTAGAATTTCATCTACCCATAGTTGATGCATTAACCCGGAAAAATGCAATTGATCTGAAGCAAAATAGGCTTCATTTCCTTCCGCTTGTCTTGTTATTTCTGTTATTTCGATAAAAGATACCTGTTTGTTTAGTGTTATTTCTTTTTTTACTGCATTGTAATCGTCTATTTCTTGTCCTATAATAACTTGATCAGAATTTTGTCCAAACGGACTAATACTCCAGTCTGGAATAGAGAGGACTATCACGTTACTGGGGTTATTATTTGCAAACATTATTGCCATTTCCAATAATTCAGTATACTCGGTTCTGAATTCAGCAACACTTCCTCCTTGGTATTGGTTATTAACACCTATTAGAAGGCTAACTAGGTCATAATTTTGTTGAATATTTTCATCAAAAATTGCAGTTTTTAAGTTTTTTGTAGTCCATCCAGTTCTAGCAATTACTTTTGGCGCTGTGAAAGAGTTACCTGTGTTGTTTAAATCATTGACCAGTATAAAAGGAAAACTATCCTCAGCTAATACAGATTGTCCAATGGTATAACTATCTCCAAGTGCTAAATAAGTGCTTTCTGTCTGTGAACTATTGTTTGAAGGTGTTGAATCTTGTATACTTTTGATTATATAGATTTCCTCTTCTTCTTGAGTGCAAGAAAATATCAGAAATAATGCTGCAATAAGAATTATAGGACGCTTCATTTTACTTGTTATTAAAATACTTTTGTACTATCAAATATAATAAATGTTCAACTTAAAACAAAAAAGATTAAACAAAAAGCATATTAAAGCTGAATTAAATTTATAATTCCTTTAAACATAACCAAAACTAAATACTATATTTGCACCGCAAAATTTTAAATTATGAAGGCAGGAATTGTAGGATTACCTAACGTAGGAAAATCAACCTTATTTAATTGTTTATCAAATGCAAAAGCGCAAAGTGCAAACTTTCCATTTTGTACTATTGAACCTAATATTGGTGTAGTAAATGTACCAGATAACAGGTTAACTAAATTAGAAGAATTGGTAAACCCCGAGAGAGTTATGCCGGCAACAGTTGATATAGTTGATATCGCAGGGTTGGTTCGTGGAGCGAGTAAAGGTGAAGGCTTAGGAAACCAATTTTTAGCAAACATTAGAGAAACAGATGCTATTATTCACGTTTTGCGCTGTTTTGATAATGATAATATTATACACGTTGATACAACCATAGATCCTGTTAGAGATAAAGAAACCATTGATATTGAGCTGCAATTAAAAGATTTAGAATCGTTGGAAAAACGACTGGAACGTGTTAAAAAAACAGCTCGAACAGGTAATAAAGAAGCACAAAAAGAATTGGATGTTTTGGAAAAAGCCTTAGCTGCATTGGAGGCTTCAATATCGATACGTGCAATTGATTTTACAGAAAAGGAACGCGAAGAATATATTAAACCATTACAATTTATTACCGATAAACCTGTTTTATACGTATGTAATGTTGATGAGGCGTCTGCTGTTAACGGAAATAATTATGTTGATGCGGTTAAAAATGCTGTGAAAGACGAAAATGCTGAAGTAATTGTATTGGCTGTTGGAACAGAAGCTGATATTACTGAGTTAGAAACTTTTGAAGAACGTCAAATGTTTTTAGAAGATTTAGGATTGGAAGAGCCAGGATCCTCGGTTTTAATTAGAGCAGCGTATAAGCTGTTAAATTTACAAACATATTTTACTGCAGGAGAGAAAGAAGTAAGAGCCTGGACAATTAACATTGGTGATACAGCACCGCAAGCTGCAGGTGTAATTCATACCGATTTTGAAAAAGGTTTTATTAGAGCTGAAGTAATAGCTTTTAGTGATTTTGTTCATTACGGAAGTGAAGCTAAAGTGAAAGAGGCAGGTAAAATGAGAGTTGAAGGAAAAGAATACATAGTAAAAGATGGTGATGTAATGCATTTCAGATTTAACGTGTAATATTATAAACAATATAAAAGAAAGCCTGTTAATAATTATTTTAGCAGGCTTTTTTTTGTATTTTAATTCAAAATGTTAATTTAGCAACTCTTCAAAATTTATATAGCGTTTATATGGTTAAACAGGCAGCATACACCGAGGATAATATCCGGTCTCTTGATTGGAAAGAGCATATTAGAATGCGTCCCGGAATGTATATTGGAAAATTAGGTGATGGTTCATCACCTGATGATGGTATTTATATTTTAATAAAAGAAGTTTTAGATAACTCAGTTGACGAATTTGTAATGGGTGCAGGAAAATCCATTGAACTTTCGGTAAAAGATGATTTGGTAACTGTAAGAGATTACGGTCGTGGGATTCCTTTAGGTAAGGTTGTTGATGTAGTTTCTAAAATGAATACCGGTGGAAAATATGATTCCAGAGCCTTTAAAAAATCTGTCGGCTTAAATGGGGTAGGAACAAAAGCAGTAAATGCGCTTTCTTCCTTTTTTAAAGTGCAATCCATTCGTGACGGACAAACTGTTGTTGCTGAATTTGAAAGAGGAACGATAACTCTTGAAGAAAAACCTCAAAATTCATCCCTAAGAAAAGGAACAAAAATATCATTTTCACCTGATAAATCAATCTTCCATAAATTCAAATTCAGAAATGAATATGTGATTAAAATGATTAAAAACTATGTGTATTTAAACCCTGGTTTGACAATTATTTTTAATGGCGAAAAATATTTTTCAGAAAACGGATTAAAAGATTTACTAGAAGAAAACATTGCTGACGAATTTATGCTGTTTCCTATTATACATTTAAAAGGAGATGATATTGAAGTTGCAATTACTTATAGCAAAGCTCAATATAGCGAAGAATACCATTCTTTTGTGAATGGTCAGCATACAACACAAGGAGGAACGCATCAAAATGCTTTTCGAGAATCTTTAGTAAAGACAGTTAGAGATTTTTTTGGCAAAAATTACGAAGCTTCCGATATACGTAAATCCATTGTTTCAGCCATTAGCGTTAAGGTAATGGAACCTGTTTTTGAAAGTCAGACCAAAACAAAATTAGGGTCTACTGAAATGGGTGGAGGTTTGCCAACAGTAAGAACATTTATCAATGATTTTGTAAAAACCAATCTGGATAATTACCTACACAAACATCCTGATACTGCTGAAAAAATTCAGAGGAAAATATTACAGGCTGAAAAGGAACGTAAAGATTTGTCTGGAATTAGAAAATTAGCTCGCGAACGTGCTAAAAAAGCAAGTTTACACAATAAAAAATTACGTGATTGCAGAGTGCATTTGAACAATATGAAGAAAGAAAACCGACTTGACAGTACGTTGTTTATAACAGAAGGAGATTCGGCGAGTGGCTCTATAACAAAATCACGTAATGTAAACACACAAGCAGTTTTTAGTTTGCGAGGTAAACCATTAAACTCATACAATATGAGTAAAAAAATAGTGTATGAAAATGAAGAGTTTAACCTGCTTCAAGCAGCTTTAAATATTGAAGATGGATTGGAAAATCTGCGCTACAATAACATTGTAATTGCTACCGATGCCGATGTAGATGGTATGCATATTCGTTTGTTATTAATTACTTTCTTTTTACAGTTTTTTCCTGAATTAATTAAAGAAGGCCATTTATACATATTAGATACTCCTTTATTTAGAGTTCGCGATAAAAAACAAACATTTTATTGTTATTCTGAAGAAGAAAAAAAGCAAGCTATTAAAAAGTTAAAAGGAAAGCCTGAAATGACACGATTTAAAGGTTTAGGAGAAATCTCACCCGATGAATTTATTCATTTTATTGGTGATGATATTCGTTTAGATCCTGTAATGTTAGATAAAGAAACTTCCATAGATAAAATGTTGGAATTTTATATGGGTAAAAATACACCTGACCGACAAAAATTTATTATTGAAAACTTAAAAGTTGAACTGGACATAGTTGAAGAATCATAATATGCAAGAAGAAAACAATGAACAATTAAACGAAGAGTTCGGAAACCAAGAAACCATTACTAAGGTAACGGGAATGTATAAAGATTGGTTTTTAGACTATGCATCGTATGTAATTTTAGAACGTGCAGTTCCTGGAATAAAAGACGGATTTAAACCTGTTCAACGTAGAATTATGCATTCTATGAAAGATTTGGACGATGGGCGTTACAATAAAGTAGCAAATATTGTAGGGCATACTATGCAATATCATCCGCACGGTGATGCTTCTATTGCAGATGCTATGGTACAAATAGGTCAGAAAGATTTGTTAATTGACATGCAAGGAAACTGGGGGAATATTTTAACCGGAGACCGCGCAGCAGCATCACGTTATATTGAAGCGCGTTTGTCAAAATTTGCATTAGATGTTGTTTTTAATCCAAAAACTACCGAGTGGCAAGCATCGTATGATGGTAGAAAAAAAGAACCTGTAGATTTACCCGTAAAATTCCCAATGCTACTTGCACAAGGGGCTGAAGGAATTGCAGTAGGACTTTCAACAAAAATATTACCACACAATTTTAACGAACTTATTGACGCTTCCATAAAATATTTAAAAGGAAGAAATTTCACACTGGTTCCAGACTTTTTAACCGGTGGAATTGCGGATTTTTCGAATTATAACGATGGAATAAGAGGAGGAAAGGTTCGTGTAAGAGCAAAAATAGCTACACTTGATAAAAAAACATTGGTAATCAATGAAATTCCTTTTGGAACAACTACCTCGTCGTTAATTGATTCTATTTTAAAGGCAAACGATAAAGGTAAAATTAAAATCAAACAAATTGAAGATAATACTGCCGCGAATGTTGAAATTTTAGTGCATTTACCCAATGGTATTTCACCCGATAAAACCATTGATGCACTCTACGCATTTACAAATTGCGAAAATTCAATTTCGCCTTTAGGCTGTGTTATTGAAGATAATAAACCAAGGTTTATAGGGGTTTCAGAAATTTTAAAACATTCTGCAAGTCATACAGTTGAATTGTTAAAACTAGAGCTTGAAATTCAGTTAAATGAATTGGAAGAGCAATGGCATTTTGCTTCATTAGAACGTATTTTTATTGAAAATAGAATTTACCGAGATATTGAGGAAGAAGAAACATGGAAAGGTGTAATTTTAGCTATTGATGAAGGATTGAAACCTCATATTAAGCACTTAAAACGAGCGGTTACAGAAGAAGATATTGTTAGATTGACGGAAATTAGAATTAAAAAAATATCGAAGTTTGACATTGACAAAGCAAAGCAGTTTATTGAAAGTTTAGAAGATAAAATTGCTCAGGTAAAAGACTATTTGGCAAATTTAATTGATTACGCCATTAGTTATTTTAAATCGTTAAAAACAAAATACGGCAAAGGAAAAGAGCGAAAAACGGAAATTCGTTTGTTTGACGATATTGTTGCAACAAAAGTTGTAATGAGAAATGCAAAATTATACGTTAATAGAGAAGAAGGTTTTGTGGGAACATCGTTACGTAGAGATGAATATGTGGCCGATTGTGCTGATATTGATGATGTAATTGTATTTAGAAAAGACGGTGTAATGGTGATTACAAAAGTAGATGCCAAAACTTTTGTAGGAAAAAACATCATTCATGTGGCTATATTTAAAAAGAATGATAAACGTACGGTTTATAACATGATATATCGTGACGGAAGAGGTGGGGCAAGTTATATGAAACGTTTTCATGTAACCGGTGTAACACGTGATAAAGAATATGATTTAACAAATGGCAACAAAGCTTCAGTGGTACATTATTTTACAGCAAATCCAAATGGTGAAGCGGAAGTAATCACCATTAATTTACGTTCGGCAGGCAGTGTTAAAAAGTTAAAATGGGATTTTGATTTTTCAGATTTAGCCATTAAAGGTAGAGGTGTTAGAGGTAATACAGTTACCAAATTTGCAATTAGAAAAATTGAATTAAAATCGGAGGGTGTTTCAACCCTAAAACCACGTAAAATATGGTTTGATGATACTGTTCAGCGCTTAAATGTTGATGATAGAGGTGAATTATTAGGCGAATTTAAAGCTGAAGATCGATTGTTAGTTGTTAACCAAAAGGGGCAAGTAAAAACAATTAAACCAGAATTAAGTACTCACTTTGAAAGTAATATGATTGTTCTTGAAAAATGGATGCCTGAGAAACCAATTTCAGCAGTTTATTTTGATGGAGACAAGGAAAAATATTATATAAAACGTTTTATGATTGACAATCCGAATAAATCAGAATTGTTTATCACCGAGCATCCAAAGTCTCAACTAGAAATTGTTTCTACTGATTTTAGACCAATGGTTGAAGTTGTTTTTTCTAAAAGAAGTATAGAAAATATAGAAATAAACCTAGAAGAATTTATAGCCGTTAAAGGTATAAAAGCACTTGGAAATCAATTAACAGCTGAAAAAATAAGAACTGTAAATTTATTAGAAGCACTGCCCTATGAACCACTTGTGGTTGAAGAAGTAGAAGTTAGGGAAGAAGAAGTTGTAGATAATAACACCGATTCAAAAAAAGAGGATGATGATGGACAAACTGCGTTATTCTAATCATTAGATTGAATAACTTAACTGCAATCATAATAAATAAATCACCGACATTTCGTAATGGGTTAAGTACTCTGTAATCTGTTACTTTGTAGTTCCGTTTTCTAATTTGTATATTGGTTGAAAATTAACTTTATGATTCAATCCTACAAGCAACAACCAAATTTACAAGCAACATACGATAGTATTATTATAGGATCTGGAATGGGTGGTTTGGCCACAGCTGCAATTTTAGCTAAACAAGGTCAGAAAGTATTGGTATTGGAGCGGCATTATACTGCTGGTGGTTTTACACATATTTTTAAGCGGAAAGACTATGAATGGGATGTGGGAATTCATTACATAGGTGAAATGCATCGTGAAAACAGCATTTTGCGAAAATTATTTAATTACGTAAGTAATAGTAAATTAGAGTGGGCTGATATAGGAGAAGTGTATGACAAAATAATAATTGGAGATCAACACTACGATTTTGTTAAAGGGGTAACTAATTTTAAAAAACAACTCATTTCTTATTTCCCTGAAGAGGAGCAGGCAATACATACCTACGTAAATTTGGTTTTTGAAGCTGTAAAAACAAGTAAAAACTATTATATGAGTAAGGCATTGCCTTACTTTTTAGAAAAAGTTATGGGAGGTTATTTAAGAAAACCGTTTTACAAATTCGCTGATAAAACAACCTATGAAGTACTAAGTTCCTTAACCAAAAATGAAACTCTGATAAAAGTACTAACTGGTCAATATGGCGATTACGGATTGGCTCCAAAGCAAAGTAGTTTTTATATGCACGCCTCTGTAGCACGCCATTATTTTGATGGAGGAAGTTTCCCTATAGGAGGTTCTTCACAAATTGTAGAAACAATAGCTCCTGTAATAGCTGCTTCCGGCGGAACTATTTTAATAAATGCCGAAGTTGCAGAAGTGCTTATTGAAAAAAATAGGGCTAAAGGAGTTTTAATGAAAGACGGGAAAACAATCTATGCCAAAAATATTGTAAGTAATGCTGGTATCAATACTACTTATACTAAATTACTGCCAACAGCAATTGTTGAAAAACACCAATTAAAACAACAATTACAAAAAGTAGAACAATCAGTAGCACATGCAAGTTTGTATATTGGATTAGAAGGAACACCGGAAGAATTAAAACTTCCAAAAACCAATTATTGGATTTATCCGGCCAAAGGAGACCACGATACCTGTGTAAAAAACTATTTAGACGATTTATCACAACCATTTCCTTTAGTATATCTTTCTTTTCCATCAGCCAAAGATCCCGACTGGTCCAATAGGTATCCAGGAAAAAGCACTATAGATATTATAACCTTAGTTCCATATGAAACTTTTGAAAAATGGGCAGATACACCTTGGAAAAAAAGAGGAAAGGAGTATGAAGATCTTAAAGAAGAATTTGCACAACGTTTATTAAATGAATTATACAAACAACTACCACAAGTGAAGGGAAAAGTAAATTGTTATGAACTCTCTACACCACTATCAACACAGCATTTTGTAAATTATGAAAAAGGTGAAATTTATGGGTTGGATCATAGTCCGTCCAGATTTAGGCAATCCTTTTTAAAGCCGCGTACGCCAATAAAAAATTTATATCTTACCGGTCAGGATATTGTTACTGCAGGTGTTGGCGGAGCTTTGTTTTCAGGAGTGTTAACCGCTATGGCTATCACAGGTAAAAATATTTTGAAAAAATTATAATTAGAGCTAAGACGATTTTTCAGGTAACTCAAAGCAATCATTTGTATTTTAGTATCAATTAGAAGATTGCTTTACTGCGTATTCAATGACTGAATTATTTTAACCGTTCAAAAAAGGTGAATTTATAATCTTTCATCAAATTGGGATGTGCAATTTTAATCAAATCTTTTAATACTAAATCTGGTCGGGCAGGAGCTATTTCAAAATAAATAATTCCACCTTTAGTACCTTTTTTATTAATAAATGAATACACTTGTTGATTTTTAAAAGCTTCAAATTGGGCATAAATATCATTTGCTTTTCTAATTTCAGTTAATGATTTGTGAAAACTTGGAGAAATCCAAATTTCAGCCTCTTTTCCCTTTTCAAAAACATTTTCAATATTTAGAGATAAACTACCCATTCCTTTAGATTCTTTCCACAAATAATTTGTATTGGCATCTTTTAAAAAAGTGGCCTCAAAGCTATCTCCAGCCGGTAAATTCCAAATATCTTTAAACAAACCACCAGAAATTATAGTTGGTTGTTTTATAGATTTTTTTGCAATTAATTTGGCTTCAATATAGTTTTTTTCAATGCTATTAAAAATGCTGTCAGCTTGTTTTTCTTTGTTAAATAATACACCAAAAAACTTAATCCATTCAGCTCTTCCTAGTGGTGTTTGTTCTAACCAGTCTCCGTTTAAAACAACGGGAATTCCAAGTTTTTCAATGTTAGCAAACATTTTATTGTTGCTGTTTAAAGTAAAACCAATCACCAAACTTGGCTGTAATTCCATTAAAGATTCCGTGTTAATATTTTCTTCATTTCCAAGTTCTTTTACAAAGCCATTATCAATTAATTTTCTTGTTTTTTTAGAAGAAATATAATTGGTGTTAGGGTAGCCAATTAATGTATTTTCAACTCCTAATAATTCTAGCATTGGAATATGTGTGGTGCTCGTTACAACAATGCTTTTAGCCGGAATTTGGATGTGATTTTTGTTTGCTGATTTTTTTGAAGAAAGTGTGAATTCAAAAACATCGTTTGTGTTTAAATATGGTGCTTTAACAATTAATTTTTTTGAATTTTTGTAGTGAATTATTTCAAAGCCTTTTGCGTATTTTAAAGGCGTTGTTGTTTGAGCCTTAGTTTTAACACGGTTATTTTGTTGTTCTTTTTTACAAGATGTCGTAAGAAAAATAAAAAATAAACAAATAGTTATGCTAATTAATAA
>ERZ1048872.1456-NODE-1456-length-19621-cov-4.599969_pt1 | contig 19621 bp, 27 predicted proteins | sample MGYA00383100_ERZ1048872 | MGnify/ENA primary metagenome ERZ1048872 (study PRJEB29581, sample SAMEA5548370) | metagenome | biome: marine; feature: coastal; material: water | depth 50 m | study: Short-term variability in the microbial, nano- and picoplankton...
AAGATTTGACCCTTAACACCGAAAAATTAGCTGAACTTGCAAAAAACGAACAAATTAAAATGTTTGAGATAAAACTTAGTCAAGGTGCAAAACCAGGAAAAGGCGGAATTTTAACTGCTGAAAAAGTAGATAAAGTAGAATCCCTAAGATAAGGGGTTCTTTTTTCTTGACAAGTATTTTAATATAAATATAGTGTAAATGTTCCACTATGTGTGTGAGTGGTAAACAAAAACACAATATACGGCTGTTGAGTCCAGAAATACTCAATTTTATTACCTAACATACTAACACTATGTCAGAAACTAATAATGTAGAGGTGTCTACTGAAAACACAATTGATTGGGAAGCTAGAGCAAAAAAGGCAGAAGCTAAAATTGTTGACATGAAAACCAATCAACCAGAAACTAGGACAGAAGAAGTTAAAACTGAACCTGTTGTTCAAGATAATAACTATATGACTAGAGAAGATTACCAAAAAGAAGAGTTCTTTAAAAATAATCCTGAACTAGCTGAGCATAAAGATATTATTAATGAAAAAGTTTCTAATGGGTACTCTTTAGAAGATGCTAAGACAGTTGTTATTGCACAAGATTCAACTATTCAAGCTAGAAAGACTACTCAAAACGCAAATTTTACTGCTTGAACTCCTGACTTCTCAAGAACTGAGTATAGTATTGCAGACCTAGAAACTATGTCGCAGTCTCAATATGAACAAGTTATGAAAGCTAAGGACGAATGAAAAGTAGTAATAAAATAAATTTATTATTAAAAACTAAACTATGGCTAATACTATAATTATCCCTACTCTGTTTTCGAAAGAAGTTATTAGAAACAGAGATATTAAAAACGTATTTTATAAATATACAAATTCAGACTATACTGGAGAATTAAGACAAGCTGGTGATACAGTAACTGTTCAAACTCTTCCTACATTATCTTTTGCTTCTGGTACAGCTGGTGCTGCTATTACTGCAACTGATTTTACAATTACTTCTGAAAACTTAGTAATTGACCAAGTTGAACAATTACTAGTTAGAATTACTGATGAAGAAAAAGTACAATCAAACTTAGCTCTTACTATGAAAGTTGCTGAAAGATTTGCTGAAGCTGAAGCTAGATTATTTGATGAAGCTGTAAGAGATCAAATTCTTGTTACTCAAGTTGCTGATATTCCTGCTGCTAATAAATTAGATTCAGGTGCTCCAATTACATTAACTCCTGCATTAGCTTATACTTCTATTCTTAACTTATCTGAAGCTTTAGATAACCAAAATGTAGAAGAAACTGGAAGAATTGCTTTTGTTTCTCCAAACTTTGCAAATAACTTAATGCAATCAGGTTTCTTAGATGCTTCTGATACTGGTTTAGAAACTAGATTCAAAGGTTATATCGGACTTGTAAACGGTGTAAAAATTGTTAAAACTAATGCTCTATCTGCTTCTAAAGAAGTTATTATGCTTCAAGAAGGTGCAGTTAACATGGTTGTACAATTAAATAACTACGATGTTAGAAAAGGTACAGATGGTTTCTACGAAAACCTAATGGCTGAAGTAATCTACGGTTTAAAAATCTTCGGTGAAAATGCTAAAGCAATCGCTATCCAATATATTGCATAATTTGACTTTATAGTTAAATTAAATAAAATAATACTAGATTAATTTCTGGTATTATTTTTTTATTAAACATTATGGCTAAAATTAAAGTTACAACAGCTGTTGTAAATAGAGGTGGTAAAAGATATGTTGCAAAAGACGGGGTTATTGAAGTTGCTGATGCAGACTTAAATTTCTTTGACGGATTCGCAAGAGTAGAAACAAAAAAAGTTACTCCTAAAAAAACTAAAGATGAAGATAATAAATAAAGAAGTAAAAGCTTGTGAGAATAAAGATTGAAGTTTTACTAATGTATTAGATATAAATTACACTCACATGTGAGAGTCTGGAAGAGTACTTATAAAAGACTATGATCCAGCTTTAGAAAAAGAATACTTCAAAGAATTAAGAAAAAGTGTTAGAAACCTTTATGTACAAGAAAAATTGAAAGCCTAAACACTAGGACTTTCTTTTTTTTTTGACAAAACTTTATATATAGTATACTAATTATATACTTTTTAATATAAAATATATGAATTGACAACAAATTATTGACTTTTGATTTGACCAAACACACACAAATAAAAACGATGTGTCAACTGATAATCAAAATCTTTACTTAAACCTAGCATACATTGATACAATAGATGAGCTTATTAAATTGAAGGTTGCTTTTTTGTTTGACGAATGAGTTACTAATGTAGTAAATTGACAAAATGAATACTTAATTGAAAAACTTTGAATTGCTCCAGATGCTTTAAATATCAAAACAATTAGAAAGATATTTATAAAATATAGTTCAGATGATGCATATCATACTCCTGCTGATAGAGTAAATCCTAGTATATTAGAACATCATCCTGACTGGTATGCAGATAATCAGCCAAAAACTGATCCATTCTTTTATATTGCAGACAATTCTTTCTTTATATTTCCAAAGCCTACAGAAGCTGTAACATGAGGTATTGAAATATTTGTTATACATGATGCACCTGAAATAGATAATACAACTACTCAAGACAATATTCAAGTTCCTTTATCTTACCATAAAGCTATTTCTTACAAAATGAGAGAATATATATTCAACTCTCAAGGTAAAACTAATGATGCAGAAGTTGCAGCAGGTAAATGGAAACAAGAAATAACAAAAGTTAATTGAGTTACAAAACCTAGAACATCAATTAATTTACAAAAAACAAGATCAAAACTTAATTCTTTTAGATAAAACAAATGCCTACTAGAACTTATAATACATTTTACCCATGAATAAAACAGGACGACAAGATATGAAATCCCGGTTTTATTGATGCGAGTAATTTAACAGGTCTATCGACTTGAGAATGAATAACTTTATGACCTAAAAGTAATAAACTATTTACTACTAATGGTGCAATGAGAGGGATTCATATAGAACCTCAAACGAGAACTACAAAAAATAATGAAAATTTCGCATTTTGAGATGATTGAGAAATTTATAGATTTGACTGAGCTGACCTAACACCAGTTTATACAGTATCCACTTGATTTGATGTATGGGGTTTTACTATTATACAATGAGACCCTTATTTCTTACATAGAGAAACTGTTTCTTGAAATACTCTAAACTTATGAAAATCACAAAATTATGACTTCACATCTTGAGTAGATGAGTCTTATGATTTACAATTTATTTCACATACTGAGGTAGTGCCTATTCAAGAATATTGAGATGAATATATATTTGGTTGAAGTGGTAAGGTTGTATCTTTACCAAGCACTAATGATCCAGTTACATGAAAAACTAACTATTCTATATTTTCTTGAGTATGTAATTGAATATCTACAATATGAAATCAACTATATTTATATAATTCGAGATGAAAAGTACATCAATGGAATTGAAGCTCTAATGCTTTATCAGGTACTAATACGGTTAACTTCCCGCCAAGAAAAGTACATCAAACAGCAAGTGAAACATTTGTAACGAGTAGAGATTGATCTATTTATAAAGGTAACGGTTGGCAGTTTGGAACTTGACCACTAATGAAGTTTAAGAAATCTAAAAGGTTAGAAGATAATTCTACTTATCAAGATAAGTTTAATTTTAGTTGAACAGAAGAAGTAAGATGACAATATATAGCTAGTGCATGAGATGCAATTTATGTAGGTTGTAATGATTGAGTACCTTGAATTTATATACATGATAATATAGTTCTATGAACTCGTAAAGGTTTCCATAAAGCTATTACAACTAATCACGAAGGGACTGCAATAGACGAAATATATGCTATTGCTTACGACCATACACAAGATAGAGTTTTTTATTCATATAAAGCAGGTACTACTTATGGAATTGATTACGTTAGCACAGTAGACAGAGAATCAACAACAACTGGTTATGGTGTTACAGAAGTATTCACTGGTTGAACATCTTTTAAAAAAGAATTAAATGTTGCAAGAATATCTGTATCTAATGTAGATGCTACAAATACTGCTAAGCTATATTATAGAATAAATGACCAAGAATGGATATTACTTAGAGAGATTAATTGAACTACTGAAGATATATATAATAGACAAAATATATCAAAAGAATCTGATTGAAATCCATTTAAACAATTTATAGATATTCAGTTTAAAATAGAACTAACATCAGCTAATAATGATAATACTCCACCTACTCTAAATGAATTAATGATAGATTATACTATAATTGAAGCATAATATGGCAGAATTTGAAAAAATGGTTAAATCCATGAATAAAGTAAAAGAATTTAAAGAAGTAGTAGAAGAACAAGAACCTGTATCTATGGTTGAGATGATACCTTGAGTTGATAAGCCTAGATTAATATGAAATATCAGTGTTGATTGAGATAATGCAGACATTGCAAACTTACAAGCACAGATAGATTCACTAGATGCAAGGGTTACTGCATTAGAAAATCCTTAAAAATTGCAATTTACCTATATAATTGTATATTATATATAATATTATTAATATAAAAGTATGAAAAAACAAAGAGCTTTTACAGTTGAAGAAACTGATTCACTTAGAGGTGCTGATGGAAAAGTCCGTGTTTGAAGTGACGAGTTTAAGTGATCTGAACAAGTGGCTAAAGAACAAGCTATATTGAATCCAGAAGAACCTGTTGCAGAAACCCCTCAAATAAAAGAACCTGGTAAAATGAATCCAAACTTCCAAGAAAATGAAGATTCTACACAAGAACAAGTTGCAGCAGGTTGAAATAAAGAATCTCAAAAAACATTAGATAATTTAAGTCAAGAGAATCTTGGAAATGGTTGAGAAGGGAGTTCTGATTTTGAAAATGTCGGAGATTATCTTGACAATAAAATGAAAGAAGAACTAATGAAGCAAGATTTGCCTGATACTGCTTATTTCATTAATGAAAAATGAGAAAGGGTTCAAAAATTACAAAAAAATTGAGAAAGTACACAAGATTATAGAAATAGATTATGAATCCCAGCTATTGAAGAAGTAAAAGTTGAAGAAAAAGCCCCAGAGGTTGTAGACACACAAAAACAAGCCGATACAAAGGTTGAAACTGTGCAAGATATAAAAGCTAAGGAAACTTCAAACGAAGCCCAAGAAAACGAATTAAATGAGAAGAAAAAAACTCAAGTTGTAACTGAAATGCAACAAATGATTCAAAACGGTTCTACACTAGAAGAAATCCAAGCATTTTGAATTAAAAATAAACAATTCAAAGATGATATAAACACAGTATTGAGAGGGAGTTTTAAAAATGCTTCTAATGTTGCTTATTTTGGTAAATACTCAACTTTAAACAATGAAGATATGTACGCAGCATATCAAAAAGGTGAAGTTGTTCCAAATAGTGAACAATATAATCAATTACCACCTGAACAAAAAGCTAGATTTGATTCTTTCTTAGCTGAAAAGAATGCTGTAAATGTTATTAATAAAACAGATTACTCTACTTCTGATAAAGTAACTGATATGACTACACTAGAATCAGCTATTCCTAAAATGTTTAGCTCTAATGTAAGAACTAAATATGAAGAAAAGCTAAATAATCCTAGAATTAAAGAATTATCTTCAGAACTTACTAATAATAAAGTTCAAATTGATGATATTGATGATAAGATAGAAGATTTACAAGATGAAATTGAAAAACAAGCATGACCTTGAGCTTTAATTAGTCAAATAAATTCAAGATATAAACAAGAATATAAACTATTAATGAAAGATAAAAGACTTTTATTAAGAGAAAGACAAATTTCACTTTGAGAGTATCAATCATTAAAATCTGATGCTGAGACAGAGTTGAAAATCTCTATGTATGAAGACGGTATAGCAAGAGAAGATTATAAAACTCAATTGAGTTTGTATGAAAGTAGGAGAAAAGAAAGAAGAGAAGATATTGCATCTTTTGCAACTGCTGCAAATAAAGCTGAAGCAGAAGCATTTAAGAGAGAACAAGAAATAGAAGACAGAAATTTTGAACAAAAAAATAAGGAAATTGCGACTAAAAAAGCATTACAAAATGATATAATTCTGGCTGATTACAAAAATCAACTAGCACAAGGTAATATAAAAGGTAAATGGGAAGATAGGTTTGATTGAATGTATTTCTTACAAGACAACTGAATAGCTACTAAAGTTATTGATTGAGGAGTTACAACAGATAAAGACGGAACTAAAACATATACAAGTTTAGATAAAGACGGTAACCCTATATTTCAAATTTATGATATTAATGGAACTGCTATTTGAGCAAATACTAACGTATCAAAATTAAATCAACAAGAAGCTGACTTATTAAATACTCCTGCAGGATCAATAATTCCTACTAGATTGAAAACAGTTTCAGACACTAATACTAATAGAGGGAAAGAGTGTGCTGAATATATGAATGATATATTCACAAAAACTACTTGAGAAAGAATGTGAGATAGTTATGCTAGTAAATTAGCAGTAGCTAATGAGCAAACAGGTACTTTAGGTAGTATGGCTGTATGGCAACCTAATCCATGAAATCCTTCATTTAGTAAATTCTGACATGCTTGAGTAATAGTTTGAGAAAGTGAAGACGGTAAATCATGGCATATTAAAAGTTCTAATATAAAATGAGATTGAGTTATTTCAGTTGATGAAGTACCAAAAGATGTAATAGCTTGATATAAAACTACTAATATATATGATACTCCTATTGAGGATAAGCAATATTCAGTAGCACAAACAGAGTTCTTAAAAACTATTGACGTTACAAAAGAAACTAATAAAGAAATGAAAGCTACTATAGCTAATCTGGGATTAACTGAAGAAGATGTATTTGCATTTAAGTCTAAAGATGTACCTGAGGCAACAACTAAACAGTTTGAAACACTATTACAAAGATTAGGGAATTTAAAATGAGATGATTGAAAATTCACATCTGCTGAATGATTTAATGAAGTTGTTTGATTCTGATTACAAAAAATATTTGATGTATGAGAACAAAACTTTATTGCAGGTACTGATGCTGCTAACTTTGCAGCTGACCTAGACACATTCTTAGCTAATATTACAATAGATAATTTAGATAAGATGACTTGAGTATTAACAGATAAGGATTTAGAGATTCTTAAATGAGCAGGTACAGCATTAAGTTCTAATTTAAGTGAAGATCAATTTGTAGAAAGAATTACAGAACTAGAAAAGGTTTATAAAAAAGCTCTTTGACAAGAAGTTATTGAAACTGCTGATGTAGTATTTACAGATACAGACGGTACAGAATATTCTAATACTTCACTTAAGAAAGAATTATTAAGAATGATAGATGCTGAAGAAGCTACAGTAGAAGAAATAGTAGAATGGAAAAAAAGAAACAATATTAAATTATAATAAATTATTATGGCAGAAAATTTTAAATATTGATTATATGATAAATCAAAGGTAACTCCATGATATTTTGGTAAACCTAAAGCAAGTTCATCAGATGATAGATTAAGAGAATTAGGATTATTAGATGAAGAGCCAGTACAATCAACTGGCTTACTATCTGATATAAAAGAAGCTAATGAGCCTTGATTATTAGAAAAGACTTGAGAATTTCTAACATGAGTGAAAGAAACTGTAGAAGAACCACTAAAAGAAGTTGTTAAAGGTGGATTTAATATAGTAGAAGATGTAAAAAAGATTAGTGAGGGAAGAATAGACGAAGCCCCTTGATTATTAGGTAGTCTTGCACAGGCTTGAGAAAAAGCAAATGAAAGAATTATTAAGTTAAACAATGCTATTGACGAAACAGGAGGTACTTTTTTTGATAAAGTGATTTGATTTTGATTAAATTCTGTATGAGCTTGAGTGGATTTCACTTGAGATGTTATAGTTTCTTGATTAAAAACATTAGCTCCTGAATGAGTTGAAAGAATGACTGCTGAAGGAATAGAAAACTTTTCAAAGTCTGAATTTTGACAAGACGTTATTTGATTAGTGCAAGAAGGTTGAGAAAAATGGGAACAATTTAAACAAACAAGCCCAGAAGCAAATAGACTTGGATTGTCAATAGAATCAGTTTTACCACTAGCAGAATTTGCGACTTGATGAGTTACAGCTAAATTAGGAAAAGAAACATTAGAAACAGGATTAGAAGTTTGAGTTAAAAAATGAAAAGAGCTATTAGAAACTTGAGAACAAATCATTGAAGCATGAAAAGAAGGTATTTGAACTATAAAAGAAAAAGTTTCTGATATAACTTTACCTGACTTACCTAAATTATGAGATAAGCCTTCACAGATTGCTGAAAATATAGCTTGAATTGATGAACAGACTAAGAATATCCTAAAAGAGGTTACAACAGAAGATTTTAATAGATATGTACAAGCTGGGAAAGATGCAAAAGCTAATATTAAAAATCCATCTCCAATGGATATTGCATGACAAGAAGCATTAGATGTTTTAAAAAATCTTACAAATAAAAAGAAATGAGCAGGTAGAAGAATGTGAAATGTAATAAAAAACAATCCTGATATTACTGTGAACACTTCGGAACTTACTACTAATTACAAAGATTTCTTAAAAGATAGATTTAACCTAGAGGTTGACCCACAATCATTAAAGGTTTCTGCTATTAAATGAAAAGAAGCAAAAACATCAGATTTAAACTTGATTGAAACACTAAATAACGATATACTATCAATAGTTACTAGAGAAAATATATGAATAGATGATTTAGAAGCTATATCAACAAGAATTAAAAGTAACTTTGATAAAATTCTTAATGATAGATGATTAAATTCTAAATTAACTCCTGATGAAAAAAGCCTTAAATGATTTATTACTTGAGAAATAACAAGTATGATTAAAAAGAATTTACCAAAAGAATATGCAGAAGCATCAGCCGACTTCTCAAGATTATTAGATATGGAAACTAGGTTAGCAAAACTCTTATGAGACAAATGAGATAAAGGAGCTTCCTTTATTAAGTCTGCATACAGCTCCCAAACTTCAGCAAGATTTAGAAGATTAGCAGAAGAAATAGAAAAAGAAACTGGAATAGATATAATGACTAAAGCAGGGTTGGCTAAATTTTCAATGCAATTAGCCTGAGACGAAAGACAAGCTAGTTTATTACAAGCATTAGACTTATGAACAGGATTTACAAGTAAGTTAACAAGTAAATTAAAAGATATTCCAGTATTATGAAATTTAGCTGAACTTTGAGAAATAGGAGCTAAAAAACTATTTCCAACTGAAAAGGTTGGTAGATGATTAACTAATGAATAATGATATTAAAAATAATAAATATTTGTATATTAATAGGGTTTGCAATAGCAATACCCTTCTTATGGATAATTTATTTAATAGTGTTTATAATATCTTTTTTCAATAAATAATATGCCTAGAGTAAAACCAACAACAGAATACACACCTCGTGTAAAGCCAACAACAGAATATACTACTCCTAGAGATTGAGGTATTCCATTTACTTGTGACACAACGTCATTTACCTGCGATACAACAAGTTTTACTTGTGATAAGGTAAGTACAGGAGGTATTTCTATTAATACTGCTTATACAAGACCTAGATACTCTTATTATGTTGAAGATATAACTTGAGCAAATGTTTTTGATTTATCCTGAGAATTAGTACAATGAATATCAGGGAATCCTGTTAATAAAATAGATACCGTTTATACTTAAAAATAAACCATGACAAATATATTTCCAACCGATTATAGTACAAAATGAATTCCAGACTGAACAGATGTCGTTTGGAGTTCTGATGCTGTAACAAATTTTAATTTAACAGTAGCAAGTATAGCCTTATACACACTCACTAATAGTGATACTGATGATTTAGTAGAATGAGCTACTAATCTTTACTATACAGATGCTAGAGTAGAAGCTAACACAGAAGTAATAAGACTAGAAAATGATAAAGAAGATAAGTCTAATAAATCTACTAATATGACTACAGATACAGGTAGTGATATTAAATATCCTAGTGTAAAAGCTGTAGAGGATTATGTAGATGCTTTTAGTATACCAGATGCTACTGAAGCTATAAAATGAAAAGCTAGGATAGCGACAGATTCTGAAGTTATGGAGTGAATAGATGATACTACGATAGTGACTCCATTAAAGTTCAATGATAATACGTTAAATATTTGAACAACTGCTAGTAATGAAGTTAAACAAAGTGCTAATACAGAAAGGTCTGACGGCTCTTGAAATACTGTAAAATTAAAAGAAATGGTTATTAATAATTCAAGAAAGTGAGGTACTGTTAGAATGAGTGTAGAGGTAAAATCTGTTTGAACAATTACTACATGACAATTAAGATTCTATAAAAATGGTCTCTCAATTAATGTTCAAACAGTTACTTGAACATATACTACCTATACTTATGATATGCCTTATACTGAAGATGATTTATTACAGATTTATGTTAGATGAGATAATTCGCCTATAGAAACAATATTTGTAAAGAATTTTACCATAAATTATGACTATGTTCTTTATAGTAAAATACCAACTGTCAATTTAGATTAATAAATAATAAAATATGACTACAATTACACCAGTAAACGTCTGATCTGCTCCTGATGATAACACAGGTGACCTATGAAGAGATGGTTTTATAAAAATAAACACAAACATAGATAATCTTAATAATGATAAAGTTGAAGTTGAGCCTTGAAAAGGTCTTTCCACTGAAGATTATACAACATCAGAAAAAAATAAACTTTGATTAATTGAAGATGAAGCAACTAAAAATGATACAGATGCTAATCTAAGGGATCAATTAACACATACAGGAATCAATCATTGAATTATTAATCCTCTATCAGATATAATAACTATTAACGGTTGAGATGATAAGTTATATGATTTAGCTGCTTTCGATTACTTTATTAATTGAGTTAAGTATAGTTTTGGTTGATTGACAGCACAAGACCCTTGATTTTTACTATGAGAACAAGCATTATTCTTGTATGTTTGAGCTTCATGAATAGAAACACAAAAAAATCTATGATATAATTTAACTCAATTAGACAATACTTTAGTATTTGGTTCTGTAAATGCTCCTAACTCAGTTAATATCAATATTGTTTGAAATAATCCGTATTATATAGATACTGAACAAAAAAGAGAATATATTAGAAGTACAACAGCAGAATGACCTATCTTTTATCAAAATTGTGCTAAAATTACTGAAAATATTTCAGTAGATAGACAAATAGACCTAGCAGGGTGAGACTATAATAGTTGAAATAAAGAAGTAAGTTCATTTACGGCAGTACAGAATGCTGTAGTAGTAAATGTATTTCACGTTTCATGACAATGGAATATACAAGCTCCTTGAATACTTACAGTTGATAATTTACAATATGATAATTGAACTGATTTAGTGACAGCAGGTGACAATATGTATCTTGCACATGATTTATTTATATCAGAAAGAACTAATACTATTTTATTAGTATATTCTCAAAATCAATATGATAGTTTAAATAAAGCATTACAAGCTCCTATTAGTCAATGACCTTTAGCTTGATTGCCTGCGCAAGGGATTTACCCAATTGGTAAAGTTGCATTAAAAAAATGAGATACTAATATTACTTCTATTAAGGATTATAGAACTACAGATATATTTCCTATAGGAATTGATAATACTCCTATAACAGACGGTGTTGTTAATCTTTCTCCTCTAGCAAATGGATCTATTATTAATACTACCTCTATTGTTGTAAACAGTCCTGATGCTTGATTAACTACACAATTAACAGTAGAAAAAAATTGAGGTTGAGATATAGAAATACAATTAAGTGAAAAAAACTATATTTATGACACAACTCCACCTGCTTGAATTACATTAACTAATTGAACAGACACTGACCCAATAGAAAACTATATATTTATAGAAAATCAATCTTGAACATTAACATTAGTAGCTAATACTACAGGTTTCCCTACTACAGAATATGCACCAGTTGCTACTGTATTATGTCAAAGTGCTACAAGTATAGATACGGATTGAGCATATAAAATACATAATTGGGTAGATCACATGGAAGAAGAAGGTAATAACTGACATCTTTCCCATATTAATAAATGGATTAGAAACCAGTCAGCAACTATTCTTTCTGGAATGGATACAACTACAACTCCTGCTGTTTGAGCATGACAATTAGCAACTACAGATGTTGCAGTAAGTGCATGAACTGCATTACAGTTACATTGACACGCAACTCCAGATTATAATACAGCTACTTGAACTGATATATATGTATCGAATCATCCTACTACTAAATACCTAAAAGTTAACGACCTAGATATTCTTATAGATAGTGAATGAACAAGTTTATCTTGAGATAGATATAATTTAGTACTATGGCAAGCTGTAAATGATGAAACAAATGAAAGTAAATTATTTATGAATTTACCAACATGAAGTTATTGAAATAATTCTCAAGCAATAGCAGATAGAGACAATACAGCAAATTATACAATCCCTTCTGATTTTACTTGAACATGAGTAGTTGTTGCTAGAATAACGATTAGACACAGAACTGCTTGATGAGGTACTTATGAAATATTAAATATAGATGAGAGACCTGCTCTATGAGGAGGATGAACAAGTTGAAGTGCAACAGAATTTGACCAATGAGTATTTAGAGTATTCTCAACATGAGATGATACTAAAAAAATAGCATTAAATGCTGATAATATTACAACATCTAATACTAGAACTCTAACAGTGCAAGATAAAGATTGAACTATTGCAACAACTTGAGATAATGTATCACAATTTACAAACGATGCTTGATATGCAACATCAGCAGCGGACATTTGATTATGAAACGTAGATAATACATCAGATGCTAATAAACCAGTATCTACAGCAACACAAGCTGCTTTGGATACAAAAGAAGATAAAACAACATCTATTAATGCACAAACTGGAACTACATATACTCTAGTTTTAACAGATCAAAGTAAGTTAGTTACATTAACAAATGCTTCTGCAATTACATTAACAGTGCCTACGAACGCTTCTGTAGCACTTCCAATATGAACACAAGTTGACCTATCTCAAGACGGAGCAGGAGCGGTTACAATTGGTTGAGCTTGAGTAACTATTAATTCATTATGAGGACTATTAACAAGTAATTGACAATATGTTTGATTAACATTAATAAAAGTATGAACAGATGAATGGAATTTATATGGTAATCTAGCATAAAATGTTTAACATATGAACAATAAACTATGCAGCTGGAGGGGGGATAACTCCTGCCCCAACTGACCAATTAATAGCAGAGTATCTACTAGCTTGAAATGCTTTAGATACATCTTGAAATTGAAACGACTGAACTCCTAGTAATATAACCTATGTAGCTTCTAGTTATGGTTGAGAAACACAACAAGCTGAATTTAATGGAACTAATAGTACAATAAATACAAATATTAATAATATTTCAACTTATGCTGATATATCTTATGCGTGTAGCTTTACAGTAGATACAGTTTGAGGAGTATGTTCATTAATTAATAATGACTTATGATTAAGAATGCTAGTAAATGCAGGGGATATTTATTGTGATAGTAGAAGTTCTACTGCAGCATATAGCTTTGTTACTACTCCTATATCAGCTCTAACACAATATATTGTAGTGCTTACTTTTAAGCAAAACTGACAAATGAAGTTATATTTAGATTGAGTAATGAAATCTTCTACTGCTGTAACTAATAGAGAAAATGCAGATAGTTTTGGTTTATGGCTATGAGTAGATAATAGAACTTCTCAGACACTATTCCATGATTGAAAATTAGGTCTAGCTAGAATTTATTGAAAAGAACTATCACAATCAGAAGTAAACGATTTAACTGATAACTGGAATGAAATATAATGAAAACATATTACGAATATACTCAAAGAAGTATACCATATTCAAATTTTTGAAAGGTTAAACTTAATGGTTTTTACGATTTATCTTTTTTCTTAGACTATGATGAGTATAAAAATCCTCTTATAATAGAAGTTTTAGACTGAGAACAACTAATCCCAAAGATTAGGACTAATTCAGATACAAGATTGTTATCTATTGAACATAATATGACAGAAGAGCAAAGATTATATTTTGCTTCAAATATTCCAGAGGAGTTTAATCTTAAAGAAGTAGCTCCTATTAGTTGGATAAAAGAAAATACAACATTAATCCCTAGTGAAAACTGATATTTAATAAGAGAATTTGACCCTATCTTTAATATAGAAGAAAAATATTTAGTAATAGATTAATTATGAAAACAATTGACGTAATATTAAAAGAAGCTGGTTATACTAAAAAGTATCTACTTAAATGTAGAGCTTCTGGCTTAACTAATTGAATGGGTAGAAAAGGTTGAATAGGTTGGACTAAACAAGCTAGAAAATTTAAAGCCTTTGACTCAAAAAGATGAAATCAGCTGCTAAATGATTTAGATTTAGTTTCTGATATTCATGATTTAGAGTTTTGAAAATGAGGGAGAGTAATAAAATTCTATAAAGCTAATTTAGATTTAATTAACAGAGTTCTTATATTATTACACTGGACTTCTATACTAAGAAGGCTTCTAGTCTTTATTATTATGTTCTTTGGTTTAAATACAGTTTGAGTTATTGCATTTAATTGGGGTTGAAAATAACCCCTTTTTTTTGACTTTTAATTTTAAATACGTATATTGCAATTAATAACTTTAACCAGGGGAATATGCCAGAAGCAAAGATTTTCTGATATGCTGCGATTATCTATGCTTTTGACTTCTTAGATATACAATCAGCACAAGTAACTATCTTGTCCGTTATGATGATAATAGATACTATTAGTTGAATTGCAAAACAGCATAAATTAGATAGAAGTAAATTATCAAGTCATTGAGCATGGCAAGGAGTAATGAAAAAAATACTAACAATGATGTTTTTATTCTCATTTGCTTTAATGTTTAAATGAATAGAAATAGACGGAAGTACTTATTTAAAATGAGTTTTGTCTATCCTTATAGTCTCAGAATTTTATTCTATAGTACAAAATATATACTCTTTTAGGACTTGAAATAAAGTTACTGAATATGATGTAGTATCTGTATTATTAAGATATATCGGAGACGCACTTATTAATATAATAGAAGACAAAATATGAAAGAAAAAGTAATATGATATTTAATGTATATACTAATACTGATTTGAGTAATATATTCTATTAATGCTATTAAAGCAGAATATGTTGATAAATGGGAAGCAAGATTAAATAATTTAGAGGTAAAATTAGATACAAACATAGCTAATGATGATAAATTCTTTGAAAATGCTGACTATTATATAACAAGTCTTGATAATATACAAAAGCAAAATAAAGAATTATCTGCTAAATTAGAAGAAATAAATCAACATTTAAAAGATTTAGAATTATATTAATAACCTATAAAGTATGCCTACATTAAGAAGAAAAAGTGATGGGAAAATATTAAAAATTAGAAAAAAGACAACTCCAAAGAAAAAGAGTCACCCAATGAAAAAAAGGAGACAAGGTGTTACTTAATTGACATTATTAAGAATAGAGTATAATATTATTAATTAATATTAACTCTTTTTTTTATGTACTCAGCAATAGAACAATATGATGATCGTGATTTCACAGAAGAAATAGTTTGAAAAGAAATGACTTACACTGCTAAGACATTTTCTAATATTAAATATAATCAAAAATTAGTAGATAAATACTCATGTACCTGACAAGCAGCTTGTGGTGTTATATCAGATGTGACTGGATATGCTTTACCATTATCTTTTAGAAAGGAGGTATGGAATAAGCAACTTGAAACAGGAGCTGTAGAATGAAAATGAGATTATATATCAAATTGAATGAAGCAAGCAGTCAAATTATTCAATGAAGAAAACCCAGAGCTTCCATATACTTTAAAATACTACAGAATCACTAATATAAAGAACTCTAAACAACTTCTAGCTATACTGAATCATTCTAGTATACAAACAGGCTATACAGGAGCTTTAAAGGCAGATGCACAAGATAACTGAATTATTGATAACAATGATAATGTAGATTGATTTGGTCATGCAATTAGAATAGTTAAGGCAACACTTGAAGACAATAAACTAGAAATTAAATACTGTGATAATTATGAAGGAGTAAACGAATACATGATTATTACTATTCCTGACTTTAAAAACAATAAAGATTTCTTTAAATGAGGCTACTATATTAAAAAAATAAACAAATAAACATGAAGAACTGGATTTGGGAAGACGATGAACTTGCAAATAGAAGATAAATAAATACAATAACTATGTGAACCTAGTAAGATATATGGAGGATAATCGACAACACGGTCTTATCCAATGAAGTATGTAACTGCTAGGTTTTTTGTTGCAATAAATTCAAAATCTGTTATTATATAATCTACCTAAGGAGAATTACTTATGAATAGACGCAAACGAAGAAAGCTAAAGAAAAAGGCAATTAACCGTTCACTTTATTTTGTGAGAAATCACTAGGAGGTGTTATCTCTTTTACTCATAGAAGTAATCGTAATAATATCCGCATACCATTGACCCAAACTAGGGTCTTTTTTTATTTCTTTAAAGTTTTTTAGTAAAAAGTTTTGCATTCTGAATAAAAAACTAGTATACTTAATTTACAGGTTAACTGTTTTATATTTATTAACTATTAAGTTATGTTAGAACTATTATTAATTACAGCTTCATTATTTACACAAGAAGCATATATCACTGAAGAAGTTAAGTATTTAGATGATAATACATATTACTGTGCAGTAGCAGAATCGAGAGGTGCTGATGAATTTACTTTAATTTCTAACGGATGTAAGTAATGAATAAAAAAGAATTTGTACAATTTATGTGTACATGGAACGATGACCCAAAGAAAAATAAAAAATTAGACAATATATTAAATAATAAAAAATAAACTATGAAAATTTTTATAAAAAACAACATTAAAACTATATCTGCATTTGTATTATTAATTACATTTTATACAGCACACGCAGTTTACTTAAATAGTGAATTAGAAGAAGCTAGAGAACCAAGTCAAATTGAGTTACAAAAATGAGAATATGATATGCTTAGAGAAGAATGGACTATTAAACAAGAAAGAATAAAAAGAATTGATTTACAAATAGAACAATTACATATTTCAAAACAAGAAACGATAAAAGAAAAATTACAACTTGAACCAAAAATTCAAAAACTAAGATTCGAAATGACTTGAAAAAAGTAGAACAACCGAAACAAGTTGCAAAACTAACTCTTACAGAAGAGAAAAAAGTATTTACTACAACTAATACTAAAAAAGAGGTAAAACCTCATACAGTGGGAATAAACGTAAGATTAGAAGCATTTAATCTAATTACAAAATACGAATGATTCCATGAAACACCTTATTGGGATTCTGTAAGATATGCATATTGATATTGACAACCAGCTCCTAGTAAGAATGCAACCATAACAGAAAAAGAATCACAAGAGTTTGTTTATGGTAGAATTGATGACTATATTAAACAACATGATATAGATAGTGTGCCACCTGAAATACAAGTTGCTTTGCTTTCATTTAGATATAATTTATGAAGAATGCCACACTGATATAGATGGTTTATAGATAATTGACACTATAATGCATTATGAAATAGAATGAAACAATATGTATACTCTGGTTGAAAAAGGCTACAATGATTAGTAAAAAGAAGAAATGCAGAAGTATCATACTTTTATAAATAAACTTGCCTTAAACGAAAAATAACATACAATGTATGAGCTGTACAAACATTCAGCGAAAAATATATAACATACCTGTATATCAATTTTTCAATAAAAACCACTAAACATAACGCTTAGTGGTTTTTTGTTGCATTAAAATATAAAAAAGTTTTGCATTTAATATAAAAAACAATATACTATACTTACTTAATTAATAACCAAACAGGTATGGAGACATTACTAGACTGAGTTAACCCGAAAGGATTTAGCTCATTACTAGAACAATAACTAAAGAATGTTGAAAAAATAAAAGATGCTGAAACAAAAGTAATAGCATTAGAACAGGTCGTAGATAACTACAAGATATTAGTTTCAAGTTTATTAAATAATGAATGAAAAGATGTTTAAATTAACACTACCAAGTCCAGTAAAATTAACTAAAGAGCAAATAGCTGACATAAGTTGATTATGTACTGTAACTACTGATTCAGAATGATTAGTAACAGAACTACAAAACACTAATCTATATACTTTATCAGGTGCAATTGATACATTATATGTACACATGGAGAAAGAATGATATTTTTATAATTGAGAATTTATATGAGCTTAAATGAATTAAGTAAACATAGCTGTATATCTTTAAAAGAAGAATATAGAACAAAAGATATAAACGAAGTACTAAAAAAAGTTGAAAATGATAAATTCTCATTAGTTATTACAGATGAGCAAGAAAAAAGAGAATACTTTGAAGTAATGCAAAAAAGAAGACAATTTGAAGCTAAGGTGAAATCAGTTTGAGAACCTAAAGATAAATATTTAAACTATTTACAAAAGAGAGTTTTAAAAACTGATATTACACCAGAAATGCAAGAAAAAGAAGAACAATGGGGTATTGACTATGCAGATTATTTACATGATTTAAAATAAGAATATGGAAACTTTAACAAAAGAAAATTACTTTACAGAGCTAAGTAATGCTTGACTAGAAAAAAGTAAAAAGGGTAAATTTGATTATGCATCATGGTCAGATGTTTGGGATTTCTTAAAAAAGAATGTTTCAGATGCAAGATTTGAATGGTGTGAAAATAAAGACGGTTGACTTGGTTTTGTAGATGACTTTGGTTGCTTTGCAAAAGTGAAAGTATGGTCAGAAACTCTAGGAGTAGAATGTACACAACATTTACACGCAATGAATTTTAATAACCAAGCTATACAAAAAGATAAATTAACGGCAAGTGATATAAATAAAACATATCAAAGATGTATGGTAAAAGCTATTGCAACTTGATTCGGCTTAGGTTTATATATCTATAAATGAGAAGATTTGCCAGATGAATCTGATTGAGAATGAAAACCAAAAGAAGACAAACCTAAATACTTTAACTACGAACATTTAGTTGAAACAGTTGAAGCATGAAATACAAAAGAAGCAGAAATTGCAAAAGTAATAAAAGAAGATTGATTTACATTATCAAGTAACGCAAAAAAAGCACTAAGACACTATTGTGATACTGGAGAAATAAATCAAAATATGTTCTTTTGAAAATAATTTAATAACTAATATATAGAACTATGGCTCTTAAAACAGTAACGATAACTATATCTGATGATAAATGAACTTTTTATAAAAAAGATAAAAATATAAATACGTGGTTAGATGAAAGAAATCTAATGGTAGAAATTCAGAACTACTTAAATGAAAACCATGTAAACTATGAAATGAAATAAACAACAAGTAACAAAATACATAGATAAAGCAAAAGAATATCAAGTCTTTATCTGTGTAAAAGAAGAAAGTAAAGA
>ERZ1048872.1458-NODE-1458-length-19601-cov-28.647447_pt1 | contig 19601 bp, 22 predicted proteins | sample MGYA00383100_ERZ1048872 | MGnify/ENA primary metagenome ERZ1048872 (study PRJEB29581, sample SAMEA5548370) | metagenome | biome: marine; feature: coastal; material: water | depth 50 m | study: Short-term variability in the microbial, nano- and picoplankton...
TTAAAGCCTTTAGTAAGATGGCCATTTTTTACAATTTTTCCAAGTGCACGAACAATATCAGCTTCATATTTAAAATTTTTAGTTAAGTAAGGGTTATCCCAATCACCAAAAATTCCCAATCGCTTGAAATCAACTTTTTGTTTTTTGATTTGCTTATCCGCATACTCTCTACATGCAGCTCGAAACTCATCAGCAGAAATTTTATGACCAACCTTCCCTTTCTTTTTTTCAACCATGTGCTCAATTGGAAGCCCATGACAATCCCATCCAGGAACGTAAGGCGCATCATAGCCAGACAAGGTTTTGCTTTTAACAATAACGTCTTTAAGCACTTTGTTAACAGCATGTCCAATATGAATATCACCATTTGCATAAGGAGGTCCATCATGCAAAACAAATAATGGCTTACCTTTAAATTTTTGACGAATTTGTTTGTTAATATCTTTGTCTTGCCATTCTTTAAGGAAGGAGCCTTCTCGATTCGCCAAGTTAGCCTTCATTGGAAAATCTGTAGTAGGTAAGTTTAAGGTATTTTTGTAGTCAGACATTTAGGCGTATATTATTTCTATCTAAAAACGCCATTATACTTGACACATAAGGTATATCAAGATTGATAATCTCATGAAAATGTAATTTTTAACGTCTAAAAAAGTACTAATTTAACTCTATAAATTAACTGACTTGAGAAGTGCTTGCACCTGTTTAGGTTTGAGATATTCTGATTGATTTGCTCGCAACTTTTCCGGCAAACGTATATCACTAAATCTTGTTCTTATAAGTCGAGAAACTTTAAAATCTAAAGCCTCCCATAGCCTTCTTACTTCTCTTTTTCTGCCTTCTCTAACAACTACATGGTACCAACGGTTAGCGCCCTCCCCGCCTCCAAGAGTGACGCGATGGAATTTTGCAAAGCCATCATCTAATTCAATGCCTGATGTGAGCTGTTTAATGTGTTCATCCTCTACCTTACCTAAAACACGAACTGCATACTCTCTATCTATTTCTGAGCTGGGATGCATTAATTTATTAGCTAAATCTCCGTTATTGGTAAATAGAAGTAGTCCTGAGGTGTTCAGATCCAAACGACCCACCATAACCCATCGAGTGTTCTCAGGCAGGAAGTCAAAAACACTCTTTCGGCCCTCTTCATCCTTATTTGTGCATATTACGCCGGCCTGCTTATTTAGGATTAGTACTTTTGTCTCTTCCTCTGAGTATCGCTCAAGATCTATTAACCTTCCATCAATGGTTACCCTATCGGTTATAAGGGCTTTATCGCCAAGCTTTGCTTCTTGATTATTTATTGAAATTCTTCCTTGTTCAATTAATCTTTCTGCCCAGCGCCTAGAACCGTACCCTGCATTAGCAATGAGTTTTTGTAATCGTTCAGACATGAATTTGTATTTTAATTTAGTAGGTTATTCCCATGGCATCTCGAACTTCGTCCATAGTGGTTCTTGCCACTATTCGTGCTCGCTCAGATCCTTCAAAGATTATTTCCTGAATTAGGTTAGGGTTTGACTCATACTTAGTGATTTCTTCTTGAATAGGCTCTAATTCAGAATTGATCGAGTCCACAATCGGTTTTTTACACTCGATACAGCCTATTTTGGCTTTGGTACAACCTTCCTTAACCCAGCTCAGAGTTTCATCAGAGGAATATATTTGATGCATTTGCCAAACAGGGCATTTATTAGGATCTCCAGCATCTGTTAATTTAATACGCGCTGGATCTGTTGGCATTCGGTTCACCTTTTGCTTAACTGCTTCAGGCTTCTCCCTTAATGAAATTGTATTATTGTATGACTTAGACATTTTTTGACCGTCCAGACCCGGCATTTTTGATGCTTTAGTAAGAAGCGCCTCAGGCTCAGTTAATATAATCCTTCCCAAACCTTCTATATAGCCAAGGAGTCTTTCTCTATCGCCGAGGGTGATGTTTTGCTGTTCACCTAGCAGCGCTTTTGCCTTTACAAGTGACTCATCATCACCTGTCTCTTGATAGGCTTTTCTGAGCCCTCTATAAAGTTTGGATTGTTTCTTTCCCATCTTGCCAATCGCCAATTCAGCTTTCTCTTCAAAGTCAGGTTCTCTGCCATACACAAAATTAAATCGCCTTGCAACCTCTCTTGTGAACTCAACATGCGCGACCTGATCCTCACCAACAGGAACAAGCCCGGCCTTGTAAATTAATATGTCAGCACTTTGAAGAAGCGGGTAACCCAAAAACCCATAAGTTGATAAGTCTTTAGATTTCATTTTTTCTTGCTGGTCCTTAAATGATGGAACTCGCTCTAACCAGCTCAGAGGGGTTGTCATAGATAAAAGTAAATGAAGCTCTGCATGCTCAGGCACTTTAGACTGAACAAATAGGGTTGAAGTGTTTGGATTAAGACCAGTCGCCAGCCAGTCAATAACCATATCTGAGACGTTCTTTTCTAGATCAAGTCTATCAGAATAGTGGGTTGTAAATGCATGCCAATCTGCAACAAAATAATAAGAATCATATTCGTTTTGAAGTCTAGCCCAGTTTTTAAGAACACCATGATAATGACCAAGATGGAGTTGGCCCGTTGGACGCATTCCTGATAGTACGCGATGATCTTTCATTGTATTTAATTAAGGGTTGAATGTTTATTTATATTATCCCACAGATTGGCTATAGCTTTCCAAGCCATCTAGAACCAAATTATCAAAGAATTCTATGGATTCAGGAAGCTCTTTTTTGATATCTTTTGCCATACCCCCACAAACAGAAACGACCCCGTCAGAGAATTTTGATTGAAAACTTTTGATTTGGCAATTTATAGCACTTACCATCATTGCGTGAGTTCCGAAACTCCAAGCATCATCTGTATTACTTGCTAAACTGTTCAAACCTAAGCTTAAATCACTCGTTTTAAACTTTTCAAAACTCCCTCTAAGAGCGCTAATACCAGGCATTATTAGGCCTCCTTGATGCAATCCATTTTTATCTATCACATCAAAAGTAATAGCGCTACCAATATCAATTACTAAAAGCGGCTTATCAGGAAAATGCTTTATCGCACCTAACATAGCGACAAATCGGTCAGTGCCAAGCTTGGAAGGATCTTCATATGAGAGCGTAAGACTTCCAAACTTCTTTTGAGGCTCAATAATATTAATCATCTCAAAATGATTGGACATATCCTGAATAATGTTAGGGTAAGCTACTGCACTAACCCAAGCAATATTTGACTCATTGAGTAATGTTATTGAAAAATTTTCTATACTCTCGGAAAAAACTTTTGAATCACTCGTACGCCATTTAATGGCAGAGTTTCCAATATCTATAAATAGGTTAGATTGGGACATCAAAAAGCGCTGAATTTATCCACAGATGAACCAAAATACTTGCAGCGTAACCCAAAGCAATCGCCCAAACCCATTTTAGGTGTGACACAAAAGTATAGTAACCTTTTGATTGACCCATTAAGGCTACACCAGCCGCAGAGCCAATAGAAAGAAGGCTTCCGCCAACTCCTGCTGTCAATGTGACTAATAGCCATTGACCGAGTGACATATCAGGCGTCATCGTTAATACCGCAAACATCACTGGTATATTATCCACAATCGCTGATAAGATTCCTACTAATACGTTAGCGTAAGTAGCGCCTAGCTGAACATACATGGCTTCCGATACAAGCGCCAAATATCCCATAAAACCTAGACCACCAACACTCACTATGACGCCAAAAAAGAACAATAAAGTGTCCCACTCTGCTCTTGAGACCTTTCTGAAAATATCAAATCTCTCAGAGATTGGATCGTTAGGGTTGTGTCCTCTTTTGACAAAATAACTAACAATCATCAAATAACCCAATCCTGTCATCATTCCCATCGCTGGAGGTAGATGCAAGAAATTATGGAAGCTGACTGCAGTCGCAATAGTCAAAAGAAACATAAATGTAATTAAAACGCCGCCCCTTTTAATGTCAACTTGTTCATCAATAGCCTCAGGCTTTTCATTTTTAATCGCAAAATGCATAATCCCAGCAGGTATGAGGAAATTAACCAAAGATGGAAGGAATAGGCTAAAGAACTGCTGAAAATCAACCAGACCTTTCTGCCAGACCATTAGTGTTGTAATGTCCCCAAATGGACTGAATGCGCCGCCAGCATTTGCAGAGACAACAATATTAACAAAAGCAATTGAAATAAATCGCGCATTTCCAGCTCCAACTGCCAAAACAACCGCGCCCATAACTAGTGCCGTAGTTAAGTTATCCGCAATTGGCGACATAAAGAATGCTATAAATCCAGTTAGCCAGAAAAGTTGCCTGTAACTAAAACCTTTTGATATAAGCCAAACCTTTAATTTTTCAAAAACAAGGCGCTCACGCATCGCCTCAATATAGGTCATTGCAACTAATAGAAAGAGGAATAATTCAGCATATTCTAAAAAATTATGCCTCACAGCTGCTTCAGCAGCATGAGGAATACCTTCTGATGCATAAACCCAGCCAATAATTCCCCAAATAATTCCAGCAACCAAGATAACTGGCTTAGATTTTCGGAAATGGGTAAATTCTTCAAGCATTACAAACACATATGCTATGACAAACAAAATAACGGCTAAGTAACCAGCCCAATGACTTGTTAAATCGAGAGTAGTGGTATCAGAAGCAGCAAAAGTAAGGCTTGGAAGTAATCCAATTAATATCGGTAAAATTTTATTCATTGTTTAATCTTTTAAGTATTGGTCCATGTTCATCATTAAGAGTTATCTCGTCATCTTTAAGGTCTATATCAAGTGTAGCCAAACAATAAAATAACGAATCATATTTTACCCTAGTCACAACAATTCCACTACCTTTATATCGATCACCTCTTGCCAATGCAGCCTTTGATAAAGCACAATATAGTGAGTCACCAACTTGTAAATCACTATCGCAGACAAAAGAGAATAAACGCCGTTTAGCAGATCCTAAATAATGTAACCTGGCAACAACCTCTTGCCCAGGGTAGCACCCCTTTGAAAAATTTACTCCTATTTCATCAATATCCAAATTAAGCATTTGAGGAACAAATTTTTCACTAGTACTAGCGAATACTTCAGGTAAGAAAGAATCTATGCACGCTTTATTCCACTCATGATTGTGATTCATTGTTATCTCAGCGTTTGTATTTCGAGCTTCAATTAAGATTGATAATCTTTCATTAATAGAATAGCTATTTGGTTTTTTTTCATCAATAAAACCAAATTGATAATAATTTTCTGAAATATCATCAATAATTACATCTGACATTATGACAAACATTTGTAGACGAGATTTAATCTTATCAAGAAGATTAATTGGAAATGAAAGCAAAAAATTAGCGTCATAGCGCATGACCCAAAATAGTCCAATAATCTTCCCTTGGTGCTGGCAATATGCATTTATCTGAGCAATAGAGCGGCCAATCTTACTAACATCGTTACTAAACTGATTTTGAAGAAAAACCTCTGAGTCTGAGCCAGAAATTCTTAAAAGAGCACGATCTTGAAGAAGTACCTTCATTGTTCATTTTTCCCAATAACTTTTTATGGCTATATTTTAATCAATTTATAAGATAAAAATTTTCAATAGAAATAAAAAAACCCAGGGCAAGCCCTGGGTTTTAACACTAACTTATATTTAAGTTAACTATTGTATCTAACCGAAATTAGAATGCAACAGCAGCCTTAAGTGTAAGTGAAGAGTTTGACGTGTCATATGTTGCAGATAGCGTAGCACCTGAAGTTAGATCACGAGAAACTGCAATTGTAGTGTAAGCATCTTTCTGTGCTGTTGAATACTTCGTAGAAGTAGTTGAAGCCGCAGCAGCACGCTCAGCAGTATGTGAAACTACAACTGTGTTACCAGTAACACCAAACGTTGCAGTTACAGCTTTATCACTGTTCAACGTTACAGCAGTACCTGCAACAGTTGTACCAATTGACCACTCACTTGCACCAGCGTCATTAGTCAAGGTAATATCCATTCCAGCAATGCTAGCAGAACCAGTAGTTGTATCAGCACCATCTTGAACAGTATGAGCTACTGTAACACCTGAGAATGTACCTGTAACAGTAACATCACCAGTATCATCTAGACCAATTGTAGCGTCACCAATTGGAGCGTCAAGGCTTACAGTTACACTTCTGTTATCACCAGAGTCTGAAGTAAGTCCACCAGTTGTAGAAACAGTAGCAGAATCATCTTCGTTATGCATGTCAGCAGAAATTGTTATAGGACCAACTGTAGTTGCCAATGTAGAAGCAGTTACAGAATAGCCAGCATCAATGTCAGCTGATTGTGTAAATGTTGTTGAACCTGCTGTACCTGTTATTGTTAAGTCAGCATCATATGTAGTAGCGGAAGCTGAGCTACCGTTATCATCATACTTAACAGATGCAGTACCACTTAGTGCGATCGCACCCATAGCAGATGATGCTACAGCTGTTGTCGCAAATAGAGCGATTAGTTTTTTCATTTTATTCTCCATTTAGAATATTTAATTGTTGGAATTTCCAACACCCTTTTGCTACTTTTGCAAATAACAATACACACATAATAACGACCTTTACAGTCATTGTCAACAAAAAATTGTAAAAATAATACATTTAGTTGTTTTTTTTCAACAATTCATTTTTAACACCATTAAAAACATTATAAAAATAGGCTTGTAAGAAGCATTAACAACAAAATATTATTTAAATTTTCTCAATATTAATTTAAAATTTAATTGGAAATAAAACTTTTTTTTCAGAATTGTTGCATTTTTGCAAATTATTATTATTTAATAAAAAAAACTGGGCAAGCCCAGTTTTTTTTACCTTAAAGATCGGCATTAATTAGAACAGGTAGCCTCCATGACCAGCGCCGATCATGCATAGAAGCATTGGAACTGATAGAACAACATTAGTTCTAGAAGCCATAGCAGCAGTAAACTTTGCCTTAGCAATTTCATCTGCACTAGCTTCAACAATTCCCAGAACTTTTTTCTGGTTAGGCCAAATCAGAACCCATACATTAAAAAGCATTATTGTTCCCATCCATGCCCCCAAACTCATCATTGGGCCTGCTGATGCCTGAAAAAGAAAAGTTTGAGTAAAACCATATTGTGGTGAGATGGATAGAGCCCATGCACCTGTTAGCCATGTAGCAGCTGCGGCCATACGAAACCAAAGAAGTGCTCTGGGAGCGACATATTTTCCAATTGCTGCCGGCCCTGGCCCACCTTCATCAGCTAAGGCATCAGCCATTGCTGGAACCTGAACAAAATTAAAATAATATAAAAGCCCAATCCAAGTGACTCCAAATAAAGCATGCAGCCAAACACTGAGATTACGCTGAACGAGAGATGAGTTTTCAGGTGAAACATACCAGGCAACAATTATTGCAAGAACAAAGCTGCTAATAATAGTGCCTTTGACAGAAGTTAATGGATTCATAATATTTTTTTGTTTAATTAAAAAGATTACATTATAGATAATTCATAATTACCGTAAATGCATTTTTGTATTTATATTTTTAAAGATTATATTTATAATTGAGCTTTATTTAACAAAACTATTAAAAATGAAATTAATTCTCAAGAAATTTTTTACTACATTCTTAATTTTTTTATTTGTATCTTTAATTACACCAATATATGGAGCAGATGCTCCTGCTCAAATAGAATTTAAGGCTAGCACAATGACTAAAAATGGGCAGGGTACTCGAATTATCTTCTTTATGAAGGTATATGAAGGTAGCTTGTATCTTGAAACTAGAAGCTCAAATGCAGAAGAAATAGTAAACATTAATGCTCCAATGGCTATTCGCATTGATGTGACCTCCACTGTAGTAACAGCTAACGCAATGAAAAAAGCATTAAGTGAAGGACTTGAAAACTCCACAGGAAACAACACTGATCCAATAAGCAGTGAGATTGAACAGTTATCGTCTTCATTTAAAACTGATGTTTCTGCAGGTGACTTCTATGAATTTATTTATATTCCTGAAATAGGTACTCATGTTCTTAAAAATTCTGAGCTCATTGAGTTAATTAGAGGGATTGAGTTTAAAAAAGCATTCTTTGGGATCTTTCTATCTGATAACCCAATCCAAAAAAACTTAAAAAAAGCAATGCTTGGAGGCTAAGCAATTATGTCAAATCATCCTACAACTTTTGCTGATTGGCAAAACTACCCATCAACATTAGATCCTATTCAGGTAGTGTGGCAAAAAAATCTAAACCTGACTTTGGTGCAACCAAGAAGATTGCGCTTGTTAATGAACAATAATAGATAAGTGCCAGAACTTCCGGAGGTTGAAACCACTAAAAGAGGGCTAGAACCTCTAATAATAAATAGAACGGTTTTATCTGTTCACATTTATAAAAAAAAACTTCGATGGGAGATCCCACCCCACCTCATTGAAACATTAAAGCAACAAACCATCTTAAAGATTTCTAGACGTGCAAAGTATCTTCTAATTGATTTCAATTCTGGACAGGTTGTAATTCATCTCGGGATGTCAGGCTCACTAAGTGTAGTATCCTCAAATGAACCTTTAAAGAAGCATCAGCATTTTGAGATTAAGTTAGACAATCTAACATGTATCCGATTCAATGATCCACGTCGATTTGGCTCAATTTTATGGCAAGACAAAGATAACCAACTTAAATTATTAAGTAATCTTGGCCCAGAACCGATGAGTTATGAGTTTGATAATGATGTACTTTATAACTCGTCGATTGGAAAATCAAAAAATATCAAGACTTTTATTATGGATAGCAATATTGTCGTAGGTGTTGGGAATATTTACGCTTCTGAAAGTTTATTTTTAGCTGGCATTTCACCCAAAAGAGTATCAGGAAAAACCTCAAAAAATCGCTATAAAATCTTAACTAAATCTATAAAGAAAATCTTAGCAGATGCAATTAATAATGGTGGGACAACACTCAATGATTTTTCAAATGTTGATGGTAGCCCTGGTTATTTTTCACAAGTTTTATCTGTTTATGATCGTGAAAATATGCCTTGTATTCGATGCAATGGTAAAATTAAAAGAATTATACAAAATCAACGTGCAACCTATTATTGCCCTCAATGTCAGCATTAGAAGAATCTAAAATACTTTTTCAAAGCACATGTGCTACTAATTCTGAGCCATATGCACTTCAAAATATTGGTGACATGATGTCACCTGAATTCAGTGAAAATTGTATTATCATTGTTGACCCTTCAATGCCAATTCATCATAATGCTTATGTTATTTTAGATTTTGAAGATGAGCTATATTTTCGCAAATACATTGAGAAGGAAGATAAAAAATTATTAAGGTGTCTTAATTCAAAATATGAAGATATAGAGCTGAATGATAAGTTTGAAGTTCGTGGCTGTATCGTTCAGCAGAAACAGCGTAAACAAAAGTTACTTCATTACTACCTGCTAAATAAAATTAGTGGTGAATTAGAATTCAATGCTAAGGGGAAAGTAAAGCCAAAAGATAGCTAAATTGATTTAATCCAAATAAGGTGTGCCATCCTACCAGAGTTAACTCCATCCCTTCTGTAAGAAAAAAAATGCTTTGACTCGCCTAAGGTGCACCTATCTCCGCCATAAATTGACTTTACGTTAAAACCTTCAAGAACTATTCTTGCCGCGTCATATAAATCAAGATAGTGCTTATTTTTATTAAAAGAAAATGAACGATAAAACTTGTCATTTTTAGATAAATATAATGCTTTAATTTCTTCACCCACCTCAAAAGAATTCATTGAAATTGCAGGTCCTAGATGAACGACTAAATCATCTCCCTCACACTCTAAAGATTCAAGTAAACTCTCTATCACTCCAGTAATTAGTCCTCTCCATCCTGCATGAGCTACGCCTACCTTTGAGCCGTCTTTCTTACTAATAAAAACTGGCAAACAATCGGCAGTTAATACGCCACAAACTACCCCTGGCTTTGAGGTAAAACTTGCATCAGCCTCAACGATTGATTTAACTTTAGAAGCATTTACACAAATGGAAGAGTGTGTTTGATTTATCCATACTGGGTTAGATGGTAAATTATAATGATTGTTCAATATTGAACGATTCGCTATTACGTCTTCTAGCTTATCATTGACATGTAGAGCTAAATTAAAGTTTTCAAAGTTTCCTGAGCTGCTTCCACCTTGAATGAATCTTTCTGTTGAGAGAAATTTTACATTTTGTGGAAATAAATTCATAAGCTTATTTAAATTAGCATGGTATCTTTTTTATGATTTTAGTTTTACAAATCACATACTAATAAATTAAGATCTTAGAGAAGATTGGTTACTTATTAGCGTACTTTAATAGATCAATAGTTTCCTTTATACCTCTTCGCATATTGCCAGAGAAAACAAAGCCCTTTGATTTGAATCGCTGACACAAAACTTCGTATGAAAGTTGATTCATAATTTGATTGTCGACAAACTCTATTTCTAAATTTGGGACAAACTCCTTAATTGTATCAACTACCTGTCTAACAGTAGCATTAGAAGTTAACACATTATATATTTGCCCATCAAAAATATTATTTTTGATAATAAAAGCTATTGCTCTTGATGCATCCAATAAATCAAGATATGGCCTTTTTTGATCATAAGCTGTAGTCCAGACACTTATTGGTTGATTCATTACGGCCTGCCAGCAAAACTTATTAACAGCCGTATGAAAACGCATACCTTGCGAAGCACCAAAAATTGTTCCAAACCGACAATGAATTGCTTTTAGCCCTTTGTCTTTAGATAAATTTGCTATTAACTCTTCTTCTTTAAGCTTTGTTGTGGCATAAGGGCTCTGAGGCTGAAGCTCAGAATCAGAACAGTTTTCATCAACTTGATCTTTTTGCGTTCCGTAGACGCTGGTAGACGAAATTGCAATTAATGACGCGTCCGCCTCTATACAAGCTTCAGCGACTCTAAGTGTTGACTGAAAATTATTAGCCTCTAATTCCTCAGCTTTATTAATACTGCCTGCGGCATCAGTAATCGCAGCTAAATGAATTACAACGTCAGCACCAAAGAATACTGGTTTTAAGTCTATTTGACTAACATCCCCTTCAATAAAGCTGTAATTAGAATTTGATGGGAGATTAAATAATGATGGAAAACGTTGCGTCATCATATTATCAACCATGACGACATTGGAACCTGGAAAAGAAACCCCTAAATCTCGAATAATATAGGAGCCAATATGCCCTATTGCTCCTGTCACTATAATTTTCAATTTTTATCCTTTTTTTATCTAATATTTGAATGAGTAACAAATTCTTTAAAGAGTTGATAATCACTAATATAATCCTCTGCCTCGTAGGGGCGATCACAGATTACAGTCATAGTAGTATTGTGTTCAATGTATTTTTGTTCTGCCCAAATACCTGGGGGAACCAGTAGACCATAATTTGGCTTTTCTAATACAAAAACCTTTCTATTAGTTGAGTCATCGCAGAGAACCTCTATAGCGCCATTAGAACATATAAGCATTTGAGAACAAAGACGATGAGCATGCTGACCTCTGATACTGCCTTTATCAGATCTTACATTAAAGATTCTTTTTATGTAAAAAGGAATCGCCTCAGAATTTTGATCAAATACTGAGAGTTCACCATTCTCTTCTTCAAAGATAGGAAATTGAATTAATTGAACTGACTCCATCATATGTATTCCTTACTATAATGATTAACCAACAAATGAACGCCATCCTCTATTGAAGTTTTAGCTGACCAACCTGTTAAAGATTTTAATCTTTCAGCTGAACCAATAAAGTTTCTTTTTTCAATCTCAGAAACTTGACTTGGCCATGGTATGTTCTCAATATTTATACTAGCACCTGTGATTTTTTCTACCTCTTTAGCAATGAGATTAAATGCAGTTTTAACGTAAGTTCCTTTTCCACTTGAAACGTTAAAAATCATTTCTGTGCTTTTACGAATTTCATTATAATTCACAATACTTGTTAATAATATAGCGCTAATAACATCATCAATATATACGTAGTCTCTAATATATTTACCTGAGCCATACAAAGAAATAGTCTTATTTTCAAAACACATCCTAGTTATCTTGCTTAAAATCCCTCTATCAGAAGCTGAACTTTCATTATGGCTTGGGCCATAAACATTGGCTAACCTTAATGAAACAGAGTTAATTAACTTTTCTTTACTGGCTATTTCTAGGTGTTTTTCTGCTTTAAATTTATTAGCATCATAACAAGTTTCCGGAACTGGTGAGTGTGACTCTAAAACTGGAAGTTCTTTACTTAAACCATAAATCGTTGCAGTTGATGCATAGACAACTCTTGGGATACGAAGAAGTTCTTTTGAAGCTTTAACTAAATTTTTAATAGGTAAGACTTCTGAAATTAAGCTATTTTTTGGGTCATTCTCTGCAACAGAGATACTTGTATTACCAGATAAGTGAAAAATAATATCGGATTGCTTAACAATTCTTAACCAGCTATTAAAGTCATTCAAATCAAGAATCCAGTCCTCAATACCTTCAAGAGCTTTAAGTTTTTTTCTACCAATCCTTATAATTTTTTTGACTGGATACTTATCTAATTCGCTCACTAAGGAAGATCCAATATACCCACTTGCACCAGTTATGCAAATAACTTTATTCTTTAACTCTTTTTGAAGATTATACATTTTTCACACTTATGAAGATAAAGCTGACTATTAATTCAATATTCACAGATTCTTTTATTTAATCATTTGAAGAATTTTTTCATAGCATTAACTATTAATTTGGTGTCACTATGTGATAACTCAGGATAGATAGGCAATGAAACAATTTTTTTAACAATGCCTTCAGTAACACTCATATCCTTTGAAATAGCCACTCTATCTTTGTAAGCAGGATGCAAATGAACTGGTAACGGGTAATGAATTCCTGCCATAACACCCTCTTTTTTAAGATAGTCAATCAACTTCTTTTGATTTTCCACATTAATAACAAAAAGATGGAAAACTGACTCGACATTCAAACTAATCTTTGGAAATTCTATTGGAAGCAAGGATAAATTATCATAATAAAATTTTGCTGTATCACGTCTCTTTTGATTATCAGAATCTAAGTATTTTAACTTTATTCTCAATATTGCTGCCTGAAGCTCATCTAGCCTTGAGTTTCTTCCTGGAAACATACTGGTTCGGTTGTGCCAACCATATTCTCTAATCATTCGGACTTTATTAGCCAAATCAAGATTATTTGTTGTCACTAATCCGGCATCTCCAATTGCTCCTAAATTTTTTGTAGGATAACAACTAAAACAACCAATATCCCCTATGCTTCCGAGCCTCTTACCCTTATATTTTGCACCATGAGCTTGCGATACATCCTCAATCAAAAATATTTTATTTGCTTTACAAAAACTTAACACTGAATCTAAATCTACTGCATTGCCATATAAATGCACGGCTATAACTGCCTTTGTTCTTTTTGTTAATACCATCTCGAGTTGATTTGGATTGAGTGTATAAAAATTTGGATCAATATCAACCAAGACAGCCTTTGCACCTGAAGCCTCAATAGCTGCTACTGTTGCAACAGCTGTATGCGATACAGTAATAACTTCATCTCCATAGCCAATATTTAAAGACCTTAGTGCAATCTCAATAGCATCTGTTCCATTAGCAACACCAATTGCAGATGAAGTTCCAATATATTTTGCAAATTCTTCTTCTAGAAGGGATACCTGCTCTCCTAGAATATAATTCTTGCTTCGCATTACTGTGGATACAGCTAGCTCAATTTCAGACTGATAACTCTTAAATTGTTCTGATGGATTTGAACAAAGTATCATGCTAAATAACCGTCACATTGGGAATGTAAGTTATCCAGCGTCTATCATTGCCCATATAATCACTTTCTTTTTTCATAATTTCCTCAGCGTGATTCCAAGCAAAAAGAAGAACATAATCAGGGTCACTATCCCTGAATTGATCATAAGGCAATACAGGTATATGGGCGCCAGGTGAATATTTATTTTGTTTAATTGGGGTAGTGTCATAAATACACTCAATAAGATCAGGACTGATACCGAAATAATTTGTCACAGTTGTGCTTTTGGATGTTGCTCCATATGCCACAACTTTTTTTCCATCACTTTTAAGTTTTGTCAGAAGTTCAATTAAGTCTTTCTTTATCTTATTAACGTTATCAGTGAAATCCATATAGGCCTCTTTTTTATCAAGACGCATTTGCTTCTCTTTTCCAATCAAACTTAAAACATTTTCCGAAACTTTCTTTACTCCATTGTGAGCAATTGTATAGCGCATTGACCCGCCATGAGTAATTTGAGGCTCGACATTAATTAATTCAAGGTCATGCTTCTTTACAATATGACTTACAGATAATGCAGAGAAAAGAAAAACATGCTCATCATAAATTTGATCAAAAGATGTTTTTTCAATAATTTCACCAAGATAAGGATCCTCAAAAATAAAAACACCGTCGTTTTTTAACAGTGCTTTAACGCCTTCAAAAATTGAATGCATGTAAGGAATGTGGCACATGACATTAGCACTAAGAATGGCGTCTGCTTTTTGATGAGTTTTTGAAATTTTTTCTGCTAACGGTCTGTCAAAAAATTCAGTCGTTACTTCAATGCCTCTTTCCATTGCGACATGGGCTACATTTTTTGAAGGCTCAACTCCAAGGCACGGAATGTTGTCAGATACAAAATTTTGCAACATTATTCCATCATTACTTCCTATCTCAACTACAAAAGATTTTTTACTGAGATTCTGAAGTGAGCTTACTGAATTAGCAAACTTTTTAAAATGATTAATCATATAATTAGAAGTAGAAGAGAAAAAGGCATAGCTGTCATGAAACATCTTTTCACGATCAGGCTGTTCAAGCAACTGAACCATCTTGCAGGTTTCACAAAAACCAACTTGCATAGGGAAAAAATATTCATTTTCAAGCTCTTTTTTAGTAGAGAATGCATTGGCAATTGGCATACTTCCAAAATCTACAAACGGATTGAATTCATTGCTACATATAAGGCATTTTTTCACTATAACTCCAAATTAATTAATGATTTTTTAGTAAGATAAATTATAAAGCTTTTACTAAGATTTACCGATTAATATTTCAATGTGAGATGATAATTTCATATTGAACAGTTGATTCATGAATTTTTAGTTAATTCTTATCAAATTCAGTTAACACCTCTAACAGCTTTAACATATCTTCTGGGAGTGGAAGCTTCCATGACAATAATTCTCCAGATTTTGGATGCTTTAATGTTAATTTTTTTGAGTGTAGAGCCTGCCTTCTAAAATTAAAAAGCTCATTTTTTAGATCCTCACTTGCTTTTTTTGGATATCGTGCCTTCCCACCATAAATTGAGTCGCCTACTAGAGAGTGTCCAATATGTGATAAATGAACGCGAATCTGATGAGTTCGCCCTGTCTCAAGAATTGCTTTAACATGGGTATGACTTTTAAATCGATTAATTACACGATAATGAGTTGTTGCTTCTCGTCCATTTCTTAATACTGCTTGTTTCACTCTATCTTTAGGGTCTCTTCCTAAAGGTTCACTGATGGTGCCGCCTGAAATCATATGACCGTATACAATGGCGGAATACTCTCTGGATATAGAGTGACTTTGAAGTTGCTCCACTAAATATTTTTGAGACTTTTGATTTTTCGCAACTACCATTAATCCTGAGGTATTTTTATCTAAACGATGGACTATCCCAGATCTATCGAGACTCTCAAGACTGGGGTCATAATGTAATAAAGCGTTTGCTAAGGTGCCACTCCAATTACCAGAGCCAGGATGTGTTACAAGCCCAGATTGTTTATTGAGAACTAATATATCTTCGTCTTCAAAAATGACATTTATTGGAATATCTTCAGCCGACCAAACAGTATTTTGACTCAGGTTTGTTGCTAGGAAAACAATTTCATCTCCATTAACCTTGTCTTTTGGTTTAAATTTGTTTCCATATATGAGTGCTTCACCAGATTTTATCCATGCTGTTATCTTTGACCTAGAGAATTCAGGCAGCATTTTAGCTAATGCAATATCAAGCCTTTCACCTTCCATTCTTTTTGGAATTATTATCTGTAAGTTCTGCATATTAATTCATCATTAGGTCAGTTTGATGAAGCTGATAAATCTTTGATACAGCTTTTTAAAGAATCTGTCCAAAAATGAATCTCCAAACCAAAATAATCTTGAATTTTCCTCTTATTCATTAAAACATATTTTGGTCTTAAGGCTTTTTGTGGGTAATCTTTTGAATCTATTGGACTGATAATGCACTTTGTGCCTGAAAGACTAACTATTTCTTTTGCAAAATCATACCAACTACATTCTCCATCATTTGAATAATGGAAAACCTCAGAAGGTGTATCAGTTTCATAAAATTTCTTGTTATTTATAATGCTTACTATTGCGACTGCTAAATCTTTAGCATTGGTTGGAGAGCCTATCTGGTCAGATACAATATTTAGTTTATCTTTTTTCTGACTTAAAATTAATATTGTATTTACAAAGTTATTTCCATGTTCTGAATAAACCCAACTGGTTCTGATAATGATTGCATTTAATTCCATTATCGATAGAATTGCATTCTCCCCATCAAGCTTAGTCTTACCATATACATTAAGTGGAGAAGTATTATCAGTTTCATCATATGATGCAAGTTTCGAGCCATCAAAAACATAGTCAGTTGAAATATGTATAAGCTTTATATAATTATCTCTAGCTACTTCTGCAATGTTTTTTACTGCCAAATGATTAACTAAATTTGCCTGTTCTTTTTCAGTTTCAGCGTTATCAACAGCTGTGTATGCAGCACAGTTTATTATTATATTAAATTGATTTTTTTCAATAAATCTGCGAACATTTTTGAAATTCGACAGGTCTAACTGCTCTCTTGTTGCAAAAACAAATTGATGATTCAGTATATTGTTTTCAACAAAACGATTAAGTGATTTTCCTAACTGCCCACTTGCTCCTGTGACTAATACAAACATATCATTATCACATCACAATAATTTATCACTGTTTGCCAAAGTCGGATAATTTTTATCAGCCTCAGAGAGAATTATCTTACTTTCTGAAAAACCCCAGTCAATATTAATATCAGGGTCATTATAAGCAATACCTTCATTATGCTTAGCTGCATAATATGCATCCACTTTATATGATATAGTTGCACTATCACTCAACACAACAAATCCATGAGCGAAGCCGCGTGGTATAAAGAGTTGTTTTTTATTTTCTTCACTCAGCTCAATAGCTACATGTTGCCCAACAGTTTTACTATTTCTTCTTATATCTACTGCGACATCTAGAACTTTTCCACTTATAACTCGAACTAATTTGCCTTGGGTATGAGGATATGACTGAAAATGAAGCCCGCGAAGGACTCCCCGCGAAATTGATTTTGATTCATTGTCTTGAACAAAACTAACTTTATAACCAATTGCTTCATCAAATAATGCCTGCTTAAAAGTTTCAACAAAATAACCCCTAATATCTTTATGAATTACTGGCTCAATTAAGAATACTTCAGGTATTGATTGGGATATAAAATTCATTGTCTTTCAACTATAAGTCTAATAAGTATTGGCCATACTGATTATTTTTCATCACACTGGCAATCTCTATCAATTTCTCTCTAGAGATATATCCTTTTTCAAATGCAATCTCTTCAATACAAGCCACTTTCAACCCCTGCCTTCTTTCAATAGTTTCTATAAACATTGAAGCCTCAAGCAAGTCTTCGTGAGCACCAGTATCCAGCCATGCATATCCTCGTCCAAACAAATTAACTCTTAAACGATTTTCATTCAAATACATTTCATTTATAGTAGTAATTTCAAGCTCTCCTCTTTCAGATGGTTTAACCAAATGTGCTTTATCTACTACATCATTGGGATAAAAATATAGTCCTGTTACCGCATAGTTGCTTTTAGGATTCAGTGGTTTTTCTTCAATACTTATTGCTTTATTAGAGTCATCAAACTCAACAACGCCATACCTAGAAGGCTCTTTTACATGATATCCAAATACCGTGGCCATATTGTTATTCTTAACATTTGAAACTGCACCTATCAATAAGTCAGTTAGTCCTTGACCATAAAATATATTATCACCTAAAATAAGCGCGACACTTTCATTGCCTATGAATTCCTCTCCAATAATAAAAGCCTGTGCTAATCCATCTGGAGAAGGTTGGGCCTTGTATTCTAATTTAATTCCAATATTTGATCCATCGCCAAGGAGATTTTCAAATTTTGATAAGTCTTCTGGAGTAGATATAATTAGAATTTCTTGGATTCCAGCTAACATCAAAATTGACAAAGGATAATAAATCATTGGTTTGTCATAAATTGGAAGAAGCTGTTTAGAAACGCTTCTGGTTAATGGATAAAGTCGAGTTCCAGAACCCCCTGCTAAAATAATACCTTTCATTTCAAATTCACTCCTAAACGCTCAAGCTTGTAACTTCCATCTTGAATATTTTCAGACCAAGTTAAGTTGTCTAAATACCATTGCACTGTTTTTCTTATTCCTGATAAAAAATCTTCTTTAGGCTTCCAGCCCAAATCATTCTTGATTTTTGAAGCATCAATTGCATATCTTACATCATGCCCAGGCCTATCCTTCACATAAGTAATCAACTCACTAAAAGAACTCAGTCCGTTTAATTTACCGGGAATTAATTCATCTAGAAGTTCACAAATTCTTGTAACAACATCGATATTCTGAATTTCATTATTCCCTCCAATATTGTATGTTTCACCAATAACTCCAGAAATGGCAACAGTCATTAAGGCACGAACATGGTCATTGACAAATAGCCAATCACGTATTTGCTTACCATCTCCATAAACAGGAAGGTCCTTACCCGAAATAGCATTCAAAATTATATGTGGAATGAGTTTTTCTGGAAACTGATAAGGGCCATAATTATTTGAACAATTTGTAATTAGCACTGGAAGGTTATAAGTTCTATGCCAAGCCCTTACGAGATGATCAGAGCTCGCTTTAGAGGCTGAATATGGTGAGCTTGGATCGTAGGATGTTTCTTCAGAAAAATAATCATCTGTTCCATCTAAATCTCCATAAACTTCATCTGTTGAAACATGAAGAAATCTAAAATTATCTTTTTTTTCACCTTGAAGTGACTGCCAATATTGTCTAGATTGTTCTAGCATAGCGTATGTTCCAACGATATTTGTCTGAATAAAGTCTTTAGGGCCGTCAATAGATCTATCAACATGAGACTCGGCTGCTAGATGGATTATGGTATCTGGCTTATTCTCTAGCAATACTCTTTGAATTTCATGTTCATCACAAATATCTAATTGTTCAAAATGATATCTTTTGCTTTTATCTGCTGATTCTAGAGACTGCAAGTTGCCTGAGTAAGTTAACTTATCAACATTGACTACGCTATGGTCAGTTGAACTTAAAAGGTATCTGACTAATTCGGAACCAATAAATCCAGCACCGCCAGTAACAAGTATGGTTTTTATATCTTTCATTCTTTCCCTTAAAAATGAATTTATTTTACAATAGCTTATTGAACTAAATAAGCTGGAATACTAAACATAAATATGATCAGG
>ERZ1048872.1461-NODE-1461-length-19575-cov-7.798309_pt1 | contig 19575 bp, 16 predicted proteins | sample MGYA00383100_ERZ1048872 | MGnify/ENA primary metagenome ERZ1048872 (study PRJEB29581, sample SAMEA5548370) | metagenome | biome: marine; feature: coastal; material: water | depth 50 m | study: Short-term variability in the microbial, nano- and picoplankton...
AGAAACACGAGCACGGTTTCTTCCAGATCTTGCTACCGGCCAACAGTTTACAACTGTTGGTATTTCTCAACTCACGACGAGTCAACAACACCTCGATCGTCCCGTTCTTACCGCTAAACAGATAAATAATAAATGGTCTCTCGAGGGCCGATGCCCTTGGGTCACTGGTGCTGACAGCGTGAGCACCCTTGTTACAGGTGCGATATCAATAAACTCTAAAGGGACACAAGCAACTCCGCATTTTTTTATTCTTGAAACCAATAATTCGGGTGTAAAAATTGCATCACCAATGGAACTGCTTGCACTGACTGGCAGCCGAACATCAAGCGTTGAACTAGACCACGTCTCACCGGCAGCAGAAATTACGTCGAAATCGAAGTCTGGTCCTCAAACCGGAGGACTTGGAACAACTGCCTTAGCCGTAGGAAGCACCCGAGCATCTCTTGCGATACTCGAACAAGAATCCTTCCGAAGAGATCGGCTGAAACCAATTGTTGAAGAACTTGAAAAAGAGGTTGCTGTCATTGAATCTATGCTCTTTCAATCCGCGACGAAAGGAATCGATACTCAGGATCGGAATCTTTTACGGCAACGAGCCAATACCCTTGTTACGCGTACAGCTCAAGCTGCTCTCACCGCATCGAAAGGGGCTGGTTTCGTGAAAGGCCATCCCGCCGAGCACCTCATTCGTGAGTCTATGTTTTATCTCGTATGGAGCTGCCCTCAGTCAGTTACTGAGTCTCTCCTCTGCGGCTTTGCCGGCCTTGAAAATCAATCCCGCATTTCGAGGATAAATCAGCCGTAGACGTCTAACTTTTAAAAACACATGTGATTGCCTCTATCACCATCATCTCAAGGTTCACTAAACCTCCCACGCTTCGCTTTTTCCAGAGAAAACGAACTTGCCACGAAGCAACTCAATATGGAGACTCTCATTCCGTTGAATCTGTGAAGCCCCGTAAAATGTGCGGAGCACAGATAAGAATTTTGACACAGACTTTTCAGATTACATTCTTGGCTAAAACCTCTCTCGCTAGATTGTCCATCGGTTTTAATGAACGCACCTCGCTCAATAGTAATTGTCAAACTATCTGCCATCGGTGACGTCATTCATGGAATTCCTACCGCTGTCGCACTCAAGCAATCATTTCCAGATTCTACGATTAGCTGGGTTGTTGAGGGACGTTCGGCAGATGTTCTTGCAGGCCACAACGCCGTAGATCATTTATTTCGACTCCCACGAGGCTGGCTCAAATCTTTTCAGCAGGTCCTTAAGCTTCGTCAGCAGCTAAGAAAATTTCAAGCTGATGCAGTAATAGATTTACAAGGACTCTTTAAAAGTGGTGTTGCAACTCTTCTAGCGGGTAGTCGATTACGTATTGGTCATGCAAAACCAGAATCCCGCGAAGGTGCATGGATTGCTTACACTGACCCGATTCTTTCTACGTCAGAACACGTCGTAGAAAGAAACCTTGATCTTCTCCGCCCCCTTGGCATTGAAAAAAAAATCTTTGGATTTGATATGCCAACCTGGCCAGTAAGCCAACGACGTATTGAAAAATGGCTTAGTCAGCTTCAATTTCAAGCCTCGCCAATTATTATTAATCCTGGTGCAGGCTGGACATCAAAACAATGGGCACCGGATCGATTTGCAACTTTCGCAAAAGCTGTGTGGCAAAAATACAGGGTAGAATCATTAGTTGTCTGGGGAGGATCCGAGGAGGAAAAGATCGCCAAAGTGATCGTTGAAAAAGCAGGACGCGGCACAAAACTTGCGCCCGCCACAACTCTGCAAGATCTCGGCGAACTCTGCCGAAAAGCCAGGCTGTTTATTTCCGGAGATACTGGTCCGCTTCACCTCGCAGCTGCCGTCGGCACGCCTTGTGTCGGCCTATTCGGCCCTGTTCCGGCCGCAAGAAACGGCCCTTATGGGAAGACACACATAGTCATCGAACCACCTTCCACAGTCCGGCCGCACTGGAAAGACCGAAAAACAGATACGGAGTCAATGGCCGCAATAACAGTGGAACAGGTACTCGCGGCAGTTGAGCCTGGACTTAGTCGTACAAACGCTGCCTGATTAATTTCAATGAGCAGCTATACTTATTCTATGTCGCGTCCCATAAGAAATCCGTTCTACATTATCTTGGGAATCGTTGGATTTACTTTTACGATTACAGCAGCCAGTTATTGCCTGTCTGTTCTCCGCGGTATTCGCCCCCAAGCAACTTTGGAACAAAAGTCACACCCTCTTGAAGAATTAATGGACCGTCATGGAACAAGCCTACTTTCTGGACAATTAATTATTCTAGCCATAGCTACAGTTGGTGCTGTGACTGTTGATCACATCAATAGTCAAACGAGTAGTCAAAAAAAACAGCACCCTGCTCGGCCGCAAAACGTGTTGAGTGATACGCCTAAGCATGATTCGTCGTTGGAAACGAAATAATCGTGAGTCAGGTCGCCAAGCACATCACGAATCTCTGTGAAAAAATCCGGCATCATGACCGCCTTTATTACAGTGAGGCGTGCCCTGAAATCTCCGACATCGAATATGACCGCCTCGTATCGGAACTCAAAAATCTTGAGGCTGACAACCCAGAGCTTATAGATCCTGACAGCCCTACACAGCGGGTCGGTGGTGAAGCAGTTGGATCGCTTACTTCTGTCCGACATCGAATTCCGATGTTATCAATCGACAACACGTACAGCACACAGGATCTAGCAGCATGGGGAAAACGAACTGTAAAATATCTTCAAGAAGCCGGAGACAGTACACCTGTCCATTGGATACTTGAACTCAAAATAGACGGAGTTGCAGCATCGCTTACATATAACTCTGGCCGTCTCAACCTTGGTGCGACACGAGGCAACGGTACCGTTGGAGATGATATTACACACAACATAAAGACGATTGGTGCGATACCACTACGTCTCGGATTAGAAGATCCCCCGCAGGAAGTCGAGGTGCGGGGAGAAGTTTTCATGACGAATTCAGCTTTAGTGACATTAAATGAGCTACAGGCTTCACAAGACCTACCCCCATTTGCGAATACGCGCAATGTTACCGCTGGAAGCATACGTTTACTTGATTCAAGAGAATGCGGCTCTCGACCATTACGTTTTTTCTGCCACGGCGCAGGCAATGTCGAGGCACTAAATCTTGATTCTCAATTTGAGTTCTACACGTGGGCAAAAAAAGCTGGCCTACCTGTTGCGCCGAGAACGCAGCGATTTGAGTCAATCGATATGTTAATTGAGGCAGGCACGTTCCTCATCGAAGAGCTTCATCAACTCGACTTTGAAGTTGATGGATTTGTAATAAAGGTTGATCGTTTCTCACAACAAAAAATTCTCGGAAACACGGCAAAGAGCCCTCGGTGGGCAATCGCATGGAAATTTGAAAAGTTTGAGGCAACAACACAACTTTCGGACATACGCGTTCAGGTTGGCCGCGGTGGTACCATAACCCCAGTTGCAGACCTTGCCCCAGTTCAGCTAGCTGGGACAACAGTCAGTCGCGCGAGCCTCCACAATGCAGATGAAATCATACGAAAAGATATTCGTATTGGTGATGTACTCGTGGTTGAAAAGGCCGGAAAAGTCATTCCTCATGTTGTGCGTGTCGAGAAGCATCTACGCAAAAAAGAACTTGTTGCTTGGCATTTTCCAGAGGTCTGCCCCGAGTGCGAGACGAAATTGTATCGAGAAGAAGACGGCGTCTACATACGATGTCCTAACAACCAGTGCCCAGCTCAACAACGTGAACGGCTAAAATTCTTTGCCTCTCGAAATGCCATGGACATCGGTGGACTCGGCGACAAGCTTGTTGAACAACTCGTCGAAACCAAAATGGTGCAAGATTATGCTGATCTCTACTCACTCAAATCTTCTCAGCTACAAACACTCGAACGTATGGGGATGAAATCAGCTGACAAATTAGTACTAGAAATTGCCAAAAGCCGTGATCGTGGACTAGTTAGGGTAATCAATGCGCTTGGCATTCGTCATGTAGGCCCACGTGTTGCAACTCTACTTACAGAGCAGTTTCCTTCAGTTGATGAGTTATGCAAGGCAACTATCGAGGAACTTGCAGCTATTCATGAAATTGGGGACACCATTGCAGAAAGTGTGCATGATTGGTTTACAAGCGATTACGGCAGGCACGTTATTGGAGGACTCGTAATGGCCGGCGTAGTTATGAAAGCTTTTCAATCAAGTGCAGTGGGTAATGGCCCACTCGTAGGGAAGACTCTTGTCGTAACAGGGGTACTTGAAAGCTTTACAAGACAAGAAGCCGAGGCAGCTATTCAACAGGCCGGCGGACGCTCTTCTTCGAGTGTTTCAAAAAAAACCGACTACGTTGTTGCTGGTGATGAAGCAGGCAGCAAGCTCACTAAGGCTGAAAAGCTTGGTGTTACAATTCTAGATGACAGTCAGTTCAAGCAACTTCTAGGAATACAATAGTTTTAATTCGTGCCAGAATCCTGACCGCTAACGACACGTTCTTCTTCAAGAAGCTGTGTCAATGGAATCGTCATCACGGCCATCACGACGCCCCACAAGGGACAGAACGTCAGCACGCCCACAATCGGCCAAATCACGAGGCCTGCCCGAGCAATAACTTTCTGTGTCGATGCAAACCAAATCCCACCGACTACTAATGCCTCCCAGAGTATGATGCCATGCGTGAGGACATTACATAAATATTCTGACTGAAGAAGCACATCAGTTATATCAAGTAGTCTGCCTGGCTTCCGTGTCGCTATCCACCATACGGCAGTGCCGTTCCACCAGACATCACCTTTGAGTTGAGAAAGAAGAGCAGCCCCGGAAATAACTGCTGCATGCACTTGGAGTAGTCCTACCGCAATACGCGAACGCACCCGAAATCGAGGTGGATGCCAATCAAATTTTCTGTGCAGTACTGCATCCACAGAGAAGTATTCTCCCGAAGCACCAATGACAAGGCACCAGAGAATCACAGCTACGCCATCATCCGCAGGCCCGGCTAACATTGGACCTCGATGAAGAAGTGACGCCCAGCCGAGAGCAGCAAGAAGCGATGTGACCGGGGTTACAAACCCAATGGTGAGTAAAACAAAAAGAAAGACAAGACCATAAAAAGTGCTTGTGACAGCAGCATTCGTCGCACATGCATCAAATACTGAGAACGCAAAAGGGGATCGCCAGGCGGCCACAGAATCAGCCGGCAACCACCCAGAAGGACCGAACCAGTCGGGCAGATCGATTGCATAACTCGTGCACAAAAACAACCCGAGCATGCCTGTCGTAATTCGTACAATTGCAAGCGACCTTCCGGCTGAAGGCAGGAACCAATAACTCTCCCATGTTTGGCCAATTGCAACACCTAAACTCTGATTAACCGAACGATCATCTGATTTGTTCATCACGCACCACCTTCTTGCGAGGCAACTGGTGCCATTTCTTGACGAGACTCACTTTTTATGAGCTGAATATCGTCATCAGCCACTCTACGAATTCGCGCCTGATAAAGCACGATTGGTGTCGGGACTTTTATCGGCGACTGCCTTTCGGGACGGGGCTGAACAAGAATTCGAAGATCGATATCATCACTTTTACAAACTCCAAAAGCTGCCTCCGAAAATCCTGCTGGCAAAAGTCCTTCTCTCGTGAGATTATCCTCACTAGCAATAACTGAATGAAGCAATCGCTGCCAACGAATTGATTCACCGCCATGCACGCTTGGTCGATACATTCTTATCCAGCCAGTGTCACCGTGCCTACGCAGTTCAAGGCAGTGTGTCGCATCTGCTTGTTGTCCGTACGTAAAAAAATAATCAAATCCAAGATCGAGCCATGGTGCTACCGTCCAAAATGAAAAAAGCCTCTCTTTCACTACGCCAAGAAGCAAAGAGGAACCGCTTCCTGTATTACACGCAACAGAGAGACCAAGACCAATGAAATAGATAATTAAAATAAGAGTCGCTAACGATCTTGATATTTCTCCCCAACAATTACTTTCAGAAGGTTTGGATTGCCCTGGAAACATAAGGTACGTCCGGTTTTAGAGCGCTGGGTGTGGAAACGACTCATCTAGTTTGATTCACTCACTCCCCTCACGCCAGAGCTGAACGAATTTTTCACGACACCCTTTCACCCTACACTCCAGCTATCACGTTGACACTGATAGAACGGGGAGATAGGTTTTAGATATTCAGCGGTCTGAACCTGGTCGTTTTTGAGTAGAATTTCGTGAGCGAAAACCTTCCCAGGGGGATTAGCTCAGTTGGGAGAGCGTCTGGCTGGCAGCCAGAAGGTCAGGGGTTCGAGTCCCCTATCCTCCACTTCAACTTGCTTACGAATGAAGATTTCCATACGTCAATGAAAACTTCACAAATAAAAGGTAGTGCTGGCTGTTGAGTAACTCATGAATCGGCAGGAAAGCTCTTCTGACATCGCCTGGCAAGACGGTACTTTTCTACCTCGTAGCCAACTCTCCATTTCGCCAAGCGATGCCGGATTTGTACTCGGAACTACGGTTACTGAACAGCTGCGGACAATACAAGGTAGCCTTTTTAGCGTTGATGCCCATGCTAAAAGATTATCAAACTCACTTCGCGAAGTGGGCATAGTGCCGCGAGAAACAATAACAGCAATATTTTCAGCGGCTGATCATGTTGCAACACATAATCACCAACTACTGACCGAGGGTGGAAAGCCATCCGATAATGACCTCGGCGTAATTATCTTTGTAACACCTGGCCTGCTGCCATCTCAGAATAGTGGCCTACCCGGAAAACCATCGGTAACTGTCCACACATTCCCACTCGCTTTTAACTTGTGGGCAGATGCTTATGAATCCGGCACAAGTCTTCGTTGTGTTACCATTCAGCAAATTCCGAAAGAATGCTGGTCAATTACTGCAAAGGTACGCAGTCGATTGCACTACTTTCTTGCAGAACAACAAGCTTCTGCTTATGAAAAAGGATCGAGGCCTCTTTTGGCCCATGCGGATGGACGCATTAGCGAGACGTCTACTGCCAATATTGCTGCTTTACACGGAAGGACTATAGTCACTCCCTCAAGAGAAGATGCTCTACCCGGAATCAGTATGGGCTACCTGAAAAGCCTGTCAGAAGAGGCTGGATTTCACTGGGTGACAGATTCATTAACTCGAGACGATGTCCTTTCAGCCGATGAAGTTTTTTTGACAAGTACGCCATGGTGTCTCCTCGCTGTAACCCGTGTTGACGGAGAGTTTATCGGCAAGAACGCCCCCGGCCCGGTCTTTCGTAGGCTGCTTGGTGACTGGTCGACAAACGTTGGTCTCAATCTCTCAAAACAGGCTCTACACCGAAAAAACTGTAACAAAACGAGACATTAAAGATTCTTAAAATGAGTCAGTCGGCTGGGGTGTCAGAAATTTTTCACACGCTATTATTTTGTTATGTAAGGTATGGTGAAAATCGTTACAATTCTCACCTAACCTAGGGGGACATTGCTAGTGTTCAGCATGTTTCTCAACTGCAATTTACAAGGAGTTTAAGATGTTTCCTCTATTGGCTGATGCTGCCGGAGTCTTGGCAGCACTTTCTTCCGACTGGACCCAAAATACACCGTTACAGTCGATCACGCTTTATCTGTTTTTCGCAGGTACCGTTGCGATGGGTACAGGGGCAGCATATTTCCTACTCATGCGGAACAATGTTGATGTAGCTTACAGAAGCACAATGGTCTGTGCCGGGCTCGTGTGTGGCATCGCATGCTTTCATTACTTTAAGATGACACACGTTTACCAAGAGTCCGGTGGACAGTTTCCAACGGCTCTCCGATACATTGACTGGCTCTTCACAACACCGTTGATGCTCATCAAGTTTCCGTTACTTCTTCGACTTGGAGATAAGGGAACAAAGTTTTTTGTCCAACTCGTCACTCTTGATATTGGCATGATTGTGTGTGCTTTTATCGCAGAGACTTCACCGATAGGATCAAATGAATGGTGGGGATTTTTCATCGTAGCCTGTGTTCTTGAATTGCTGATTGTGGCAATTCTTTACACTGGTCTTGGTTCTGCGATAAACGCGGCACCGGCACCAATTGCTAAATCACTCAATACGATGCGGCTGTTCATTTTGATTGGTTGGGCCATTTACCCGATCGGATTCCTCATGGCATACAGTGGCTATGGTGAAGTCCGTGAAATCTTTTACAACGTCGCTGACGTGATCAACAAAGTCGGTTTTGGCCTCGCAGCTTATTGGGGCATTGAAGCTCTGAGTCATTCGACCAAGCAAACAGCTTAGTCATTGTCAGATAGGATGGCGGTGATCACCGATCACCGCCATCCTAAATGGCCGGATCTCGTGGAACCGTTGAAATGTTCGCAACAGATCAACCAACTGCACCAAGGGTGTTGTTTCGAAATAAATTCCGTGAAATTACTTCTTTGATGTCACGAAAAACACTCTGGTTTTCGTGGTTGCCTTTAGCCCTCATCAGTACTGCAATTGCTGGTTCTATGTACTGGGCACAAGACACCACCCCTAACAGCTTTGAAGTTATACCTTGGCTCGTTGCACTTTTTTTTGTGGGTATGCCTCATGGCGCAGCCGACCTTGCTGTACTTCAGTCGAAAAAAGACGGGCCTGAGGCATTAACGGCTTTTTTCTTCTATCTCTTGTGTATGGGTGCTATCTCATTCATCTACGTTATTGCCCCTGGAATAAGCCTTATTGGCTTTCTTATTCTGAGCCTCTGGCATTTTGGAAATACTGAATTATCGAGCGGTAACACATCCGCAAATCTCTACGAACGCCTCGTGACTGGTTGTGCCAAAGGTGGCATCGTTATCGGCATGCCACTTGCGGCCTGGCCAAATGCTACAGCATTAGTCTCCTCAGAACTCATCAACCTGACTCGGCCAGCTCGGGCCGTATTCGGATTGCCTTTGGTCGACAGCCAATTATTTTCACCAACACAGGTTCTGCTGATGGGTTCATTGCTTCTGTCTCTTGCATTGTGCTCTTGGATCATTATTTTCCTTCATTCTTTCCCATACAAACAACCCAAGGAAAAACAACAAATCCAGCAGTCAATGAATGACTTTTTTCAATACGGTCTCATCGGCATCCTTGAATTTGTGGCAACTCCGCTCTTTGGTATTGGTATCTATTTCCTAGTTTTTCACAGCTGGAAACAGATGCCAACACTTGCGAACCACTTTCTTCCACCCACAACTGCAACTCATCCACTGAGACAGGTTTTCATTGTGCACAAAGCTGCTCTGCCGTTACTTATCCCTACATGGATTGTCCTGTTTCTTGGTTGGTGGACCCTTTCAAGTGGGCTACACTTTCGTGACTTGGCCATTCTCTCACTCCTTGTTTATCTGATAGTGACACCGGCACATGAGATTCTCTGCTCATGGCTTTCAACTCAACAAAAACCGACCTGACTCGACGGTTGAGGAACTGCTATGCTTTTCTGACTCGAGGAAGAAAGCATGCCAACATCACCGTTACCTGAAGAAACGATCAATCTGCGTAAGGCTGGGGATGCCCCCACTAAGCCCCGCGGACTACTCAGACGTCTGTATAACTGGGTGCTTTCATGGGCTGACTCACCACATGGACTGTTGGCCTTGGCTGGAATATCATTTGCGGAGAGTTCTTTTTTTCCTATTCCACCCGATGTTCTTCAAATTGCTCTTTCCGTTGGTGAGCCTCGCAAGAGTTATCGTTTTGCGACCATTTCAGTGATAGCAAGTGTTTTAGGGGCCATCGTGGGCTGGGCGATTGGCTGGGGGTTGTGGCAATTCGTTGATACATTTTTTTATCGTAATATCCCAGGATTCACTGCACAAAAGTTTGAATATGTAGAAACTCTCTATCAGCAAAACGCCTTCCTCTGGCTCATCTTGTCAGCATTCACACCAATACCGTTCAAGATATTTACAATAGCCGCTGGCGTATGTTCAGTGCCGCTGACAACTCTCATACTTGCCTCATCAATTGGACGAGGAGCACGGTTCTTTTTGGTCGCTACGGTCATGAGAATATTCGGGAAACAAGCACGAGATATTCTCGATAAATACCTTGAGGTAATCACCATAATTTTTAGCATTCTGGTATTCACCGGCTTCCTCGCAATCGAGCTTCTTACAAACCATTAATCGGCCTCATTTTCGGCCAAATAAGACTCGGCTCGGCTAAAGATGATTTGAAAGACACGACGTACCATGCGTGTAGTCTGAAATACCTCATCGGCAAGTATCTGGCCATCATGACGATCTAGCAAATTCGCTAACTGACTGCGTTCGCGATGTCCTTCAGGAAAGGTATGCCCAAGACGCACGTCGAGCAGCCTCAACCGCCCCTCGATCTTTCTTAACAAACCGTATGCGTCTCGTAACGATGTCGCAGTATCGTTTTCTATGATACCAACATCGGCAAGCACCTCGAGAGCAAGCAGTGTATTCGGTGTCTGTAGATTCAAAATTTTTCTACCGTGAATTAACTGAAGTACTTGAACCAGAAATTCAATGTCAACGACACCGCCCGGCCCCCGCTTCAGATTATTTTTTTCTGCAGTCTCCTCCATTCGCAGCCTCATTGAATAAATCTCATGAATATCAACCTGTTTCCAGTTATGCCCATAGATTGCACGCTTTATGAGATCCCTCACCCGGTCGGCAGAAGCTTTCCCACCAGCCACAACCCGAGCCTTCACAAGGGCTTGCCGTTCCCAAACAACCGCCGGCCCTCCGGGGGAAAAATATCGACTGAAAGCCTTTAGAGAAGTCACAATTGGACCACTTTGACCACCCGGGCGAAGCCTTGAATCGACTTCGTAGAGACGGCCCTGAGGGGTGAAGCGGTTGAAGGTTTTTAACACTCTGTGCGCAACATCGCCAAATAAACGACCTAATTCGGACTCAGAGCATTGACCGAAATGACTTTGTGCAACCTCTTCGTCGTAAAGAAAAATTACATCAACGTCACTGGCGTAATTCATTTCACGCCCACCAAACTTCCCCATCGCCAAAACTATAAATCCTATTGCATCAATTAGATTGCGTTCATCCGGAACTGATCGCATTGCCTGAGGCACAACCTGACTTTGGCTGTGGACAACAAATTGCATGAGGGCTTCAGCAAGATCCGATAGAGATGCAGCAATCGTATGCGGCGACTGCTGCTCTAATAAATCATTGATTCCGATACGCAACTGCTTCGAAACCTTAAATGCCATCAGGCTTGGTGAAATATCTGCAGTATGCCGGCCACAAAGCTCCCATAATTCACCCTCTAAATTTTCCAACACGGGCATTTCGCCACCAAGGAGGCTGTCCTGCAATTCATCGATCATTCCTGGGTTTTTGATAAGAAGTTCAGCAAGAAAAGGTGCGGCGGAACAGAAACGTATCGTAAGGTCGAGAGCACCTGGCGACTCACTTAAAAGTTCCCAGAGCATGCCCTTGCCACCAAGTGAATCGCTTACTGAAACAAGTGTAGTCAGTGTTGCATCCGGATCCGGCGTCGCACTCATACCATCAAGTAAACGTGAGACAATCGCTGCAAAAAAATGTCGACATCGGCGACTTGATAGAAAACGCGATGACTCTTCGCTCAGGGCTGTAACCATCCGGTATGCCTGAGAAATGTCACGGAAGCCACGAGGGCTCAGTACATTATCAATAAGCTCTTTCGGTGGATCGGGATCCAGAATCAGGTCGACTTCTGCTGTCGGCGTTGAATCACCTGGAAAAGCATCATGAAGAAGGTGATCTAGAATTCTTCTGTTCAGTCGTGTCGCCTCTTCAAGATCTCTACGAAGTTCACGTTGCGCATTCGGATGACTTCCATACCGGAGCCGACTTGCGAGACGGGCAAAATCATGCTCGTTTTCTGGCAAACGATGCGTCTGCCTGTCATAAAGAATCTGAAGCCGATGCTCTACAGTTCTTAAGAGACGATAGTTCCGCTCAAGAATCTCTCTTTCTTGATCATTGAGACTGCCATTCGATGCCAAGCGTTGAATGGCCTCAATCGTATTACCAACTCGTACTTCTGGCTCATCACCTCCGTTAAGTAATTGTAGAAATTGGATAGTAAACTCGATGTCACGAATTCCACCACGACCTGTTTTAAGATCAGCAGAATCAACTCCTTCACGAATTGATCTCTGTTCGATCTGCCGCTTCAGGGCCCGTATTCCACTGATTTCAGTCCGCGGCAACCACCTACTGTAAATCCAGGGATGTAGTTCGGTGAGCAATTTCTCTCCTAAGTGCCTGTCACCAGCGATGCACCGAGCTTTCACCCAAGCCTGCCGCTCCCAGGTTCTTCCTTGCCTGTCATAATATCTTTGAAGTGCTGCACGCGGTAGCACAAGTGGACCCTGTCCACCATGCGGCCTAAGTCGTAAGTCGACCCGGTATGCTGCCCCCAGTTCAGTTTGATCGGTGAGCATGCGAGTAACTTCCTGAACTACTCTCGTGAAAAACTCGCCCGTTGTACATGTTTTCGAACCCGCGACGTCACCGTCTTCGGAATAACAAAAAATAAGATCTACATCACTCGAGTAGTTAAGCTCATTGCCACCAAGTTTTCCGAGAGCTAACACCGCGATCGTTGCGGGATGACCATCAGTTGTGAGCGGACTTCCACGACGCTGTTGCTGCTGCAGATACACCACACGTAGAGCTTCATCAATGACACACTCAGCAATCGCTGAAATCTGATCCACCACGGTTTCAAGTCGTTGCTGTTTGACGATATCCCCGTAGGCAACACGAAGAATTTCTCGACGTTTAAAATGACGGAGTTTGTGCATCACAAAAGAGGAATCTAACGAATCGCCAACTTCAGACCTTAAAACATCTCGTAGTGACTCACGCTTTTCAGGCCTGCCACCACCTCTTCGAATAGATTCCCAAACATCCGGATCGGCAATGATAATTTCACCAAGAAATGGACTCGCAGCAAGAATCTCCAGAAGTTGCTCGAGAGCCTCTGGGTCTTCTTCAAATATTGCCACAGCTGCAGATGGGCCGGGGACGACTTGAAGAAATCGGCCCAGCGTTACAAGCAGTCGATCGGCATCGCCAAATAACGGAAGAAGTTGTTCAAGAGACTTAATGAGAGTCCCAAGTGCATGAAGACTTACGCCTTGCTCTGCTAATTTCTTTAATATCCGTTCCGCATTTCCGCTGTTATCTATACCAGCACGACGCGCCCAAGAATCTAAAACAGATCGATCTTCAAGAAGGTGTGTAACGTTTCTAGGTTTCATTCGATCTGGCATTTGCATGAGGGCCTGGTCACTCAACGCAAAAATATCTCAAAATTTAATTCGCCATGATTATCTTCGAGCATCTCTGCTGACCGCCTGTGTGGGAAACTTAATCTGATGCACAGCAGGATTTTGTTTTTCTAAATAATCAAGAGGCACAGCGTCAGCCAATCCGTCAGCCACCTCTCCAGCAAGACTCCAAGAACCTGCGGATGTGATATCAATGTCCACCATCCTGCCGATGAGACGAAGTGGTGCATCAAAGACTACAATTCGATCACACATCGTTCTGCCAGTGAGTTGAGCAAAGCCATCCGGTCCAGGATTAACTGCTCGCCTTTCCTCACGGGTTGAGAGCCCTTCTACGAGTACCTGCTGTCGCGATCCAACGAATCGCAGATTTCCCTCTAAGCTTGCAACTGACTGAGCTTCCTGAAGAAGACGGTTTCGTTCCTTCTTGACGCTCTCCGGCACATCATCTGACTGAGTGTCAAATGCTTTTGTACCCGGCCTTGGACTGTACTTAAAAATAAAACTATTTTTAAACTTCACTGTTTTCACAAGATCAAGACTTAATGAGAACTCTTTGTCTGTTTCACCACAAAAACCGACAATAAAGTCACTTGATAAGGCCGCATGAGGAATTGCGTCCTTTAATCTGTCAAGCATTTCCATGTATTGGCCAATCGTATACCCCCGCTTCATTCGCTTCAAAACATCATCTGAACCGTGTTGGGCTGGCACGTGCAGATAATGCGAGACTTTCGGAAGATCACGGACTGCATGAATAAGGTCATCCGTCATGTCACGTGGGTAACTCGTCACGAATTTTATCCGATCAAGTCCATCAATCCTATCCAATTCAAGTAGCAAGTCTGATAGACGAGATGTCTTTCCTCCATCTGACCACCTGTAGCTATTCACAGTCTGCCCGATGAGTGTTATTTCTTTGCAACCTTCTGCAACTAATCCTTCAGCTTCAGCGATAATAGCCTGCGGAGGCCTGGCCTGCTCTGGCCCTCGCACCCTCGGCACAACACAAAAAGCACAGAACTTGTCACACCCTGTCTGTGTGCGAACGAATGCCTGAAACGGCGTCGGTCGCATCGTCGAATCTCGATCCGGATCATAGCTCTCAAAGCTGTCCACAACCTCTAATCGACTCCCTGATTTACGGTCGAGACTCACCTCAATCTGCGGACCCTTCCCTGCCTGAATCAGATCAATGAGTGAGGGGACTCTATGCAGTTGTCCGGGGCCAACAACAAGATCAACCCACGGGGCTCGTGCACGAATCATTTCCTGATCTTTTTGCGCCATGCAGCCAAGAACACCAACGATAAGGCCTGGGGCCTTTGCCTTCTGCTTGCGTACTCGGCCGAGTGCTGAATAGATCTTATCCTCTGCATGCTGACGAACACTGCATGTATTAAAAAATACTGCATCGGCATCCGACATGGTAGCCGTCATGTCCCACCCCTGTCGACGTAACGCAGCAACGACAAGCTCACTGTCAAGGACATTCATTTGACAGCCGACGGTCTCAATAAATAAACGTTTTGTTGAAGCCATACGGTTGATCTTATCCTAAGGACTAAGGGGTGTCTCCATGGGCAACCGAAACTGGCAATTGTGAGCCTACTCGCAGGGAACTTCCCCGCAGAAAATCTACCGCTGACATGTTTCGCTTACCTTCAGGTATTACCTGCAGTATCGCCAATCGGCTCCCACCACCACATGCGACAACAAAACCATCTGCGTTGATCTCGGTGATCATTCCTGGCTGCATAGTTGTATCAATTGATTGGCCGTCAAGAACCTCGGTTTCTGAACACACAAGCCGACGTACGCCGTTCATATGTGGGACAAATGCTGTTGAACGAGGCCATGGGACAAATGCTCTACGCCGACGATCAATATCTACGGAGGTCATTTCCCAATCAATAAACCCGTCCTGCTTTGCAATCCTTGGTGCTCTTGTTGCTTTGCTTTCGTCCTGAGCCTGCCCAACTGCCACAGGCACGTTATTGTTTGGACAATCTCCTACCCTCTGAAGACTGTCGAGAGATTCCAAAACTGCCTCGACTCCGATTTGAGCCAAACGCGACTCTAACTCAGCAGACGTTTCTTTTTCTCCAATTCTTGTGGAACGAACAGCAAGGATATTCCCAGCATCAAGTTTTGGGGTCATATGAATCACGCTGACACCGGTTTGGGTGTCACCACATAGAATTGCCCATTGCACTGGGGCAGCGCCGCGATGCCTTGGAAGGAGAGAGCCGTGCAAATTGACACCTCCCAAACGAGTCGCGCGAAGCGTGTCTCCGGAGAGAATCTGACCGTAGTCACAAACCAACATAATATCTGCCCCGAAGGCTCTCAGTTGATCCTGCACACCGACGGCATTGACATCAGGTGGGTCCAGCACATCAAAGCCTGCTTTCTGTGCAACTTCCCGCATCGGATTGATAGGTGCACGTCTCTTACGCGGAGCATGAGTAGGCCTGGTAACTACTGCAACTATGCGATGCCTCGAGGCCAAGAGTGCCTCAAAAGACGGAAGAATAAAACCTCCCGTCCCCATAACCACAACAGATAAGCCACTCTGTAAATCTGTAGCACTCATGGCTTACAACGCTGGGCCTCGAGTTGATCCAATTCAGAAATGATTGCATCTTCCGGTAATAATTCACCACGAGATTGCTTGCCTCGATAAATGTCTTCCAGTAACTCGAGGTCTCGCTTCACTTCGAGACTAGCTGCATCAGGAAGCCTGTCAGTAAACAGTCGCCCTTCTAGGTGATCGAATTCGTGCTGGACAACACGGGCTAGGAAACCATCAAGATCGATGCGTACCGGCTGACCATTAAGATCCCAAGCCTCGATGATAACGCGTTGTGGGCGCCGAACGTCAGCTCGTAAGCCGGGAAGGCTGAGGCATCCTTCCTCCTGGATTGCCGTCCCACGAGGTCTACTCAGTGTCGGATTCAGAAAGGCCTGCTCCTCACCAGAATCTGGATCGCCTGTAGGATTTACAACAAACATTCGATACGGCAAGGCCACCTGATTTGCTGCCAAACCGACTCCTTGTGCGTCATACATAATTTCAAACATTTGTTCGACAGCATCACGAACACCATTATCGATACGGAGAAGTGGCTTTGCCTTTCTGAAGAGCGCCGGATGTGGGTACTCAACAAGGCTGAGCGTACCAACAGAAGTCTCATCAGAGGGTCTAGAATTGGAGTTTGATGAAGTGGACACAAGAAACCTGCGGGCCTTCTACAGCTAAAAATAATACATTCAAAACAATACTCTTTATATGATACCTTTTTCTTACTCTGACAACAGGAATAGCCTTGTGAATAACAATCTCCCAACTACCGGAAAGCCGCCCGCATGGAGCCATCCCGCCGTGCTTCTGGCAACCTGTTTTTGGGCTGGCAGACTACGTCCGGCACCCGGGACGTGGGGGTCTGCAGCTGCGATACCTATTATCGTGGCTCTTACGTATGTCAGAGTACCTCTCTTTGTTGAAGTCTTATTGTGGCTGGCTGTCTGCTGCATAGGCATACCTATTTGCACAATTGCATCACGTCAACTTGGAGGCCAAAAAGATCCGTCTTCGATCGTCATTGATGAATTTGCAGCCATGCCTCTTGTGCTCCTTGCTGTCTCTTCCGAGCAACGAACGTGGTTTGTCATACTGATCGCTTTTCTTCTTTTCCGTTTTTTTGATATCACAAAGCCGCCCCCCTGCCGACAACTTGAAAATCTCCCTGACGGGCTCGGTGTCATGGCAGACGATTGGGCTGCAGCTGGATTTGCAGCCTGTGCTCTTTTTATAATTGTGCTTTTTTTATGAACCTGAAAAATCTCATACTTATTCACGCTGACCATTCACACTGACTAGGTCCCGCCCTACTCGCTATCTACGAGGCAGGCACCGAGCGATTAAACCATCAATGTCACCAGACTGAAGCGCTTCAACGAACAGGGGCACACTTCTATAAATCACGTTGCTTGTAATCTGCACAACCCAATTCTGGAGAAGTGGAGTTATTGTGATGACAAACCGTGCATGTTTGTGCGCCTCCCACATTTCAATTGCTGTCCCCATTGACGCCTCAGGGATATACGCAATTAAAACATCAAATTGCTGGCACATATCTATATGCCCGCAAAAAACATCCCTCGCACGACTGCTGTCATAGCCCACCGAATCAGTATGATTCGCAAACGGGTCATACACCTCCGCGCTTGGCCAGTGTCCATGTACAATAGTGTGTAACGAATCACGATACGACTGATCGTGCACACATGACGACGCATATGAACCCTGCATAATTCCCGCAAGAAAAACTCTCATGCCTCACTCCACATCAACTAAAAAAAAGCCATCTCGTTCGACGACTCAAAAGAGTGCGACACGAACAAAAACTAAAGTGCTAGCCAAATGTCGCACATCAGAATCATCGAAGATACCCGAGATTGATTTCACAAAAGCACAGAAAACTGTTCTTGATCTTCTGAAGATTCCAGGTATTTCAGGCCAAGAAAAACAAGTCGCTGAAGTCATTCGTAAAAAACTAATCGATGCCGGATGCCCTAAGAACCTGATCTCATTTGATCAGGCACATAAAAAAACACCTCTTCGAGGTAACTGCGGCAACTTGATCGTAAAACTACCGGGCACTCGGCGAGGCCCTCGTCGACTCCTTATGGCACATATGGATACCGTTCCGGTTTGTGAAGGAACAAAGCCAGTTGTCAAAGGAAATGTCGTGAAAAGTGGAAATCCTGTGACCGGTCTTGGTGCAGATGATCGTTCTGGCTGCGGCGTTGTGCTCACTACGGCCCTCGAAATTCTACGAAAAAAAATCGATTACCCACCAATCACATTCTTTTTTGCGATACAAGAAGAAGTAGGCCTATGGGGTGCTCGTACGGTCAAAGCAAGCGACCTAGGAAAACCAAAGCTAGCATTTAACTTTGATGGCGGAGATGTGGATAAGTTAACCATTGGCGCAACGGGTGGCGAACGCCTTGATATCAGAATTGACGGAATCCCAAGCCATGCTGGCGTTGCACCGGAACAAGGCGTCTCGGCAATTACCATTGCCTCCCTCGCTATCGCGTCCCTTCACCAGGAAGGATGGCACGGATTAGTTAAGAAGGGCTCAAAAAGAGGGACCAGTAACATTGGTGTCATCAACAGTGGCGCTGCCACAAATGTTGTTGCAGACCGCGCAACCATTCGGGCAGAGGCAAGAGGACATGACCCTGCTTTTCGAAATAAAATTGTTCGGGCGATCGAGAAAGCATTCGATAAGGCTGCTCAAAGTGTACGATCGTCAAGTGGTCGGAAAGGTACTGTTTCAATCACGAAACGATTGGATTATGAGGCGTTTCGAATCCCACAATCTGACTTATCAGTTGTCACCGCTCACAAGGCTCTTGAGTCTATTGGGTATGAGCCATATTACGATGTTTCTAATGGTGGCCTTGATGCAAACTGGATGGCGGCCAATGGAATACCCACAGTTACTCTTGGCTGTGGACAACATGACATTCATACAACAAACGAATGGCTTGATCTCACCGCGTACAAGGCTGCATGTCGCGTTGCACTCATGCTTGCAACCAGCTAAGAACACCTCCTGCAGTGGGGCGACTAGCTAGCCTACTTTTTGTGCCACCCGGCGAGGCTTTAAAACTAGAGTGTGTTTTCTAGGGAGGGCTAACTACCCACAAACGTGATGTGTGCTGACAGCTAGCAGAACGATCCTTATTAAAGAATTATTAAATTTCACTCACGCCTTGATCCAAGTCGCTGACTGAACGAGAGACGGAACTTTCCCTGCGGCACAACGTTAAACACTAAAATGAGTAAAGACCGTTGGAATATTGGGATAGTTGGTGGAGGTCCAGGAGGACTCTTCACAGCGTACCGCCTCGAACAACTATGCTCTACACCACCAATCATTTCCATCTTTGAAGCCAGCAATCGTCTTGGAGGAAAATTGTTGACCGAACAATTTTCGATCAAAGACTTCCAGTACGAGGCTGGTGCAGCTGAGTTTTATGATTATTCCTTGATCGACGAAGATCCCCTTCGAGAACTTGTTGAACACTTTGGTCTTCCGATCCAGCCAATGGGCGGGGCCTCCGTGGTGCAAGACAAAAAGATCATAGGCACGCTTGAAGACGTTCACGATATCCTAGGCGACACTGCTTTCGATGAATTTATTCGTTTTAATAATCGTGCAAAATCAGAAGTGTCACCTCGGCAGTTTT
>ERZ1048872.1462-NODE-1462-length-19568-cov-12.869574_pt1 | contig 19568 bp, 14 predicted proteins | sample MGYA00383100_ERZ1048872 | MGnify/ENA primary metagenome ERZ1048872 (study PRJEB29581, sample SAMEA5548370) | metagenome | biome: marine; feature: coastal; material: water | depth 50 m | study: Short-term variability in the microbial, nano- and picoplankton...
CAATACCACTTGAATTTGCATAAATCACAACAAATGGGACGCGGTTCTTGACCTTATTCGCTCGAGCCAGCGAGAGTATTCGCATTTTGCAGAACAGCTTTCAACAGGTCGCGTTTGTCATTTGCGAACCGAGAAACAGCAACCACAAAGGCGCTCGCTGTGCTTCACGATTGTCCTCTTGCGCGCGACATCCGCGTCAATACGCCTGCGGCAAGGCGTACTCAAAACACGAAGCAATGGGTTAGCTTCTGACTAACCAGAGTTATCAGATACTGAACAGCAATCAGTGTCTTGACATCATACAAATGATTTTCGGACGGGCAGCATGGCGGGGCTCGCCGCGCACAGAACAACAGCTGTTTCATAGAGCGGTTTATCGTTCGCGATTTGCAATTCGAAGCTCTATTTGCATTGCAAAGTAAAAGTTTTGCCGGCAGCAGACACCAACTTCATTTAGGTTAAACCTCACATCTCGCTGTTTTTACTAGCTTATTCGAATTCTCGTATAACAGCTTACCCTTTGGCATGTCGTTTGCAGGGGAATTATTTACGTTGAAAATGAACAATCGCTGTCATCAGACACGCACCACTGGATTTGGGGAAAAGATATGATATTTGTTACTGTGGGCACACAACTACCCTTTGACCGTCTCGTTAGAGCGGTAGACAAATGGGCTTCCAAGGCTGCCAAGTTTGATGTTTTTGCACAAACAGGTGAAAGCAAATACGCACCGTCGACCATTTCAAGCTCAAACTACCTCGGCGTTAACGAGTTCGACCGGAAGGTCGGGTCGGCAGAATTACTCATCTCGCACGCAGGTATGGGCTCGATCATTACCGCCATGGAAATGTCCAAGCCCATCGTTATCATGCCTAGAGAGGCGAAATTCGGCGAGCATCGTAACGACCACCAGCTTGCGACAGTGAACAAATTCAGAAAGTTAAGCAATGTTTTTGTTGCCGAGAGCGAGGGACATCTGGCCGAGGCCATCGATGCTGCATTGTCAGCTAATGACATCACAGTAGCGAGTGAACTCACTTCACGGCAGGCACTCATTTCTTCGATATCCAGTTTTATCGGCTCGAACGAAATGCCGGCGAGGCTGAGCGCATAAGCAAATGACAGAGATTCATCTTGGATCGATGTCTTCTACGACGAAGGCAACGATTGTTATCCCCGCGCACAATGAGGCTGCTGTCATAGGGCGTTGCCTAGAGGGTATTTACAAAACAGTAGAATCGGGCGAGTTCGAGGTCATCGTTGTTTGCAACGGCTGCACTGACAATACCGCAGGCATCGTTGCAGAACGCTTTCCGCTCGTTAAGCTGCTTGAAACACCGGTCGCATCGAAGGTTGGCGCATTGAACTACGCCGATGCAGAGGCAGGTTACTTTCCTAGGATCTATCTTGATGCGGATCTTAGTGTTTCTACAGACAGCTTGAGGGATTTAATTCGCCCCCTGCAAGGTGTAAAGGCGTTGGCTTCTTGCGGCCGAATGGAGATCAATGCGTCGCGCTCGAATGCCGCCGTTAGGGCTTTTTATCGAGTCTGGCAATACAACAGTTATTTCGAACAGGGTAAATTTGGCGGACTGTTCGCTGTCTCTGAGAGCGGCCACGCCCGCATTTCGCCGTTTCCGGATGTGCTCAACGATGACGAGCTAGTTCGGCGCAAATTTTATAGCACTGAGCGCGCGTTTGTCGAAAGTTGCTCATTTAAGATGACTGCGCCGTCTACACTGGACGGCCTCATCAAAATTCGGCTACGAGCCATCAGAGGAACCGTTCAACTTGAGAAAATGGGATACGCCAACGGAGACGGTGGTTCTCGGCAACGGTTAGCAAAATTCATATCCCGAATTCTGCGCAAACCGACCGTCTGGCTAAGCTTGCCTGTTTACCTGCTTATCAGCATCTACATCAGATGCAAAGGCATTCTGTCTCGTCCCGGAAAACCCGGCTCCTGGGAAAGAGACGAAACTAGCAGAGAATATGCATGAATCATCCTTTGGCCGATACCGGTGAAGAACGACGTCATTCTGTCGCGGCACCGCCCAGCGCCCACCATGAAGGTCAGCTTGCACAAGTAACCAGTTTGATTGATGAGGATCAGCCCTCACCCGATATCATCAATTGGTTTGTTCGAGGATTTCGAGGGAAAATCAAACGGCTTCTAGGGGCCGGGATCGGGTTAGGTATTTTTCTCGGCACTGCACTGTTTTTAATTGCCACGCCAAAATATGAAAGCCAAGCCATCATCCGTATTGCGGCCACGCAGCCGTTCATTATGTACGAAGGCAACTCCATGGCCTCGCGCACATTCGATGCATTTGTTAATTCCCAAGTCGGCATGCTTTCAAGCCCAGGCCTTATCGAAGAGTCTGCAAAAGCGATCAACACGTTGGCCCCCAAAAACGATATTAGCCCTATTGGCCTGAGCCAGCTGTTGAAAATCTCGGAGTCCAAGAGTGTCATAAAAATCACAGCGACCACTGATAATGCAGAGAAAGCGGTCTTGTACGCAAATACTCTGCTTGATACTTACCTTGAGGCCCAACGAAACCAAGTGCGTGATCGTGGTAGTTATCGACTTCGAGAGTTAAAGAACCGAGAGGGAGAGTTGGCAAGCAAACTCGCTAACAAAAATGAAGAGACACTGGCGCTCGGTGGTGAGTATGGATTGGATTCCGTCGTGGGCGCACATAACGATAAGCTCGAAGGGCTACAAACGCTAGACAGGGCGATCGAAGAATTGAAAAGGATGGTTCTGGAACTTGAAACCTATGGCACAACAGCGGGTGCGGGTATCGCCGATGACCTTCTGCTGAAAGAGCTTGTAGAAGATCATGCACTGGACCTTATGCTATTTGAGCACAGCAAGAAGCTCAGCGCTCTGGCGACGATGGAGCTCCGCTATCAGCCAACAAGCAAAAAGATTATCGAGATTAAAGCTTCTATCGACACCCTCAACACAGCCATGGCCGACCGTCGAAAACAAATCAAGGCCTTAAAAATGAGCGGCGAAATTCCCGCTGATGCAAGCAAACGGCAGGACCGAGTAGGAGAGCTAAAGGAAAAACTCGACAATATGGGTCCGCAGCGAGACAAGCTTGAACAAGAAGCGAAAGAGTTGCATGCGAAAACCATCCGGCTACGGACATTAGAGAAAGAGACCGCCATGCTTCGCGAGTTGCTCGATGAGACTCAACGGGCATTGGAAAAAGTCCAACTAGAAAGCCGCTTGGATGTACCTGGATCTGTTGAGCTGGTTTCTCGCGCACCGCTTCCACTTCAGCCCGTCAAAGATCAGCGCAAAATTCTGGGAGTAGTCGGCTTTGTATTTGGGTTCTCTTGCGTAATAGGCCTTTTTATTGCAGTGCTGGTCGTTATGCCGAAAGTGAAATACACTGACGACCTTGATACATTTGACCGTGATACCCCACTAATCGGGCAACTGCGGTCTATTGATCAAGGATCATTGGTCGGCGCGGTGGACATAAATGTCTATCGCCTTAGGAACAACATACAGTTAGCCGGCATCCCTTCGCTGGATAAAAATAGACGCGCGCGAGTAATGGGTGTCACCTCGGATTCCGAGCAGGTCCAAAGTGAAACGATTGCTACACAGCTTGCTACAAGCTTTTCAATGTCTGGTTTAAAGACGCTTCAGGTCAATACAATATTATCCCCGACAGCCAGTAACGAGACCGGAGAAGCCGGCTGGCGAGAATACGTCATGGGCGGCAAGGTGCAAACCGAGCAACATGACCACGGACTCGAATTAATGCCACTGGGTATTACAGGCGCTATTACCGAGGAACAAATGTCACTTGCCCAAATCCATATCGCGGTTGCTAACTTGTCTCAAAACTATGACGTTGTCATTTTGAATATTGGCCCAGTCGGTAAGAATATCGCTTCAGATTTTATTTTTTCTCAATGCGACCTCACCTTAGTTGCGACCTGCCCCGGTTCCCCTGTTGGCCCGTTACGTCGGATCGTCAGTCACCTTAAGGATCTCGTACCAAACAGAGTTCGGCTAGTCATGAGCGACATGTCTCACATTGATCCAAAATTTAGTCACGCCTAAACCACCATCATTGATTTTGTATTAAGAACTCAATCTCGACGAAGGGAGCGAGCACATCACTCACCAACTGGAAGGTTGGTGCAATTTGGTTAATCACAAGATTCCAATTCGCAATCGGCCGATTAGGAATGAACACGATATCTCCCGGGCGCAGCTGAAAGTCTGGTCGACGGCCTCGCAACAGGTCAGCCACATCTATCGTCATCAACTCGCCGCTTACCGCTGAGTAAGTGCGAATAATACGAGTGTCTTTGAGTTTTGCCTCACCTTTAACCGCGCCTCCAGCAGCTGCAATGGCTGCTAGCACACCGATCTCTTTCTGGTAGGGCTGAACACCGGGTTCTTGGACAGCACCAAGGACATAGATCTTCAATTCTTGAACGCTCGGAACATACAGCGTGTCTCCAGAGCGAAGCCATACATTTTGATCGAATCTTCCCTGATTCAATATCGCCTCGACATCTACCGCGACAATTTTATCGTCGCGCAGTAATCGCGCACCTTCTAAATAGGCCTTGTCGGTCATTCCGCCTGCAAGACCCAATGCTTGCGTGATGTTAGTGGGCCTTTCCATGTGTATGACACCCGGAGACTGGAATTCCCCCAGCATATAGATCGGGCGACTTCGGTATCTAGAGACAGTGACAACAACCCAAGGATCGATGAACTCTCTAGTGAAAGCGGAGACAAGATTTTCCTGAATCTCCGCAACACTCAGATTCAACACATTGATGCGATTAACAATAGGCAACTGAATAAAGCCGTTACCATCGACGCTCAACCTTAGCTCCCGCATGGATTCCTCCCCATTAACGTTGATTGTCAATTCGTCACCAGGACCGACAACATAATCATTACTAGGTTGTGGTTCGCTATCTCGAGTGATCGGTGAGACCGACACTGGCTGCCTTTTTACTGCAGCCTGGTCGACCTTTTGGTCTGACTCACTCAGCGCAACTTCTTTGTAATTGACCGGTGAATCGCTAGCGGTCTGATTAGAGCCGCAGGAGACGATGATCAAAATTGCGGCCAAGACCGTCAAGGACCTTGATAAAAGCGTCAGAATGCTAATTTTGTTTCCCCCTTGTTCACTAAGGTTCATGCTGATGAGTTATGTTTCCGCCTGATTCTTTTGATCGAATCAGAGACGCCGATGCGAGCTGGATTAAGTCTGATAAATTATCCTTTTCGAATGCGCCAAGCGTAGCGACACCGCTGCTGATTGTCACTCTGACTTTCTCACCGCCAGCAATAAAGGGTCTTGAGAGGATTTCTTCACGCAATCTATCAATTTGCTCAAAAGCTTCGACTGTTGTCATGTAGGGCAAAATCACACCAAACGAACCAACATCAAAACACGCAAAGAAATCCGAGGGCCTTTTAAAAAATTGTCCAAGTTCATTTGCGACTGTCACAAGGCAGGCTTCGGCAAAACTCGGGCCTTTGTTTAGCGCGATTTGGTCGAAGCGATCTATTTCAAGAATGCACAGAGAAAGGTCGTGCCGCTGTCTTCTCGCGCGGCGCCACTCGTTAACAAGAACCTCATCAAAATAACCCCTTCTTCGAAGGCCGGTCACCGAGTCAATCGTCTCAATGCTTTCGAGAACTTTTTTTGTTTTGTGGAGCTCGCTTATGGCTACGTTAATCCTATCTTCACTACTATCCATTAGCATACGGTGTTGAATTGCAACCGAGGCGAGAGAAGCAAAAGATTCAACCAAGGGAATTTGACTAAGATCGTATCGGGTCACTTCGCCATCACGCTTACGAGCGTTCAACAACTGAAGTACACCGATGCAATCCCCTTGGTAGTTTCTTAACGGCACTGCAAGAAATGAAACAGAGCGGTAATCAAGCATTTGGTCAAAGATTCGCGTGCCCTGAAAATCATAGGCCTCATTGACATAAACATCATCGATAACGATTGTTTGACCTAGGTTAGCCGCCGCCGCTGCCACATTACTCAAGTTCATTTCACCGCTCGCCTTATTTAGCGGCACATCAGGTAAATTAATTTCACTACCCGGCTCAGCGATTTGATGTAATTTCAGGGTATCGTTTTTCAGCAAGGCAAACTTCAATGTGCTGTCATCTTCAGCTAAATATACCGTGCCGCCATCCGAGCGAGTGAGGTCTTTAGCTTCCCGCAAAATCTGATCAAGCAGCGAATCAAGATCTCTTAACGCAGACATCGCGAGCGCTACTTCCATGAGTTTACGATGCGCCTGATGATCCGCAATATTTACCGTTGTATTGGACAAAACTGTTCTTGACTCGACTTGATCAACTTCATTGCCATTATAGTCTTTTCAGGTGTCGGTGTGCTTCACCTTTATTTGCCACAATCGACCCTAGAAATAGCGATTTTTGCGCCGAATGGACATCGAAAATCCGTCAAAAGTATATTCCAAACCTTTCCGATGAGCGCAATTCTTTGCCTTTCTGGCGCACGCGAGTATCTCGACGGACATTGCTCACACAGACGAAAACCTGGGCGGAAACCAACGTCTTGGCAAACGCTTATGCGGTCAAGCAAGTTGCGTTTTGCCTGCACGAACCACCCTTAACGTTCCAGTAGAAACGTCAAAACGCAATTTTTTGAGCATGTCGTGCGACTAGGGCAGAGAGATTGAGTCACTGACATTGCAGATCGTGATCTGTTCATTCGCGGCGGAGCAAGTGTATTTCAAATCTCGCCCTAGGTGACGTTCGGGCTTGTTCCAGGTTTTCCTTTCTTGCCAAACGATTAGCCAATGTTGAAATTCATCTGTTTTGCTCACCGCAAGAAGGCGACCAGCACTTAACGCCAACAAACGCGTCAGTACATGGATATTAAGAATTAGCGCTGCGCAGGTTGAAACCAACCAGCCATAATTTTTCTCGAAGTATAGACGTTTACCGCGAAACAACTTGATGGTCTTATGGGGCTTGGACCGTTCTGATGCGCCACCAATATGAAGCACCCGTGCGTACGGATAAAAAATACGGGATATGCCGTTTCTTGCGGCACGCAGACAAAGGTCTGTTTCTTCGCTATACATGAAATAGTCTACGTCGAACCCACCGAGTTCATCCCAAGTGGTTTTCTTCAGCATGAGAAAACACCCCGTAATCACGTCAACTTCCTTAATCGTGTCGCGCTGCCAGTCAGGCATCTCTTCAGGATTGAACACCTTGGATTTTTTAGCGAGGCTTGAGACACCTAATGCCCTCATGGTCAACCCCCACAATCCGGGTCTCGCCCAGCAACTTCTGAAATCGACAGCACCTCCCGGTGTAACAGAGGCGCCGCCAAAAATACCCCTTTCGTTCGTTGTCACTGCATACTGAAACAAACGCGCGATACCCTTATCGAGTACCTGAGTATCTGGGTTCAAAAGCAATACCCAGCCTCCCAGTGCTGATCCAGCTGCAATATTGTTTGCTGCTGCGAAACCAACATTTGTATCGGATCGTATCAGCCTTACTTCTGGAAACTGCGCTTCAATCGAGTCCGCGCTACCATCATCTGAGGCATTGTCGTAGACGATTACTTCGTAACGCATTTGCAAGTTGCTGTCGTTAATTGACTTGATGCACTCGCAAGTCAAATCCCTTGTGTTGTAGCTGACGATGAGAATTGAAAGGTCTAGCGAATTATCCGGCGTTCCCGCTTCGCAAATTCTCTCGCCCTGTTTTGCATTGCTTTGCATATTCATTCGTTTCACCTTAGTTTTTATTGCCGTGCCCAACCTCTGCGTAGGCCTTGTTGCAGCCTTTTCAAAGCCCTGCATGGTGAAACAACGAGCAAAAAGTATGCCAGCAATACAAACGTGCGCACTTAGACTCACTCGCAAATCGCGATCCAAAACCGCATATTGCGAGCAAAGCGAGCCTGCACCTCGCAAATTGCAACGAATGACGGGCAAACGGCTTGGCAAGGAAATTGCAAACCACTACAACGGACACGATCGAACAGGTAAAGCCAATGCAAGCAAAAAACGTTAACCATTCTCTGAAGCTGAAAATAAAGTTGGTGTTGCGTATTGCAACAAGATTTCTATCTCCGCTGTATCAGTTAATGAACAGAATTCGGTGTGACAAGGAGTGGGTTATTGTTTTAGCTAGTCGATTCCATACCAGAGAACTTGTGGAACAACTCAACCTCACAGGACACAAGGTCTTCTTGTTTGACTCATCTCCGGATCAAGCAAACTGGCGATTCGCCTGCCGCTCAGTTGCCGTCGACATTTACGACCGAGCAAAAATTCCTCTGATTCTGCAGACGGCTCGCAATCTCAAGTGCAACACAGTGTTAATGCCACAGGATGACAATCTGATCCCAATTTATGCTGAAGTAAATCGACTATTGGACAACGATACGCGATTCTCTGAAGCATCTGTTCAAGCAAGTCTTAGCAAAACATTCATGCGCAAAAGGTTAACGGACGCAGATATGAATGTACCCGCATGGGAACAGACCAGAGACGCTAGCAAGGTCGCCGCAACGATCCTGCCTGCGGTTGTGAAGCCAGCGTTTGGACAGGGCTCCAAGGGAATAACATATGTGAAAACGAAGGCCGAAGCTTCTGCTGCTGTCGATCATATTTGCAGAGACCTCGGTCAGGAGCATTGCGTTATCGAGGAATTCCTTTCTGGTCGACAATTTGATGTGGAGGGCGTTATTCAGGATGGTACACCGCATGTGCATTTGATCACAGAGGAGTGCTATACCGACTTCCTCCCTGAATTTACAAGACCATCCTGGTATTTACATGGGCCGGACCTGCCCGAAGACATGACGGCTGAAATTTTACGCGAGACGTTTGCAGCGCTAGCAGCTTGCGACTTTTACTCCGGCGCTTTCCACCTCGAACTAAAATTTCAAGCGAATCGGGCTATGACTATCGACCTTGCCAATCGCATGGGTGCTGATTTTTTCAAGTACGCAAAGCTTGTCACTGGCATCCCAGCAATTCATGAGTACTACAAGTCGATGACAAAAGGAAAATTGGAAACAAGAGCATTTGACACAATCCCATGCCGACCCATCCTTCGCTTTTTTAGCTACACGGATCGTCCAGCAGACGATGAGATTCGTCATCTCGCTAAATCCCTCGCGGCGAATGGCCAAATAAAACTTACCGTTTTTGAGAACCAACTAGAAATGGCTGGCAGTCATTCGGTGCTCAGAAGTTTCCTTAAACAAACCTATGAATTGGGTCAACTTTCTGGCAATCGCGCACCCCCCGGGAACACGATACAGCTTGCGACCTAAGACAAACTTGCTGCAGAGGTGGCACAGAGATTGCATACCTCTGTTCGGAAACGATTTATCAAACAAGAATTTAAAGTGACAAAATAGCTATGCGATCAGCCCAAGAAAAAGAGAACCTGCCAGAAGCAACCAACATTCGAGCGGCATTCGGGCAGGATGCCAGTCGCTTGCTCGATAGTAAGTGGGACGCACTTTTGTTGAAGCAAACTATTCCAAATCCCACCAGCTCGGCTGCTTGGTTAAGAGCAACACTGTTGCTCGTCGAAAAATCCACACCTTTGATCATCACTGCTGAAATCGGTCAGAAAGTGGTTGCGGCTGGTGCCTTTGAAATAAAAAAAACCAAGGGCATTCGGGTTGCCCGATGGCTTGGTGGCAGCGGACGTCCCGCAATAACTCCGGACCTCCTGCTAGACCCTGAACACCCTAACGCTGCGATGGGCATCATAGCCAAACTTAGAGAGCAATCTGATGTCATCTCGTTAGGGCCGAGTCGAATCGAAAGCGGGCTAAGGCAAATGATGAAGTCTCAAGGCCAAAGTGTGGTAACTGAAAAAACGGCGGAAGCATGGATTGTAGATTTACCTGCTCCAAGGATAGAAAAGTTACGCAAGAAAAATAAGGCAAGGCTTAAACGCGCAGAGAGAGACGGTGCAATCATTAGCGTCAATACCTATGCAGAAACAGAAAGTATTAAAACGAGCCTCGAACGCCTTTTTGTACTTCACCAGCAACGTTGGAAAAACCGTGATGACATATCCCGATTTTCTAAAAATGATTTTTATAGAAACTGGACCCGACAACTCGTTGTAGCATTATCGAAACACGATCAGGTGCGCATCATCGAGGTATTAGAAAATGGAAAACCTGTCGCTATGATTTTAGGTTTTCTTTTCGGCCATGGCGCACTCTTTCACACACCGGCGGTCGACCCAGGCTCGATTCTTAAGGGTGCAGGACATGTCGCCATACAAACATGGGTTGAGGCTGCGCAAGACGCCGGCGCTACCATTATGAATCTTGGCCGGGGTTCGGGCGAAGCTCAGGGACCTAAAGGAGGACTTGGTCCAGCAAAACATCTTTGCGGGATTTTTAAAGCTGGTTCCAACCCACCGTTGCAATTCTTGGTCAACGTGAGCCATCAGGCAAAAGAGGCTGTTAGAGCAATAAAAGAAACACGCGCAACAGATAAATCAGCCGCCTAAGGGCTGCTATTATGGAAAGCAGACCTTAGCTCAACAGTTCTCATGTCTCGATTGAGACACCCACTGTTCTACATCGGTCATTCCAAAGGGCCGCTTAGAGCTTGTATCGCTGGACAGAGCTCACACAAAACCAAAGTTAACAACAGCAATATAGCGCATGTAGAGATGTTCTTTCAGTGGGCGCTTCTTGACGTTATCTGCCAGGATAAGTTGTGCCTGTTTCTGAACACGTTTAAGCTGCTTTTTAACTGCCTGTTTACGCTCGAGAGGCAACTCATCTTACAAAGACTATTTTCGAGATTGGCAATGAACCCGCTTCCCTCAGCAAAAAAACCAAAGAAAATCACCAAGGAAAAGCAGCATGACTGAAAATCGACAGGTACTGATAGACTCCCTTCCTAGCGGCAAGCTGGCGGAATCGAATTATCGCATGCAATCTGCGCCGGTTCCCAAGCTGCAGACTAGCGAAGATGTGCTCTGCAGAACTTTAGTCGTGACGATAGGCGCAGGAACACGCGCCGGGCTTCAAGGTAGCGCGAGTTATGCTGGCGCACCCCAAACCAATATCGTGATGAATGGCACTGGCGTTGCGCGCGTCGAGCAATCCAACAACGCGGAGTTTAATATCGGGGACCTCGTCGTTTGTGGCACAGGGTGGCAAGATTACTCTGTTCAGAAAGCCCGTCAGTTATCAAAAGTGCAAGATGACATTGATCCAGCACATTACTTGGGCGCGCTTGGCACCAACGGACTCACTGCCTACTTCGGTTTACTGGCAGTTGGCCAGCCACAAAAAGAAGAGACTGTGTTGGTGTCTGCGGGTGCTGGCAGCGTAGGCCACCTGGTCAGTCAAATCGCAAAGATCAAGGGATGTCGGGCAGTTGGCATCACTAGCACACCAGATAAGTGCCAGCTGTTGACCGACAAAATGGGTTGTAACGCCTCTGTGTCATACAAGTCAGAAGATTTTCGGTCGGCGTTAAAAGAAGCGTGCCCTGATGGTGTGGACGTCTATTTCGACAACACGGGCGGCGACATTCTTGGTATGTCTCTACGCAGAATGAATACACATGGTCGAATAGTCTGCTGTGGTGTCGTGTCTCAATACGATACTAGCAGTCCCGCAGGCGGTCCAAGTGGCATTCCCGGCTTGTTAGTCAATAAAAGAATTCGGATGCAGGGTTTTCTGGTGTTCGATTATGCTGCCCAGTACGAGACAGCGAGAACAGAAATAAAGGGCTGGATCAAATCCGGCGAGCTAACGCCATATCATGATGAATTCGATGGGTTGGCTCAGGCACCTTCCGCCTTTGTTGATTTACTCGCAGGGGGAAACGTCGGCACTCGGATCGTTCGCATATCGGAATAAGTTGCAAGGCTGACAGCCCCGCTGTCCAGCCTTTTGCCTTCTTCGCACATCTATTTCATCTAACCACTGCTCGCAGCGGGCAAACTTCAATTCACTCATTTTTGGCGCATCGCAATTCCTTGTTCGCAGACCTCGTAATTTTTCCTTGATAATGATACGTTATAACATTACTATTGCTGCGAATTTTTATAGGATATCAATAGGTCAATCACGTGAACACAATGTTAGACATAAAGAAACACAGCATCCCGCTGGTTCTTTCCATATTAAGTTTCCAAGCCCAAGCGCAATCGAGCGAAGCACACCGTGAAGCGCACAACCATTTAATGGAGGAAGTGGTGATCAGCATGCCTTTTGTTCAAACAGCTGCTGAAACCTCACAACCGATTAACATCCTCTCTGGCGAAGCCCTGCTGGAGGATGTTAGCAATACACTCGGGGGCACGCTGCAAGGAGAGATCGGCATTAACAGCGCGTCTTTCGGGCCTGGCGTTGGTCACCCTATCATTCGCGGGCATGCCGGCAACCGAGTCGGCATTTTACAAAATGGCGTTGGCACAACCGACGTTGCCAATCAAAGTCCTGACCATGCTGAATCAGTGGATGTGAGTCTGGCTGACAGAATCGAAATTGTCCGGGGTCCGGCTAGCCTGCTCTATGGTAGCGGCGCCATCGGCGGGATTGTCAACATTATTGACGGCCGGGTACCCGATCGCGTGCCAGAATCAACAGAACTCATTATTGAACAGACCCGCAATTTCAACAACGACGAAGATCGCACTGCTTTTCGTATTGACGCGGGCAGCGGTACCTTCGCTATCCATGCTGAGGGTTTCAGGCGTGAGAACGATAACCAAAAAATACCCGGTTTCGCGCTTGACGTCGCAGCGATAGAGACTTTAGAGGCAATGCAGCATGGCGATGAAGAACATGAGGAAGAGGAAGAAGACCCGGCAAATACTTTTGGATTCATTGACAACTCGAATGGTAAATCTTCCGGCGGCGCATTAGGTTTCTCTTTTGTTGGCGAGGAGGGCTTCGTTGGTTTTTCTGTATCAGCCTTGACGAATGAATACGGCCTACCACCGGGTTCACATGAACACAACCATGGGCATGAAGAGGAAGAAGACCATGATGGTGAAGAGGAAGAGGAACATGCAGCGGAAGAGGTTGACTTTGTACGGCTGGAAATGGACAAGGTCCGTTATGACCTTCGTGGCAGCCGGAATTTTGGATCGGGTTTCATCGAATCTGTTAACGCTGCGCTTGCATACACAGACTACACACATGACGAAGTAGAGTTTTTTAGCAACGGAGAGACGGAAGTAGGAACCACGTTTGATAACAAAGGTTATGAAGGACGAGTGGTTGCACACCACCGCGGAAATGATAACTGGTCTGGCATCTTTGGTCTTCAGTTGACCAACAATGATTTTGTCGCAGCTGGCGAAGAGGGCTTCATACCTGAATCCGATATTGAAAACGTGGGACTATTTGCTTTCGAAAGATATCAAACAGCCTCATTTAATATAGAGCTTGGTTTGAGATATGACACGAATGAGGTGAAAAGTGGTCAGTGCAAGCGAGACGATCGCGCGTTTAGCGCGAGCGGTAGTGTTCTTTACGAAATGAATGACGCTTCTAACGTCTTCTTTGGCATAACGAATGCTGCGCGCACACCGTCTGTTGAGGAATTATTTGCAAATATCGACAACACGACTTGCGGTAGGCCAGTGGATGACGAGGCGTTAGTATTTCACGCTGCGACCAACTTGCTTGAAATCGGCAATCCAAATCTGACACCTGAAAGAGCCCAAAACGTCGAGCTTGGCTATCGTTATCACACAGGGCCAATCACAGGTGAGATCAACGCGTATGCCAACAACATTGATGACTATATCTTTCTCAACGTCACGGGTGCGGAATTTGAAGAACAGCTGCTGGCAGAATTCACTGCACGTGACGCCACATTTAGGGGGCTTGAGGCGCGAGTAAGCTTTGACATTTATCAGTCAGAGCAATTCGGTATTAGCGGGTCCGTGTTTGGCGATCAGGTGCGTGCTAAGTTTGACGCTGGCGGCAATGTTCCGCTAATACCCGCGTCCAAGGTAGGTGCTGAAATCGAATTTTACGGCGATCAATGGACTGTACACCTTCGCGCCAACAATATGTTCGAACAGGACAATGTAGGCGACTTCGAGCTTCCAACGGATGAATATACGTTACTTTCTCTGTATGCAGATTATCACTGGAATGTAGGCAACGAAGGAGAACTTAAACTCTTCTTGAGGGCCGACAACCTCAGTGACGAAGAAATACGCAATCATGCGTCTCGACTGAAAAATTTCGCGCCTGAGCCCGGACGTACCGTAAAGGTAGGGCTCAGATTCAAGCTATAACGAAAACTGCATACTAGCAGCAAGGTTTCAAAAGCCTTGCTGCTACATCATTTGAGGATGATGATCCCAATTAAGCTGTTAGCGCCCCCACTTATCAACATTTAACCGCCGTAAACTGCCAATGTTGGTGCACAAATACAGTTCAGAGACGAAGCTGCGTGCCGAAACGGTAAACTTACGACGCGCTTTTTGGCATCAGTTTCACCGGCAAATCTGTGTAACCCTTGATAAAGTTCGACACAATCCGCTCCGGCTCACCGACCAGCTCAATTTTATAAAAACGCTGCATGATTTCCTCCCACAAAACCCGCAGCTGCATTTCTGCAAGCCGATTGCCCATGCATCGGTGAATGCCAAAACCAAACGAGACGTGGTGTCGTGGATTTGTACGATCAATGAGAAATTCATCAGCACGATCGATTGCCTCGTCATCACGGTTACCCGAGATGTACCACATGACGACCTTGTCGCCTTGCTTGATTTGTTTACCACGGAACTCAAAATCACGCGTGGCTGTTCGGCGCATATGAGAAAGCGGTGTCTGCCAACGGATAATTTCTGACACCATCCCTGGAATAAGCGCAGGATTAGCCCGCAACTTATCGTATTCAGCAGGGTTCTGGTTAAGAGCCAAGACACCACCCGAAATAGAATTACGGGTCGTATCATTGCCACCAACAATGAGTAACGTGAGATTGCCGAGGAACATATCATCGTCCATATCGTGCGTTGCTTCGTTATGCGCGAGCATCGATAAAAGATCTATACCTTTGTCCGCAGGCATGTTCGCGCGCTGCGCCCATAGCTTACGCATTGTGGCGAGACAGTCCTCGAGCGCATCCTCCTGTGCCTCCCGAGTCAACCCCGGCACGCCAATGCCCAGCTCTGGCAACGAAGTCGCCACGTCTGACCAATAGGTTAATTTGTATCTATCCTCTAGCGGGAAATCAAACAGCGTCGCGAGCATCTGCGTGGTTAACTCAATACTCACCTTTTCAACCCAATTAAATTCTTCGTTCAGTGGCAGCGAGTCAAGAATATTAATCACCCGTTGCCGGATAAGTCCTTCGAGTTTTGCAAGATTACGGGGCACGACCACACCCTGAACCGCCTTACGCTGTTCATCATGCATAGGCGGATCCATGCCAATGAAACTAGAAGTATCGCGCCGTCTGCGCTGGACGCCCAAGGCATCCAACATGGATTGATCGAAAATTGTAATATCTTTTTCCGAAGAAAAAACATCGTGGTTCTTTTCGATTTCCATGATGTCGTTAAATTTAGTCACCGACCAGTAAGGACCGAACATGCTTTCTTTACAGTAATGTACGGGATCTTCGGCGCGCATGCGTTTGAAGTAGGGTTGCCAAAGATCCTGTTGAAGTAGAATCGGATGACTGACATCTATCTCTTCAATAGGTACCGTTGCCGGGTCTGGCAGGTGATTTGCGTCAAGTATCATTTCGCTCATGGCCTTTGTCCCCTTGTCAGGTCTTCTTTCTGAGTATCCATGTCTTTTCGGAGGAAGGCAAATGAGACGAACTCAGGTAAACTAATGGCCATTGATCACTCTCTTAAACCAAAACAGAAAAACACAATGAAATCACTCGACTCGCACACACAAAAAATTCAAAAACAGTTCAACCGTCAAGCGAATGAGTATGCTCAAACGAACCAAGCCAAAGACGCACGCGCAATGAACGGTTTAGTAAAGCTGACCAAAACAAGCCGAAGCAGTCAAACGCTGGACGTTGCCTGCGGCCCAGGCCGGTTAACCATGGCTTTTGCCCGCCAAGCTAAACATGCAACAGGATTAGATGTGACAGAGAACTTGCTTGATATTGGTCGCACAGAAGCCAGCAAGCTCGGCATAGACAATATTGAATTTACCTTTGGGTCCGCTTTAGAAATACCTTTCGAAAACGACGCTTTCGATACAGTGAGTTGCCGCGCAGCGTTCCATCATTTCTCCGAACCTGAGCAGGTGCTAAATGAAATGGCGCGCGTGCTCAAACCCGAAGGGGAAATCCTTATTGCAGATATTTTAGGTAACGAAGATGCAACAAAAGCATCAAATCACGATGAACTGGAACAATTGTGTGACCCCACCCATGTAAGGTGCATATCCAAATCTGACTTTCAAAACCTCTTTGACGCGACAGGGCTGGTCATTGAAAGCAGCCGGTTCAGCACTATGGACTATGAGGTAGAGCAATGGCTGATCCATGGCGGCCCAAGTGATATCGAAAAAGAAGCAATAAGATCAAGATTCAGGCACAGCATCACAACCGATCAGACCGGGCTTAACGCGAGAGATGAAGAAGGCACCATAAAATTCACACACCAAACCGCACTTTTCATTTTGGGACATCGAGCTAAAAGCGAAAACACTTAAATATGCCTGCAAGTGAATCTTCCGGTGTTGATTGCACCGACTATCTACCTTGTCCTGCATGCTTGCTTACAGCGACGAAACTAACTTTTAGCTAAACATTCTGACACCGCTTCACAGAAGCCCGTTGTCGTGCCCGACCCACCCTGATCAGGCGTTAGTACTGCTGCACTTTCGTAGACCCGCCTCACAGCATCAACAAGCCGCGCAGCCTCTTGGTCAAACGACAAATGTTCCAACAACATTGCCGCTGAAAGTAGCGTTGCGGTCGGGTTAATCACGTTTTTGCCGGCAATGTCTGGCGCTGAACCATGTGCAGATTCAAAATAAGCATAATCCTCTCCATAGCAACCCGAAGGTGCAAGGCCAAGGCCGCCGATAAGTCCAGCAGCACCGTCAGACATAATATCGCCGTAGAGGTTTGGCATCACTATCACATCAAAGTGTTGGGGCTTTGTAATCATTCTGCAAAGAAAATCATCGATAATGTAATGATCATATTCGATATCAGGATATTCCTTCGAGATATCGTTAGCAATTTCAAGAAACAAACCGTCTGAGGTGCTCAACATATTGTATTTACAGGTGACCGTGACGCGTTTTTTTGTATTGCGTTTTCTTGCCAGTTCAAATGCGAAGCGAATGACTCGCTCTGAGCCTGCTTCAGTAATCGCTTTGATGGCATATTTTCCCGGTGACAACGCCGACAATGGCGCACGCGCATGTTTTGAGAAAAAATTGAGCCCCTGCAGGTCCTCAATATCCCCTTCAAGCCCGAGGTAAAGGTCTTCGAGATTCTCGCGGATAATTGTGAAGTCAATGCCAACGGGGTTTGCAAGTGGTGAGTTGTAGCCTGGGGTCCAAAGACAAGGTCTCACGTTTGCATAAGTTTGTTTGCCCCATCTAAGATAAAAAAGTGCAGCCGTGCTTGCTCCACCAGTTGATCCAAAGAAAGTAGCGTCTGATTTATCTATTGCTTCTCTTGCCTCATCGGGAAACGCATTCTCACCAGCATCTAGCGCTTGCTGACCAATGAGCGGTCGCTCAAAGGTGATGGGCAACCCCATTTGCTCTAGAATATTAACCGCAGGGATCATCACCTCAGGTGATGCATCGTCCCCATCTACTACGACAACTTTTTTATTTTTCATATCCCTACACTTCCTACCGATTTATTTGACCTTTTCTGTCAACGAATTTGTTATGTTTTATCTCAATAAGGCGTAGTATTTACTAAAAGGGGGGTATTTAGCTATGGGTTACGAAACGATACAGGTTGATACAGATGTCGGCCCGGTTGGTGCGATCATTACAGGTATCGATCTCTCAAAACCATTGGCTGCGCTAGCTGTGAAAGAAATTAATACGGTCTGGTTGAAGCACCATGTTGTGTTTTTTCGGGATCAAAGCCTGACACCGACCCAGCAGGCTGATTTTGCCGCGAATTTTGGTGATTTGGATGTATACCCTTTTATGACCGCTGTTGACTCAAACCCGAATGTTATACCCATCATCAAAGAAGCTGATGCAGAACTCAATTTTGGTGGTGCCTGGCACACCGATACTTCTTATGTTGAGAGACCCCCAAAGGCGACTTTGCTTTACGCCGTTGAAGTACCCGACACGGGTGGCGATACATTATTCGCCGACGCAACTCAGGCATTTCACGACTTGAGTGACGGGCTTAAAAACATCCTTGAAAGCGAATCAGGCATCTACTCTCCCAAACTCGTTCATGGTCGAGAGGGTAGCTATAAACAGGCGGCAGCTCGCAGTGAAATGGCAAAGGACTACGGCGGCGCTGAGGATTTTGCAGAACAAGAAGTTGAGCATCCGTTAATCAGAACGCACATCGATACCGGAGAAAAAAGCGTCTACTGCTCATTGCCCCACACCCATCGCATCAAAGGCTGGACAAGAGAAGAAAGCATCCCGCTGTTTAAACATCTGACCGAAATTTGCACCCAAGATAAGTATGTCACCCGATTCAAGTGGCAACAGGGTTCACTTGCTATGTGGGACAACCGCTGTGTTTTTCACAATGCCCTCAACGATTATCAAGGCATGCGACGCCACATGCACAGAGTGATCGTGCAGGGGGAGCGCCCCCAATGATTCAAACCTGATTTATCCAGATGAAGCGTATTGGCTTCTTGTATCAGACTACAGTCTATAGACGCGGAACGATCTGCAAACTTATGTGGAGTAGAGTATGAATGAATCAAACATGAAACCTTTTACGTCCGACCTCGTTGATAGCCCCGCTGCATGGTACGGCAGAGATTTGCAGAATGATGACAGCTGGATTGAATTATTGACCGATGCCGAGGTTGATGAAATTCAGCATGCCATCAAGCGGGTTAACAGCCAACGCATCAGCATGCTTGAGATGAAACGCGAAGATTTCCCTCTACCCACGCTAGGCAATCGCCTGCAAGGCATGGCGCGCGAGCTAGATCACGGTCGCGGATTTTGGTTGCTTCGAGGACTCCCGCTTGACGCGTTGGGAGAGCGTGATGCGGCATTTGCTTATTGGGGCATCGGTTTGCATCTAGGCAGACCGGTTTCTCAAAATGCACGTGGTCACTTGCTCGGGCACGTCACCGACGAAGGCGTCGATTTTAGAAAAGATAGTGGTGCTCGCGGTTATCAGACCAGATTGAGACTGCCCTTCCACACAGATAGTTCAGATGTTGTGGGCCTGTTGTGCCTTGAAACAGCCAAGAGCGGCGGCTTGAGCAGAGTCGCCTCTACAACCAGCGCCTACAACGAAGTTGTGAAACGTCGCCCGGATCTCGCCCATCTCTGGTTTGAAGAGTGGTGTTACGATCGACGCAACGAAGAACAACCCGGAG
>ERZ1048872.1466-NODE-1466-length-19479-cov-9.207012_pt1 | contig 19479 bp, 15 predicted proteins | sample MGYA00383100_ERZ1048872 | MGnify/ENA primary metagenome ERZ1048872 (study PRJEB29581, sample SAMEA5548370) | metagenome | biome: marine; feature: coastal; material: water | depth 50 m | study: Short-term variability in the microbial, nano- and picoplankton...
ATCAAAACTTGGGGCTGTCAAATGAACGAGTACGACTCGCAAAAGATAGCAGAATTATTAGACTCAACCCATGGTTTTGAATTAGCCGAAGATGCTGAAAGTGCAGATGTTATTTTACTTAACACTTGCTCAATCCGTGAGAAAGCTCAAGAAAAAGTATTCCATCAACTTGGTCGTTGGAAAAATCTAAAAGACAAAAAGCCCGACCTACTTATTGGCGTCGGTGGCTGTGTCGCTTCACAAGAAGGCGACGCCATTCGTCAACGTGCCCCTTTTGTTGATATGGTTTTTGGCCCCCAAACATTACATCGATTACCTGAAATGCTGAACCAACTTTATCGTAGCAGTAATCCTATTGTTGATGTTAGTTTTCCAGAAATAGAGAAGTTTGACCGTTTACCTGAACCAACAGCTGAAGGACCAAGTGCCTTTGTTTCTATTATGGAAGGCTGCAGCAAATATTGTACGTTTTGTGTTGTACCCTATACCCGTGGCGAAGAAGTAAGCCGTCCACTTGATGATGTACTTTATGAGATAGCACTACTTGCAGAGCAAGGTGTTCGTGAAGTCAACTTACTTGGACAAAATGTTAATGCTTATCGCGGCGAAATGCATGACGGCAGTATTTGTCGATTTGCCGATTTAGCCCGTTTGGTTGCAACGATTGATGGCATAGATCGTATTCGTTACACCACATCACATCCAGTGGAGTTTACTGACGATATTATTGAGGCTTATGGCGATGTGCCAGAGTTGGTAAACCACCTGCACTTACCTGTTCAAAGCGGTAGTGACAGAATTTTAACGCAAATGAAGCGTGGTCATACCGCCTTAGAGTACAAATCACAAATTCGTAAATTAAAAAAAGTTCGTCCAGATCTTTGTATGTCATCTGATTTTATTATTGGTTTTCCTGGCGAAAGTGATGACGATTTCATGGCTACCATGAGCTTAATAGAAGCGATAGATTTTGATTTAAGTTTTAGCTTCATATACAGCGCTCGCCCTGGTACACCAGCAGCTGATTTGCCTGATGATATTAGCGATGACATTAAAAAACAACGCTTACAGATTTTACAAGATAGAGTGACTCAACAAGCGCTACGTATTGCCAGACAAATGTTAAACACTGAGCAGCGCATTCTTGTTGAAGGTCCTTCAAAGAAAAACCCAATGGAATTACGTGGTAAAACCGAAAACAACCGTACCGTAAACTTTGTTGCGCCGCACTCAGTTATTGGTCAATTTGTTGATGTGAAAATCACCGATGTTTATGCTAACTCTTTACGTGGTGAACTAGTTCGCCAAGAAAGCGACATGGGATTACGTATTGCCCATTCACCGGCAGATATATTGGCAAATAACCATCATAAATCTTCTAAATCAGTTATCAATAACCTTGATGATTTGGGCGTGGGCACGTATACCCCTTAACTTTTTCTATAAAAAATCACTGGAAAATACATTGAGCGCAACAACTAAACAGCAAACATTAAAACAGGCGAGTCATCAATTAGCACTAACCCCTATTGATAATGAGCGTCAAGCCAACCTATGTGGGCCAATGGATGATAACCTTAAAACCATTGAGCGTCGCTTAGGTGTTGAAATTAGTTACCGTGGTAATGAATTTAAGATAGTTGGCAATGATAAAAACTGCCATGCAGTAATTAAGCTATTAAAAAGCCTTTATATTGAGACCGCCGCCGTAAAAGGCAAAAGTAAAACTATCAGTGATGAGGTGGTTCACCTTGCCATAATTGAAGCTAATGTGCTTGAACAAGACTTGCCAACCAGTAAAGAGGCGGCAGATCTTGGTGCTAATTATGAAAAAATGGTCACCATAAAAACAAAGCGCGGCTTGGTAAAACCGCGTAATAGTAACCAACAAGCCTATGTGCAGAATATTTTAACCAATGATATTAGTTTTGGTATTGGTGTTGCTGGTACCGGCAAAACATACCTAGCCGTTGCCTGTGCAGTTGATGCATTAGAGCGACAAGAAGTTCGCCGAATATTGCTCACCCGTCCAGCTGTAGAAGCGGGTGAAAAATTGGGCTTTTTACCGGGCGATTTATCTCAAAAAGTAGATCCTTATTTAAGGCCTCTCTACGATGCACTATTTGAGATGCTTGGCTTTGAACGTGTTGAAAAAATGATAGAGCGAAATGTCATTGAAATTGCCCCGCTTGCTTATATGCGTGGTAGAACATTAAACGATGCCTTTGTTATTTTGGATGAGAGTCAAAATACTACCGTTGAGCAAATGAAAATGTTTTTAACCCGCATTGGCTTTAATTCTCGCGCGGTTATTACGGGCGACATCACCCAAGTTGATTTACCAAGACACCAAAGTTCAGGCTTGCGTCACTCGATTGAAGTTTTACAAAACATTGATGGCATCAGTTTTAATTTTTTTCAGGCAAAAGACGTTGTACGCCACCCTGTAGTCGGACGAATAGTCGAAGCTTATGAGTCCCATGAGCAAAAGCTGAATAGACAAAAACAGCAAAAAATTGATAACGTGAGTAAAGAGCAGGATCAAGCTCAATATGATACTAATGATGAGTCAAAATCATGAGTAATACCATAGACTTACAAATAGCCTGTAATGAACAAGCGCTCCCTTCCCCAGAGCAATTTCAATGTTGGACAGATGCGGCATTACAAAGTGTCACCAATAAAGTATTTGAACTGACTATTCGCCTTGTTAGTAGTGATGAAAGCCAACAACTAAACCACCAATACCGTCATAAAAACAAACCAACTAATGTTTTATCATTTCCTTTTGAAGTGCCTGATGGTGTTGAACTTAACTTATTAGGTGATTTAGTTATTTGCGCCCATGTAGTTGAACAAGAAGCAAAAACCCAAAATAAAGCTTTATTTGAACATTGGGCACATATGGTTATTCATGGCTGCTTGCATTTATTGGGATATGATCATATAAACGATAGTGATGCACAGGAAATGGAGATATTAGAGATTGCTATTTTAGCTAAATTAGCCATTAATGATCCTTACCAAAGCTAATTTTTTATCAAAAAAAACAATAATGTATTTAATTAAAGGAAAACAATAAGCGCTATGAGCGATGATAGCCCCCACCCGATTAACGGCTCAAAGCCTAAATCATTTTTGAAGAAATTTATTCAATGGTTTAGCCCTGAGCCGAAAAATAAAGATGAGTTGGTTGATGTATTAGCCGACGCTCAAAACCGTGAACTGATCAACCCTGAAACTAAGCAAATGATAGAAGGGGTTTTAGAAGTATCAGAAATGAAAGTTCGCGATATTATGATCCCCCGCTCACAAATGGTCACTATCGATCGTAATCAAAGCCTAGATGAAGTTTTACCTATTATTCTTGAATCTGGTCACTCCCGTTTTCCTGTTGTTAACGAAGACATAGATCATGTTGATGGCATATTATTAGCGAAAGACCTACTCACCTATGGTTTTAATAGTGATGTGGGTGAATTTAGTTTAAAAGATATTATTCGTCCTGGCATTATTGTTCCTGAAAGCAAAAAAGTTGAGCCTCTTTTAAAAGAGTTTCGCTCAAACCGATATCATATGGCACTAGTTGCTGATGAATATGGCGGTATTTCAGGGGTTATCACCATTGAAGATATTCTTGAGCAAATTGTTGGTGAAATCGAAGATGAAACTGACGATGAAATTGAAGAAGATATCAAACTACTTGCAGGTAACGTTTATCTTGTTCGCGCCTTAACTGGGCTTGAAGATTTTAACGAATATTTTAATTGTCAATTTGATGAAAAGTCTGCTGACACTATTGCTGGTATTGTTATAGGGCAACTCAATCATATGCCACAAAAAGGTGAGCAATTATCCTTAGGGTATTTTGAGTTTAAAGTATTAGCTGCTGATAATAGGCGCCTACAAATGTTACAAGTGACGGTAGATAAAAAGCACAAAGTCAATGGTAAACTGAGTGACTAGTTCAGCTCTTTCTCAACTTGCGTCACGGCTATTTAACACAGTAAAAAGTAATTTAGCTAATCGACAAAACTGGCTATGTTTTTGTTCGGGATTAAGCTTAGTATTTGCTTACGCACCATTTTCTCACTGGTATCTAGCGCTTTTTCTTCCAAGCATTGTACTTTATCTAGTCCGAGATATCCCCCCCAAGCAAGCAGCTAAACTTGTCGGTATTTTTGCCTTTGGTTGGTTCGCAACTGGTATAAGCTGGGTGCATGTTAGCATTGATCAGTTTGGCGGCTTACCCTTAGTAGCCTCCATTGGCTTAATGCTTATGCTATGTCTTTATTTAGCGATTTTCCCTGCCTTTTCCGCCTATTTAGCGGCACGATTTTCAAAAAACAAGCAACTTAATTTATGGTTGTTACCCTCCTTTTGGTTATTTACTGAATATTTACGAGCAGTGGTGTTAACAGGGTTTCCTTGGCTTTCTCTTGGTTATAGTCAAATAGACAGCCCTTTATCTGTTTATGCCCCCGTGATAGGTGAAGTCGGTATCACGGCGCTGGTTTTGTTGTTTAATATTTTTTTAGTCTACATAGTAATTGCGATAAAACAAGGCAAAGCAACAAGCTTAATGCTTTCAATTACGCTACTAATAGTCATTACTGGCATCGGCGCCATTTTTTCTCAAATCAATTGGGTTAAACACTCAGGCAAAACAGCTAAAGTTGCGTTAGTACAGGGAAATATTCCCCAAGCGATCAAATGGGCTCCAGAGCAAGAATGGCCGACTATGCTTAAGTATTTAGATCTTAGTCGGGTAAATTATGGTGCCGATATTATTGTTTGGCCAGAATCAGCCATTCCAGCCATGGAACCAGCAGTACAGGACTATTTGACTAGCGTTAACCGCTCTGCACTATTAAATAATAGTGCCATAGTTACTGGTATTATTAATTATAATTTTGAAACAAAGCAGTACTTTAATAGCCTAATTGTTTTAGGAAAAAAGCAGCTAGATGATGAACAAGGTTATTTTTACAACCATAGTAATCGATATTCAAAAAATCACCTATTGCCCATCGGTGAATTTGTGCCTTTTCAAGAGCTACTTCGCCCTATAGCACCTTTTTTTAATTTGCCCATGTCTTCTTTTAGTCGTGGTAACTATCAACAAAATAACTTAGTCGCTAAAGAGTTCAGCTTATTACCTTTATTATGCTTTGAGATTGCCTTTCCACATCAGCTAGCCGCGAATTTAACTAATAAAACTGATTTATTATTAACGGTTAGTAATGATGCTTGGTTTGGTGGCTCTCATGGACCACACCAACATATGGAAATAGCTCGCATGAGAGCACTGGAATTTGGTAGACCATTACTTCGCGCTACGAATAATGGCATTACTGCAGTGGTAGATCACAAAGGAAGCTTTATAGAGCGCATTGCACAATTTAAAGAAGGGGTACTAAAAACAGAAGTACCTCTAGTCGAAGAATATACACCTTATAGCCAATGGCCAAGGTTGATATTATTGATAATGATCATAATGCCGATAGTGATAATTAATGTTTTTAAGCGCTTAACGCTTTGATTAAAAAATAATTCCAGTTACTTGCTATCTTTTGGGTGTAAGCTAACTTTGTTACGTCCATTTTCTTTTGAATGATAAAGCGCAGCATCGGCACATTCAATCCAGGCTTCATAGTTTTTGATACTAGGCTCAACTTCGGCAACCCCTAAACTGACTGTATAGTTTAGCTCAATATCATTGTACTTAATTACAGTTTGCTCTACTTTTTTGCGTAGGTGCTCAGCAAATATATAAGCCCCTTTTAATGTTGTATCTGCCAATAAAATTGTAAATTCTTCACCACCATAACGCCCTGAAACATCTGTTTCTCGGACATGATCTCGAATCAAGGTAGCAAGATGGCAGATCACTTTATCACCCACTATATGGCCATAAGTATCATTAGCATTTTGAAAATGATCAATATCGAGCATAACTAATGAGCTTGCGTGTTGACTCCGTGTCCAACGTTTATAATCTGTCTGTAAGCAACTTTCCCAGTGACTTCGGTTAAACAGTTTTGTTAAGCATCTGTTTGACTCAAAATAGCAAGCTCTTCATTAGCTTTTTCTAAACTTATTTTATTCATTGCATTATCAGTTACATCATAAACCAATAAGCATAAGTGAGTTACAATCCCCGTGGAGGAAAGTAGTGGCATAAATGTTGTATTTTGATACATAAAATCAGTACTACCAGTAACGGGTCTATAGCTTTCAAATTTAAATAAATAAGGTCGCTGCTCCCAAATGGTAAAGGCTTTATTTTTAAGTAAAAAAACTGATTCTGCTTTACGTTCAAACCATTCTTGCGGTATTTCAGTAAATAAATCAAAAAGAGATTCATCCTTTACTTCTTTAGGTAACAAGCCGCTGTGGTTTTCCATAAAGCCATTAAACAATTGAACTTTATAATCTTTATCTAATACAACTAAGCCAACATCAATGTTATACAACATTTCCATCAGCCAATGTAATTCATTAAGTTGTGAGGTTTCTAACGACATAGGCAATCCCGTATGTTAACTCTTTGTTTAGCTTAAATACCCTAATCCAGCAAATAAGATAGTTTATTGTTAAGTGTTTGCATTGACTGTTCGGTAAACAGCAGCAGCAAATCGCATTTGATAGGGTAGTTTTCAATACTATAACTGATTTCTATCGCTAGTGTTTTTTTCCACTTATCAGCATTATTGGCTATTAGTTCAGAGATTTTTCTATGTTGACCTAAAACCACAGGGTGTCCCTGACTAAAATCAATATCTAATTGCTCTGATACTCCTTTTAAACAAGCACCAATCAGCACATTAGCAAGATCCATCAATAACTCTAATTCGGTTCCTTTATCCTCTTGGTATTGATAATTCATTAATGAGGCAACATCTTTAAAGCTTGAATCATTTAAAATGAGCAGTGCCTCACCTGAAATACCAGCACTAATAAAGCCTTGGCAAATCCCTGAAGTACTTTCATTTGCTTCAACATCTTTTAAAGCCATTCTTAATTCACTAACTTCAATAAAGTTAACGTTAGGGATAGGAAGTTCAACAAAAACATTTAGTAAACGAGCTAGCAGATCACCTGCCCTTCCCATCGCTACATTGGCAATCTCTTGATAGCAATCACGCAAATCAGTCGAGAGTGTTAATTCAGGTTTACGGGGTGGCGAAGAAATACTAATAGGTGATATTTTTAATGGTGTTTCATCTTCTTTTTTAGCTGCTTCTTCATTTACTCTCGAAATATTTTCATCTGGTTGTTCATTTTGACTTTTTGGTTCAATTTCAACATTACTTTCATCTTTGGTAAAAACACCATAAGACAATAAGACATCAGTAAGCTTTTCTTTATTAACTGGTTTTTTAATAAAATCTAAAGCACCTAACCCTGTAACCCTTTTATGAGCTTCTGGTTGAATATCGCCTGAAACAACAATCGTTAATGTGGGTAGGTCTTGTTGAAGAATAGCTTCCAAAACTTGGTAACCATCCATTTCAGGCATGTTTAAATCAAGTAGTAGTATATCCCCTTTGCCAGCCTTAATCGCTGCTATACATTCTATACCATTAGCAGCAAAGCTAACGTCAACATCCCAGCCGTCAGGCAATGAGCGAGCAAGCTGCTTACGCGCCATATTTGAATCATCACAAATAAGTAGTTTAGTTGACATAAAAAAGCATGACCTTGGAAGAAATAATGTAGTGTTAAACTCATTACCATTAACAATAAGATATTCAGCACTATCTTTACAGAAAATAATGAAGAAAATTAATAAAAAAAACGGTAGACTCAATTTTTATAACCTAATTATTCCAACTAATGATGAAATTATCTACCCTTAACAAACTTTTATTTGTATTATTTTTTAAATGTTTAGCCTCAACCTTTTGCCTTCAAGCTAATACTTATCAACAAAACCAGCTCATTGAAACACAAAACCTAGTCAAAGCTAACGGTAAATATGTCACCTTGTTAGGTACGCAAGTTAATATTGGTGAGCAAGCACCAAACTTTAAAGTGGTAGATAAAAACTTTTCCCCTGTGCAATTAACTGATTTTTCTGGTCAAACACTGTTAATTTCAGTTGTACCCAGCTTAGATACGGGGGTTTGCTCTTTACAAACTAAACGCTTTAATGAAGAAAGTGCCAAATTACCCAAAAATATAACGCTTCTTACTATTAGTAATGATCTCCCCTTTGCACAAAAGCGCTTTTGCAAAGTAGAAAACATTGAAAAAATCAAAGTATTGTCTGACTCGGTTTGGCGAGACTTCGGCACAAAATATGGCTTAATTATCAAGAACATGGGGTTACTAACCCGCGCAATTTTCATTATTGATGAACAAGGTAAAGTAAAATATAAAGAATTAGTCGCCAATATTTCCCAGCATCCTGATTATGTAAAAGCACTCACTGTTATAAAAGATATTGCTCCAGTATTAGTGGTGCAAGAGGAAGTAACAATTAAAGCTACCAGCAAAGAAAATAAATAGCTTAAATTCAATCAGTTAAAAAATATTTATTTTAAATTGTTGAAAAATATACACCTATCCCCATCTCTAATAATGTAGTCGCCGTAAGGGGCTACATTAAACTCATTGCCTGTTCGTTAACGCCTATTTTTAGGTAAGAAAGGCAGCATTATTTTATCAATAAGTACCGCTTAGTTATCTATACAGACCATAGTAAATACACTTTTATGCAACCTTGTTGATAAAAGCTGCCAAGTATAGAAATCAACAGCAAAACCACTTATTGCTTTAATAATATTTTTATTGCTATTTATTAGGATATTTTATTATGCGTACATCTACAGATTTCAGCCCTTTATATCGCTCATTCATCGGTTTTGACCACTTAGCTGGTTTAATAGAGCAAGCATCTCGCGCCGATAAACAATCTTCTTATCCCCCATATAACGTCGAGTTACTCGCTGAAGACCAGTATAGAATTACCATGGCGGTTGCTGGTTTTAGTGAAGAAGATATTGATATTGAGTCAAAAGATAACAGCTTAATTATTATCGGCACTAAAAAAGTAAGTGACGATAAAACAGCTAACATTCGAAAATTTTTACATCAAGGTATTGCTGAGCGCAATTTTGAACGAAAATTTCAATTAGGTGACCATGTCAAAGTCATAGGTGCCTTTATGGAAAATGGTTTATTGCATGTGGACTTACAAAGAGAAATTCCTGAAGCATTAAAACCCCGTAAAATAACTATTAATGGTAAAAGCTTATTAAACGAGAATTAATCGTTAACAGGTAAATTTATATTTTCCTTAAGGTCTCAATCTAGTTATTGTTATTTGTTTTAGGTTTTGCCCAGTCTTTGACTGGGCTTTTTTATGATAAGATTTTATCTTTAAAGGCTTTTTCCTTAAAGAAAAGCATTAACAAGGTTGCTAATAAAGCCGCACAACTGGCGACAATAAATGTCGTAGCCGCGCCTTCCCCATCAAGCCATAACACTCCTGCAAAATAAGCGCCTATAGCACCGCCTATGCCATACACCCCACCAAGATATACAGCTTGACCTCGCGATTGCTGACAAGCGCTAAAGTGTTCACTTATAAATAACATACTAGCACTATGATAAAGGGCGAAGCTTGCCGCATGAATTAATTGTGTTAAAGACAATATCCATACAGAGTCTGCAAAGACTGCCACTAAATACCAACGTAACGCGGTAATAGCCAAACTAAAAATCAATAGCTGCTTTAAACTAAAGGCTTTAAAAAAAACTCCGGCATAGATAAACACCATAATCTCAGCAACAACACCAAGCGATATTAATAGACCGATAGATAAACCAGAATAAGCTAAATCACGTAAGAACAGCGCAAAAAAACCATAGTAGGGACCAAAACTTATTTGTAATAAGGTGCCTGCAATAAAGAAAATAACAAAGCGAGATTCGAATAGTTTTGCTCGAATAGCTATCGGCGCTTGTTTATTTTTATTCAGTCTGCGATGAGGTTTGATCGTTGTTGTTGACACTAATAACAACAGTAAGATCAAACTGCCCATTAAGGTAAAATTGAAAGTGAAATTTTTAGCAGGAAAATACTCCATGACTTGCCCAGCAATAAGCGCAAGTACAATAAAGCCTATGCTTCCCCATAAACGAATACGCGCATATATTTTACTACTGCGACGTACCGCGTTTAACGTTAACACTTCAAGTTGCGGTAAAATAGCTGTCCAGAACAGGCTAAATAGTGCTAAAGCAAAACTGATAGGCCAATAAGTGTTTAGCCAAAACAGCAGAGTAAAACTAATAAGAGCACAGAGCGCACCTAGTCGAATAATCAGTAACTGTTGGCCTGTTTTATCGGCTAAAACAGCCCATAAGCTAGGGGCAACAATTTTTGTCGCCGTAATGATGGCAAAAATTCCACCGAGCTCAATCGAACTAAAGCCTTTAGTATCAAGGAATACTGAAAGATAAGGTGAAACTAGACCGAGAATGGCAAAGTAAAAAAAGTAATTTGAAGAAAGTCGGGTAAATAGTGGCAAAGCTTATTCCTTACACGCCCAACTTCCATCTATACATAAAAATGTGATCAATCTTTTGTGATCACTGGCGTACTACATAGTACATCGGCATTTTGTGCTCTATGTCTTAAATAATGGTCCATCAAGGTTAATGCCAGCATCGCTTCAGCAATAGGTACAGCACGAATACCGACACAAGGATCATGCCTACCTCGAGTAATAATATCAGTAGGCTCACCAGATAAGTCAACCGTTTTACCACTAACACCAATACTCGAGGTTGGTTTCAATGCTAAGTGTGCAATAATTTGTTGTCCTGAAGAAATTCCCCCCAACACACCACCAGCATGGTTACTGGCAAATCCTTCTGGCGTTAGTTCATCCCTATGCTCTGAACCTTTTTGATTGACGACCTCAAAGCCATCACCAATCTCAACCCCTTTAACAGCATTAATGCTCATTAAACCATGAGCTATTTCAGCGTCTAAACGGTCAAATATTGGCTCACCTAGGCCCACTGGTACATTGGTAGCGACTACACTCACTTTTGCGCCGATAGAGTCTTTAGCACGCATAATGTCACGTAAATGTTGATCAAGCTGCTCAAGTTTAGTGCTATCAGGAAAGAAAAATGGATTAGATTCCACACCAGTCCAATCAATATTCTGCCAATCTAATGGCGCACCATTTTGGCTTGTTGCGCTAATAGCGCCAATTTGTGTGACGCAAGCTTGAATCTTCATACCAAATTTTTGTGCTAAGTATTTTTTAGCAATAGCGCCTGCTGCCACTCGCATAGCTGTTTCTCGTGCTGATGAACGACCACCGCCGCGATAGTCACGCAAGCCATATTTTTGCCAATAAGTATAATCAGCATGCCCTGGACGAAAGCTTTGGGCAATATTGCCATAATCTTTTGAGCGCTGATCGGTATTTTCAATAACCAAGCCAATAGGCGTACCCGTTGTTTTACCTTCAAAAACACCTGACATAATTTTGACTTGATCTGCTTCGTTACGTGCGGTAGTAAAACGAGAAGTTCCTGGACGTCTTCTATCCAGATCAATTTGTAGGTCAGCCTCACAAAGCTCTATTCCAGGAGGACAACCATCAATAATAGCCCCTAAACCTAAACCGTGACTTTCACCAAATGAGGTTACGGTAAATAATTTTCCGAATGTATTGCCTGACATTATTACTCCAACGCCTTTATTTTAAAAACTAATTAATAACTACTTTAAAGCAGCAGAAAAACTTGCTGCATATTCGATTAATTGAGATTTACTCAACATAAACACCCCATGACCACCTCGCTCAAAAGTAAGCCAAGTAAAGGGTATATTAGGATATAAGGCTTTCACATGCACCTCTGAATTACCCACTTCACAAAATAGTAAACCGCCATCATTAAGGTGCTTAGCACTTTCTGCTAAGATTTTTCGTACTATATCTAATCCGTCAGCGCCGCAACCTAAACCCATTTCTGGCTCATGAAGGTATTCAGCGGGTAATGAATCGATATCTTGTTGATCAACATAAGGCGGATTAGTCACAATTAAATCATAAACTTGCCCTTCAACCCCAGAAAAAACATCAGACTGAATTGGAATAACTTGTTCACTAACGCCATGATTCTCAATATTTATTTGCGCGACATTTAAAGCGTCGACAGAAAGGTCTACAGCATCAACTTCTGCATCACTAAAGTAGCTAGCACAAGCAATAGCAATACAACCACTGCCTGTACATAAATCTAAAATTCTTTTCGGTGCTTTATTAGTAGCAATATAAGGAAAAAACTGATGCTCTATTAGCTCACCAAAAGGTGATCGTGGTATAAGCACACGCTCATCGACATAGAAGGGTAACCGGGCAAAATAAGCAATATTAGTGATATAAGCCACAGGAATTTGCTCTTCAATTCTACGATTAAATAACGCTAAAACATTTTCCTTTTCAGTTTCTATCAGTCGACAATTCATCAAGCTACTGTTGACTTCTGAAGGTAATGATAAGGCATACATCACTAGGGTGTAAGCATCACTAAAAGCATTATCACTGCCATGACCGTAAAACAGTTCAGCTTGATTAAACAAGGTTGCGCCATAACGGCAGTAATCACCAACACTGTGTAACTGACTGGTTACTGAAGTTAACTTATTCACAAAAGGTATTCCTAATTATTTTAAACATGCTTGCACTTCTCTAGATAATATACTTGTAAAGGGCTGCAGATATTTTTACACTGCCGCCATGAAAAAGAAAAATACAACTAACAGACTACTTAGTGTAGACGATAAAAAACTATTCAAAGAAACTATTGGCAAGGTCAAGCCGATAATGGCTGACACAATACACTTTGAAAAAACAACCAGCAAGCCTAAAACTCACTATCGTGATAAAAAGTCTACTAAAGCGCTGGCCCAATTTCATTTTTCAGATGAATTTGAGCCTGATTTATCAACACAGGGGCCAATGAAATATGTTCGTTGTGATGTTGACAGTTTCGAAGCTAAAAACTTACGCCGTGGCTTTTACCAACCAGACCTTATCTTAGATTTGCATGGATTAGATCAACATCAAGCCAAAAAAGAGTTAGCAGCACTCTTGTATGCTTGTCAAAAAGAGCATGCCCAGTGCATTTGCATAATTCACGGTATTGGCTCAAAAATCCTTAAAAATAAAGTTCCCCATTGGTTGGTTCAACACCCTGATGTGATGGCTTTTCATCAAGCCCCTTTAGAATGGGGTGGTAATGGTGCTTTATTGGCCCTAATAGAGTTAAAAGACAAATTTAATAAAAACTAGCGTTCAACTTTTGCGGGTGAAACCAACTCAACCATCTGCCCTTGCATTAACTGACTATCATAATCAATTTGCGCAATAGCCCCCGTAGCAAAAATAGGCATATCTTGGCTTTGGGTCAGTTGTGAGACTAAATAACTCACAAATGGCATGTGCGAAACGAATAGAATAATTTTTTTCTCATCCGCGTTTTGTGCAAGTAAACCATCAATGAAGTCATGGGTTTGCTGAGCATCACCTGCTGGAGTAATAAAGTCTAAGGTTTTAGGTTGAGTAGCCAGCAACACACCGCTTTCAGCTAAAACATTAACAACATGGCTGCAAGTTTGTTGAGCTCTCAGGTAAGGGCTGACGAATATTTCAATGGGGTTAGCTTGAGTTCGAGCTAACCACAGTCCCATTCTTTTGACTTCTGACTCCCCTAATGCTGTCAAAGGCCTTAAAGTATCACTGTAGTTTGAGGTTACACATTGGCTGCTTGCTTCACCATGGCGCATAATAAAAATTTTCATTAAATACTCAACTTGCTTAGAAATGTGTAAATACCACACTTAACAAAGTTAAGCTGATTAATTTACCCATAGGTCTTTTTTTGCGGCTATAGTAATAGAATCTACCAGTCTTTCAAATTAACTGTTAAGAATAAAGAAAGTCTAGTTATTCCATATGGTAATTAGATAAGTTAATCTATTGTTAAAAATAATGTAAATACTCTTGTCCAAGTTAGGAGCCATGCGTTGAAGCAAAGCCCAAACGATTTAAAGCAATACCAGTCACTTACCTTAAGTAATGGTTTACGGGTATTACTAATTCATAATAAAGAGTCTGATAAGTCGGCGGCGGCATTGGCGGTTAATGCTGGGTACTTTAATGATCCAAAAGATAGACAAGGTTTAGCGCATTTTCTTGAGCATATGCTATTTTTAGGCACTGAAAAGTACCCTGACGGTAGTGAATATCAAAAATTTATCAGTCAGCATGGTGGTAGTAATAATGCTTGGACGGCAACAGAGCATACTTGTTTCTATTTTGACATTCATCATCAACATTTTAGTAATGCCCTTGATCGTTTTAGTCAGTTTTTTACTGCTCCTCTACTCAGTGAAGAATTTATTGTCAAAGAAAGAAAAAATATCGATGCTGAATTTAAGCTAAAGTTAAAAGATGATATTCGACGCTTATACGATGTTCATAAAGAAACCATTAACCAAGCCCACCCTTTTTCTCAATTTTCAGTAGGAAATATTGAAACCCTTGCTGATAGAGACGATAAAAGTATTGTTACTGAGGTAAAAGCTTTTTTCGATAGATATTACCAAGCTAGTTATATGACACTGGCTATTGAAGGGCCACAATCTTTAACTGAATTAGCTCAATTAACAGAGCAAATGTTTCAAGAGATAAAAACAACAGCTACCCCACTTGCCAAAATATCTGAGCCACTCTATTTTCCTGAGCATCAAGGTATAGCCATAGATATTTGCCCAGTAAAAAATGATCATCAATTAATCATTAGTTTTGCAATGGAAAGTATTGATAAATATTATCAAGACAAGCCAGAATCAATTTTAGCTTACTTGCTTGGTCATGAGGGGCCCGGCAGTATATTAGCCAAATTAAAGCATGAACAATGGGCAATGGACTTGACTGCAGGCTCTGGCATTAATGGCTCAAACTTTAAAGACTTTAATATTCGTATTAGCCTAACAGAATATGGTGAACAGCATTTAAATGACATTATAGCCATTGTATTCTCCTATATAGGCTTATTAAAATCATCACCGTTATCTCAGCACTACTATCAAGAAAAACAAGCAATTGCAGAGCTCTCTTTTATCTATCACGAAAAAGTAAGACCTTTAGATAATGTCAGTCAATTAGTCATTAACATGCAGCATTATCCTGTTGATGACTATATATTTGGTGATTACATCATGTCAGGCATGGATAAGAGTAATATTTGCCATTTACTGGCTTATTTAAATGCCGACAACATGCGTATTACGCATGTCAGTCAAAACAATCAATTCACACAAACTAGCGCTTGGTATCAGGTTCCATACCATGTTAATAGAATTTCGAAGCAACAATTAGCCCAATGGCATGAGCTGTCTAAGCCAAACAATAAAAGCGCAGAAAAAAATGGTTTATATCTACCTGATGCAAACCCTTATATTGTAGGTAATCCACATATTTATGCTGATGTAAACCCTCAGTTGTTACCGGTCAAAATAGAAGAAGCCAATGGCCTAGCAATTTGGTATAAACAAGATACAACTTTTAAAGTTCCTAAGGGTTACATTTACCTTGGCATTGACTCCCCTTGCTCCATATTGAGTATTGAAAACATCGCCATGACTCGCTTGTTTGTGGATTTATATACCAATACTGTCGTTGAAGAAAACTATGATGCCGAGCTGGCTTGCATTCATTACCACCTTTACGCTCATCAAGGTGGTATTACTCTACAGATTTCAGGCATTAGTGAAAATCAGCCGACACTATTAGACAAGCTTTTATACCGTTTAAAAGCGCATGAGGTCACCGAACAAGACTTTAACTTATTTAAGCAACAGTTGATTAGCCACTGGCAAAATACCGACAAGAGTAGATCCATTTCACAGTTATTCTCAACCCTTAGCTCTGTTACACAACCTAATAACCCAAGCGCAGTGGTTCTTGCTGAAACACTTAGTAAAGTCAATTTTTCACAGTACCAATCATTTTGTCAGCAGATATTTAAACAAGTAACGCTTGAAGCACTTATTCATGGGAACTGGTTACTCGAACATGCCCAAACTATTGTTAATTCCATCAAGCAAGCTTTTAGCAACAACTATCATAAGCAATATACGGTACAGTGCCCTGTTATTGATTTTAAAGATCAAAATACACTTTTATTACCCTTGATAATTCCTGAGCATGATCACGCGACAGTTGTTTATACTCCTCTGCCAACAAGAGACAATCATTTAGTCGCTTTAACTATGGTAACTAGCCACCTCCTGTCACCGTTTTTCTTCCAAGAAATGCGCACAGAAAAACAATATGGCTACATAGTTGGCGTTGGTTATGTTCCTATTAACCGCTACCCTGGTATCGCCTTTTATATTCAATCACCCGATACCGACGCTAATAACTTAACCAAAGCGATTGATGAATTTGTTGATAACAGCTTAATTATGCTTGATGACTTAACCGATGAAAACTGGTCTCATCTCATTCAAGGGCTGGCAGGACAGCTTGAAGAAAAAGATAGTAATTTGAGAATTAAAAGCCAACGTTTTTGGGCTGCTATATGTAATAAAGACCATATATTCTCCCATAAAGAACAATTACTCGCGGCAATTTTATCACTGAATTTCGAACAGGTGAAAAACTTCATTAAAGCGCAATTGATGGCATCAACAACCCCTGACAGGATTATTTTAACTTCAAGTCCCAGCAAAGAAGGTGTGAATAGTGAACTAATAACCACGAAATCGAATGTAGAAATAATAAGCAACTGTGATGATTTTATTGAAAAAAGCAAAAGAAAATTTTAATACTGCCGATAATAAACTATTAGCCTGAGTTGACTTAAGGCTATGCATGATTTTTAATGGTACTGTATTCATTAAATAATAATTACTTTTTACCCTTACTCAGGCCAAGCCGTGCTTTTAAACTTTTTCAAGCTTTCTTCTTTATTATCATTGCCATCATCAATTGGATTAATTTTTAGCCGCTACGTTTTGTTAAAACTGAAATACCTTATTGCCGGCTGTGTCGTCTTATTGCAATTACCTATTAGCATAGTCCATGCTGAAAGCCACACTCAAGAAATTGCATTTCCAGAAAATGAACAATTAAAATTCAGTCAACTTTCAACAATAAACGGCCTGTCAAATTCTAATGTTTTTGGCATTACCCAAGATCATCAGGGTTTTATCTGGTTTGCCACCGAAGATGGCTTAAATCGCTTTGACGGCAAAAATTTTGTTACCTACCGTCACAATGCTAATAACAAATATTCAATCGCCGACAATGTCATTCGAAAGATATTTATTGATAGTGAAAATACCCTATGGGTGGGTACTGAGAACGGCTTAAGTCGATATAATCTTGAACTAGATAACTTTGATAACTTTCGCCATATTACGAGGGATGAAGCTTCTCTAAGAGATAATGTGATTTGGGATATCTATCAGGATCAAGGAAAGTTAGTTAAAGGCAAACTACAAAAAGGCCTACTTTGGGTATCAACAACAAAGGGATTGCATATTTTATCGCTTGAGACCGCCAACAAAGAAGCAACGTTTAAACGTATTACTGTTCGTGGTCACAACAATAAATTCAAAGAAATAAAAACCATATTTCAAGACCAAAAACAAAACTATTGGTTAGGTAGTTTTGAAAACGGCATACACCTCATCAGTAAAAACTTAGCTTATATTGGTTCACTACTAGAAGATAATAAGTTCGATTTAACAGTAAATGCTACTGCATTGTTTGATATTAAAACAATCGATAACCAATATTGGTTAGCGACCGATAATGGTTTATTTATTATTGATGATGATTATCAATTACTTTCCCATTTAACTGCAAACCTTGAAAATAACAATGAACCCCAACCACTATTGTCAAAAAATGTTCGAGCAATCACCCAGTATGATGATACCCATGTTTGGTTAGCAACTGAGAATGGTTTAAATACCATCAATCTATTAGATGACAGCATTCATTCTTATCAAAACAATAAAAACAAAAGTTCTATCAGTGAAAACTGGTTAATGGATATGCATAAAGATAGTAATGGCAATATCTGGCTTGCTAGTTATGGTGGAGGATTAAACAAATATTCACCACTGACGGCATTGTTTTATCATGGTTTAGCTAGTGATGACGATCAAAACTATAGAGTTGAATCATTCGCTGAAACCTCAGATGGGACTGTTTGGTTATCTACTGAACAACATGGTTTGTTTCAAATCAATAAAGATGAAAAAGTTAAGAGAGTACACATTAATTTAAAAGAAAGTATAAGACAAATATTAACAGATAAGAATGACAATATTTGGATTCGAACAGAGAATGGAAAGCTTTTTAAATATACTCCTAAAACTAACATACAAATAGAACATAAAGGGTGGCAAGAAAAATCTCATTATTTATCTAGTCAGATGGCCATCATTCTAAATGAATACATTTGGTATATAAACCAACAAGGAGTACTAACGAATTACAATGTAAATAATCAAAGATTTAAATCCTTTTCAATAAAAGGCAATACTCGTGTTACTAATATACAAACTGAAACAAGCAATATCTTATGGCTAACAACTAACAAGGGAGATTTTTTTATATTTGATACAGCTAATAGCTCATTCAAAAAGCAAAATATTAATGTGCCACCAAAGTATACAAATAAACACATAAACAACCTAAATATTAACCCTAATTGGATTTATTTGGCCTCAGATTCTCAAGGTGTAGCTTTAATAAATAGAAGAAGTAATAAATCTCAAATTTTTAACAAAAACTCTGGACTAAAAAACAATTATATCAACGCCATAATAAATGACAAAAAGGAAAACCTATGGGTAGCATCTAATACTGGAATAAGTTATTTAGATGCAAAAAATAAATCTATATTTCACTTTGATAAAGATTTCTCAATTCATCAAGCAGAATTTATAAGGTATTCTTCATTAAAGTCTACTAATAACAGGTTATTTTTTGGTAGCCCTAATGGCTTTTATTATTTCAATCCTGATGAGCTTTTGAAGATCAAACAATCTCCAAACCTCCCCATATTTACGAACCTTTTTGTTGCTAATAAAAAGATTGATATTGATAGCTTCACAGGGAAGTCAGAAGTAGATGAAAATAAGTTTACTTTATCAAGACACTTGAACTCATTAGCACAACTTGAATTAGCCTACAAACAGTCGCCTGTCACCTTTGAGTTTGTTTCACCAAATCCAAAACTACCTACACAAATACATTACCGCTACAGACTTATTGGTTTAGAAAAAGACTGGATTGATGCCGCTACAGACACTGGCAGTAATAATAACCGAGCAACTTATACCAACCTAAGTGCTGGTGATTATGTATTTGAAGTACAAGCTTACGACGTAAATAATCCTAAAAACTCAAAAACTAGCCA
>ERZ1048872.1467-NODE-1467-length-19477-cov-5.859386_pt1 | contig 19477 bp, 19 predicted proteins | sample MGYA00383100_ERZ1048872 | MGnify/ENA primary metagenome ERZ1048872 (study PRJEB29581, sample SAMEA5548370) | metagenome | biome: marine; feature: coastal; material: water | depth 50 m | study: Short-term variability in the microbial, nano- and picoplankton...
CAATTAGCATCACAAGTATATGATAAATTGAATAAGGAATGTCAGATGATTGGCAAATTAAACCACGTCGCGATTGCGGTACCAGATCTTAACGCCGCAGTTGCGCTTTATCGTGATACGCTTGGTGCCGATGTTGGCGCACCGCAAGACGAACCAGATCATGGTGTCACAGTTGTTTTTGTAACTCTGCCCAATACGAAGATCGAATTTCTGTATCCCTTGGGGGGAAATAGCCCAATCACCGGTTTTCTTGAAAAGAACCCAGCCGGTGGCATTCATCATATTTGTTATGAAGTCGACGATATCATCGTTGCACGCGACAAACTTAAGGCAGACGGTGCGCGTGTTTTGGGAACGGGCGAACCAAAGATTGGCGCCCATGGAAAACCTGTTTTGTTCCTGCATCCCAAGGATTTCACTGGAACATTGGTCGAACTGGAGCAAGTGTAATCATGTCAATAACTGCTATTCTTGTCGTCTTGGCGATCTGTTGGTTTATGGTCCTTTACGTGGTTTTACCGCTTGGCGTGAAATCTCAAGGTGAATCAGGCGAGGTTGTACCTGGCACCCCCGCATCCGCACCTGCGGGGGCGGTGATCAAACGAAAGTTCATCATAACAACATTAGTGGCTGTACCGATTTGGGGCATTATCTGCGCCATCATTATGTCGGGCGTTATTTCGTTGGCTGATATTGAATCTTTCCACCGCTTTCTGGGGAAGCCAGTCGATGGAATAGGTGAGTAAAAGTTGCTACGCCCAAAATCGGAATCAGTAGGTTAATAACCGGGATCGACAAAGGCATAACCATCAAAATGCCCGCAAACCAAATCACTGGCATGTGTTTGGCGCGGGCTTTTCGGGCCTCGGTGCGGCCCAAGTGACGCACAGCGACCATGAAGAAATATTCCCGCCCTAACAAAAATCCGTTCAGGCCCCAGAAAACAAATGGTGCAAAAGGGGTGAAGTAAAGGATCAATGCCAAAACATTGGCCCCGATCATCACACCCAAAAATGACAAGCTTTCGCGAATGTTTTCACCCAAGGACACTGGTTTTGCGCTTGTTAAATGGGGGTAGTGCTTGTCTTCAACGGCCTCGGCAACTTCGTCCAAGAAAAAACCTGTAAACGCTGAGGCAACAGGTACCATCAAGAAGACTGAAAATACCATCATCATCAAAATGCCTGCTGCTGATGCGACGGATGAAAGCCAAGTGACCTCGCCAATCCACCAGATGTTCACAGTGTCCGGTACAAAGAGACCGATGAACCACAGAAATACTGATGTGATTGCCACCAGTAAGGCGACGGTCAAGCCAAGACCCATCGCCAACACACGTAAAAAGCGTGGGTCACGCATTTGCGCCAGTGCATCAAAAAAGGATGTAAAAATCATGATTTAACCCACGTAGTGATGCGGGATAAATCGGGGCGAGGGCGTTCAGGTGGAATGTTTGTTTCTGTGCCCAAATGTATAAACCCAGCAACGGTTTCGTTTGCGTCACAGTCCAATCCTTGCCTGATGAAATCAGGATCGTGGGATGCCCACCCCGACAACCAATTGGCACCCCAACCCATAGCTAGCGCGGCATTGACCATCGCCAGACATACAGCACCCGCTGAATGTTGTTGTTCAATCAAGAGGACTTTGGGTGAATCGACGGGGGATGATATTACGGCAATGGCCAAATCCGCCTTGGCAAACTGGCCGTGCATTTTTGTGATTTTTTCAGGCTCAACGTTCGTCGTTGAACCTATTTCCGTCACCAAATTCGCCAATCTTTGCAACGCGGCTTTTTCTAAAACGATAAAGCGCCAAGGTTCCAGTTTACCGTGGTCCGGGGTTCGTGCCGCCGCTGTCAAAATTGTCATAACCTCATCATGCGATGGGACGGGCCCTGTTAGGGTTTTTGCCGGGCGAGAACGGCGAGTAAGTAAAAATTCCAGAGCAGAGGGATTAGGCGTTGGCACTATAATATACTTTCAATTGTTTGTTCAGACCTAGGGTGAAGTACAGTTTTTTCAACCTGATACGGATAAATTGGGAAAATTTTGTTCGATTATTTCGTCCAGATACGCGGAATAAGCCGCCTCAAATTTTGAACTTGGCTGACGCAAATCAAACGTTTTGCCAAACGGATCAGGGGCTATGATTTTACTACCCGCCATTTCAGCCAAAACAGCATGGCCGCAAAAAGGGACATAAACCTCTGAATATCCACCTTCATGCGCCATCATCAAACGGCCATCGCATATTTTTGACGCTAAGGTTTTAACCTGTTCAGTCATGGCGCGGAAAGTTTCCATCGTTGCCAACATCCGTGACAAAGGATCAACCGCCGAGGCATCAAAACCACAAGCGATGATAATGATATCGGGCGCGAAATTTTCAATCGCGGGGAGCGCGATGCGTTCCATTGTTTCAATATACGTATTGTGACCCGCGCCGGGTGGGAGTGGGATATTCATGTTGTATCCCAGGCCGGCACCTTTGCCTTGGTCCTTAACGCTACCTGTATCCATCGGATAGTTGTTTTCTTGGTGAATCGAGATGGTCAAAACGTCATTGCGATCATAAAAAATCGCCTCGGTTCCGTTACCGTGATGTACATCCCAGTCCAAAACGGCAAATCGTTTTCCCTTGCCTTCAGCAATGGCCGCTTCGATGCCCACGGCAATGTTTGCAAGCAAGCAAAACCCGTTTGGGAAATCTGGCAGACAGTGGTGACCCGGCGGGCGGGACAGAGCATATGAATTTTCATGTGTGCCGTTGAGAACAGAAAAAATCGCGGATTTTGCAAGGCCCGCAGACAGGGCTGCGATTTCGTAGCCGCCTTTCCCAAATGGCGTGCGAAGCCCCAATTCGCCGCCGCCATTATCTGATAGGTTTTTAAATTCATTCAAATAGTTTTCTGGATGCACGCGTGCCAATTCTTGAAAGGTTGCCGCATCAGAACCAAGCATATCCAGTTCCTGACTAAGGCCTGTGACATCCATTAGATTCTTTAAACGACGTTTGGTTTCCGGGTTCTCAGGTAATCCACCAAAGATTGGCTGTACCAAATCCCCAACGGGCAGGGTGAACGCATAGTTGCCGCCACCATGCCAAAAACATCGCTCGTCGTAAAAGAAACCCGTTGTCATCTGTCCGCCCTCTCGTATTGGTCAGACGAAGCCTATGACAAAGTGTACTTAGGTTCCAGCGCTCGCTTGTCGGGAAACCATTCTGTTGGTTTGCAGCCCAAAACCAACATTAGGTGTCGGCCTCATCGGGTTTGTTGATGCGATACACACCCTCTGGTAAATCCAAAGCGGCGGCCAAATCCGTCATCATTGCCAGGGATAACGTCAGTTTGTTCACCCTATCCAATCGTGGATCCCATTGTTCAACTGTAATGCATTCCTCAAAGGCATGGATAACCACATCTTCTTGCAAAGCGCTGCTTTCTTCGTCGATCAAAGTGATGATAGTCGCGTCAAAATCGTGCTCAATTGTAAACATACCTCCACTGTAGATCGCTTGGTTATCTTTGCAAGTATGAGAGCTGAAATTGAGTGAAATGAGGGCAATCAGTTAAAATTATTGTTAAAAACTAGGGTGAAAACTTTGAAATTGCTGTACTCTGAAAGGGGCATTTGATTTTGAAAGACCAAACTAATGTCCGTTTTTGGGAAAATGATAGTTGGAATCGCGATATGGTTTGTGCCGCTGGCAGCAAATTCATTCAACGTTGAAACGCTTTATACCCCCAAAGCCGCCATCCTTTTTCAACAAAATCAAATGGTTCAAATTGGGCCGCTGTCGGTGGGAAAATATGCGCTGAATAAAAATGAAACCGCCTTGATTGATTTGGGCCATACAGAATGGATCGTGGACTGTAGCACCGAAAATTGCTCAGCTGAAAGTGGACCTGTTGCATTGGTTTGGACTGCTGAAAATCAAATGAGTATGAATGTCGGGACCATAGAAACGGCAAGGGTTTCTTTGAAAAGATCAAACCGGACACGTGATTTTTTCGTAGATGACGAAACTGAATTGTCGGAGGCAGAGATTCATCTGCTTCGCACCGGAGGGATACTAATATTTGAGCAGGATGAGTTTATTGTCGCGAGCGTGAATTTCACAGACTTTGATGTGGTTTTCCGGTTTGTTCAGTGGTTGCGTGCCGATCAACGGATTGACCCTATTACGATTAAATCTCATTTAAGCTATCTTGGCACAATTCAGGATATCGCCAACGCGCCTCCTAATATCCTTGTCCCATTTACCAAGCCGCAGGTTCAATTTGCGGTAAGGGGACAAAACGGAAACCCCTTTGTGCCTTGATGGTCGTTGACAGTTTGAACCGCTTTTTAAACATTCTGATCATTTGGGTTTTCACTAAATATAAAAATATTCCTCTTATGCCGAGTATTAGCAAAATTCAGGGGCAATATGATGAATATAAAAACTGGCAAGCGTTTCGGGTTGGTTCTGTTCGTAAGTAGTGTATTTTTGATTGCCCTTTCAGGATGTGCGACGATAAACCCGTCGCTGGCACCAAAAGTTGCACACCCACGAACGCCCCCAGCGCGCAATTTTACCTCATTTAATGACACTCTAAGATGTATGGATAACATGTTGGCGCGAGCGGGCCGTAAAACGGTTTTAATCTCATCATCAGGAATTCCTGATCTAACAAGTAAGATCAGGGTGGGGACGGATGATATGTTGGTGAATGCCGTTAACCAGATGAATGTTAACAGCAAATCCTATGTTTTCATCGATCAGCCACTTGAACGAAGAGATGCCCAGATTGTCTGGTTAACCAAACGAGAGGGCGATTTGACGCCACAATTCTATATTCGTGGATCGATCTCTCAATTGGACGAGGGCGTGGTGAAGGACAGTTTTTCATTTGGAATTAACAATGATCTTGCACCCAACCGAGACGTAGATAGTGGTTCCAATCGGTTTTCGCGCAGGCTGTCTGTGGTTACGGTTGATTTGCATTTAGTCACTTATCCCGACCGCAAGATTATTCCTGGCGGGTCCGTTGCGAACTCTATGGTCATTGTTGGGGATGGATTTGGGGCTGGGCTTACTGGGATCATCGATCTATCTGAAATTGGGGTGACCATTGGCATGGAACGCATCGAAAGCGTTGGGCAAGCTGTTCGCAATTTGGTGGAATTGGGGGCGATTGAATTACTTGGTAAACACTCGCGTCTGCCTTATTGGAATTGCCTAAGTCTGCCCACGGTGAAAACTGAACGCAAAGGCGTAAAAGAAGTCGCCGCAGCAGCACTGGGCGCCACGCCGATTATCTCAAAGGCACAAACCCTTTTGTCTGAATTAGGGTATTATCATGGTACAGTCAGTGGCAATCGCGATAAGGCCACGCGATTGGCAATTGCCCAGTTTCAATCTGACGAAGGTTTAATTGCATCAGGTGAGGCAGACTATGATTTGTTGCGCCGATTGCGTGAAAAACAGGTTGTTTTGAACCAAGTGAAGGAAAAATTACGTGCGCAAAGACAGGCCGCTGCTAAGTTAAACGAGACGGTTGCCGAACCTGTTGCCAACAAAATTAAGGCTATGGCTGTACATTCGGCACCTTTGTGCCCCGAAGGACATGTCTTGTCGCAAAACGAATGCGTTACAGAAAACAACATTCTCGCCGGATACCTAAACTAGACAGGGTAAGTGGTATCAGGCGGTGTAGACTAGCCGCCCCCAAAGATCGTAATCACCGGCCTCATCCACCTCTACTGTCACCAAATCACCGGCGACAAGTTTTTCAAAGCCTTCATCAATGAATAGATTGCCATCGATTTCAGGGGCGTCGGACATTGTGCGGCAGGTGGCACCATCGTCTTCTACTGAATCCACGATTACCTCAATCTTGCGGCCTACTTTTGTCGCCAGCTTAGCCTCGGAAATCGCTTGAGATTTTTCCATGAAACGGTTCCAACGATCCTGCTTAATCTCATCCGAAACGTGATCTGGCAGGGCGTTTGACCGTGCACCTTCGACGTTTTCGTACTGAAAACACCCAACCCGATCAAGCTGTGCCTCGTCTAACCAATCAAGCAGTGTTTGAAATTCTGCCTCGGTTTCCCCGGGATAACCCACAATAAACGTACTGCGTAAGGTAATGTCTGTGCAATCTTTACGCCAAGCAGCGATTTCATCTAGTGTTTTTGCCGCTGCAGCTGGTCGCGCCATGCGACGTAAAACATCGGGATGGGCGTGCTGAAATGGGATATCCAGATAAGGCAAAACGCCATTAGTGGGATCAGCCATTATCGGAATTAGATCGCGCACATGGGGGTATGGATAAACATAATGAAGGCGAACCCAGGCACCCAACGAACCCAAATCGCGCGCCAAATCTGTTATGTGTGCACGGTGATCCCGATCCGTCGCATGCCGCAAATCCAAACCATAAGCAGAAGTGTCTTGCGAAATAACCAATAATTCTTTGACACCGGCATCCACCAACCGTTCAGCCTCGCGAACAATTGCATGGGCAGGGCGTGACGATAAACGACCACGCATATCGGGGATGATGCAGAATTTGCATTTGTGATTACAGCCTTCGGAAATCTTCAAATAACTATAGTGGCGCGGCGTGAGTGAAACGCCGGATGCGGGCAACAAGTCAATGAATGCATCCGGTGCTGGCGGTACAGCGGAATGTACAGCATCTAAAACCTGTTCATATTGATGCGGGCCAGTAACGGCCAGAACTGTTGGATGGTGCCCCAAAATGTATTCAGAATCCGCACCCAAACATCCGGTAACAATGACGCGCCCGTTTTCCTGAAGTGCCTCGCCAATGGCCTCGAGGCTTTCAACCTTGGCGCTGTCAAGAAAACCGCAAGTGTTCACAATCACAGCCTCTGCCCCCGAATAATCAGGGGAAATTGCATAACCTTCGGCTCGCAGGCGGGTCAAAATGCGCTCGCTGTCTACAAGTGCTTTGGGACAACCCAAAGACACCATGCCAATTTTTGGCTGACCCGGACGAGCGGATTCACGAATTTTGGCGGCTGGGGCAAGATCGGGGCGAAGGGAAGGCGGATTTTGTGTCATATCCGCCCTATAACGGCATGCGTCGCTTGGGGGAAGGGGCAGTACAACCCTTTGTTGCGCGAATGCAGAGCCTAAAATATAAGTGCGGAAAGAAATGGGCAGGGATAAAAAATGCGATTTTTGATTCGAGCATTGTTCGTCGTAGTGTTGGCCGTCGTTGTTTTCGTTGTTGGTGTCTTTCTCTTGGTGCCATCCGATCGCATTGCGCGCGTCGTTGAAAATCAATTTCAACAGACAACAGGGCGGTCCATGCACATCGGGGGTAAGATTAGCCCAACTTTTTTCCCAAGCATCGGCGTCAACGCAACTGACATCCGGATTGATAACGCCGATTGGGCTGGGACAGAGCCGATGGTTACAGCCAAAAATTTGGCAGTGAATGTTTCAACGCTGGATTTGTTCCGCGGAAAAATCACGGTCCAAGGCATAGACCTAAAATCCCCGACAATTCGTTTGCAAGTTGCCACTGATGGACGTGCAAATTGGGATTTCTCAAATGGTACCGAAAGTTCAACGAGCAATAACGCGGTGGAAACCGGCAGTGGCGCGATAGTGCCGAAATTTACCATCGACAAAGGTGAAATTTCTAATGCGCATCTGATTTACGATGATGCGGCTGGCGGACAATTTTATGATATTTCCTCGCTTAACGCCCTTTTGCAATTACCCGACTTTGACGGCGAAGCACAGATTGATGTTGATGGTGAGATGAATGATCAAAGCTTTGCCATTGAGGGAACTCTTGCCGAATTTAGCACCTTTTTGGCAGGCAAACTAACGCCAGTTTCATTGAACGTTGAGGTTGGGGCAAACAATGTAAGCGTTGATGGAAACTTGGGGCATGCACCACTTGCTGCAGACATGAAGATTGATGCAGACGTGCCTGAATTATCCGCTGTGTTTGCATTGATAAATCAAGTGGCCCCTGAATTGCCTGTTGGGTTTGGTCAAAAAATCGCGGTTAAAGGGGATCTTAAATACACACCAGACGGTGCCGTATATTTAAGAGAAACGGAAATAATTCTGGATCAGAATAGTTTAAATGCTGATGTAGATTTGTTTTTAACTGATAAGCCCAAATTACGAGCACTTGTTTCGGCAGATACGCTTGATTTTTCGGGTGCAATGGCAAGTGGTTCTGAGGCGTCTGCCGAAGCAGAGAATGCCGCGGAAACTGGTTGGTCCAAAGCACCGATGGATTTCAGTTTTCTTAGTCTATTTGACGGCGACATTGCCTTGCGCGTTTCAACTGTAAACCTTGGTGATGTAGTGATCGGCCCGATTGACACGCTTTCAAAACTTTCAAACAGCCGTTTGGTTAATGAAATCAACAAAATGGGTGTCTATGGTGGCGATGTCGACGGTAAGTTTGTGGTAAATAATCGCAATGGATTGTCGGTCGGTGGCAACTTGGCGGTCGCAGATATTGCGCTTAATCCGCTATTGAAAGCGATGGCAGGCTATGAACGTCTGCAAGGTGCGGCCAAGGGGAACTTCAAATTTCTAGCTTCGGGCAATTCTCTGGATCTAATCATGAACAGCTTTTCTGGTTCTGGAAAATTCAATATTGGTAAAGGTGAAATTATTGGCTTCGATTTGGCCGGTATGTTGCGCAATCTTGATGCATCTTATCAGGGCAGTGGCAACAGCACGATCTTTGACGGAATTTCTGCCAGTTTTGATATCGAAAACGGCACACTTTCTAACAACGACCTGTTGTTTGATGCGCCTTTGTTAACAGCAAAAGGTGCTGGCGACGTTGGAATTGGGAAACAAACGCTTAATTATCGCGTGACCCCCACCGAGGTACTGGGTGGAAATATCAAAGTGCCTGTTTTGATTTCAGGAACTTGGGCAAATCCAAAATTCAAACCAGATCTTGAAAACCTCTTTGATGCTGAATTGGAAGAGCAAAAGAAAAAACTAGAAGCTCAAGCCCAAGCAGCAATCGATGCCGAAAAGAAAAAACTTGAGGATAAAGTGAAAGACAATCTTGGTCTTCAGCCTGATGGCGAAGGTTCCGTTGAGGACCAATTGAAAGAAAAACTCGAGGACGAGCTGATCAAAGGTCTTGGAAACTTGTTTGGCAATAATTGATCAAAAAAATCCGGGTTCATGAACCGGATTTTTTCGATTTAATTTTTCAAACTTAACTAGCGGCGACGATCGCGACGTGATGACATTGGCTGAAATGCCACACCCACATGCGCCTCGCAGTATGGTTTGCCCGTCTCAGAGGGCAGGCCACAGAACCAAAAATCATCGGTCGCTGGATCACCAACAGGCCATTTGCATGTTCGCTCTGTCAATTCCATCAACGAAATCTTTTTGGATTTCTTTTCTACTTCGGAAACGCGCGCCAATGCTTCGGGGCTAATTTCGTTGGCAGAAGGCTGTGGAGGCAAAGGTTGCCCCGCAGGAACAATCGCTTTGCGCGCTGGAATTGGGCGTACGTTTTCGGCTGCTGCAGGTGCTGCTGCTGGTGCCGGTTTAGCAGCGGCCGCTTTGGGTGCAGGTTTTGCCGCAGGTTCAGCCTTTTTCGCCGCACTCGCCGCTGGTTTTTCTTTAACACTGGCTTTGGTCGACGTGGTCGCGCGGTTAGATAAGCCCAAGCGGTGAACTTTACCGATCACAGCGTTACGGGTCACACCACCAAGTTCTTTGGCGATCTGTGACGCGGATTTACCCTCGCCCCACATGGTTTTCAAAACTTCTACGCGTTCATCTGTCCAGGACATTCTATCACCTTATTTTTCAGCGACCCCTAATATATGAAACACAAGAGGCTTTTACCAGCGCCTTTGACGCTTTGATATTCAAGTGTTTAAGTTAGCGCTGTTCGGGGACAGGTTACAAGTTGAGATGTGGCTAAAATGCTAAGATCACGTCTGGACAGCGCGTTATTTTGCCGCTAGATCTGCGTTTATGAACAATATTATGGCTCTCCGACGATAAATTGCCCCCGCCCATGGTACGCCTTGGGCGCATGTTCTGCCGCGCGATTGCGCAATCTTCATTCAAAACTTGACGTTATGCGAGTGTTCAGGCACTCAAACACCCTCCTTCGAAGGAAATACAATGACCAATTCAATTCTTCCGACATATGCACGCGCCCCGATGACTTTCGTCAAAGGCGAAGGCAGCTGGCTTATTGCGGACGACGGTCAGCGATATTTGGATTTGGGGGCGGGTATTGCAGTGAATGCACTTGGTCACGCAAACCCCGATCTTGTAGCGGCCCTTACAGAACAAGCGGGCCAACTTTGGCACACATCAAATTTGTATAATATCCCGGGGCAAGAAAAACTGGCGGATCAGCTGGTCGATGCCACGTTTGCGGATAACGTATTTTTCACCAATTCTGGAACTGAGACATGCGAGCTGGCCGTCAAAATGGCACGCAAATATTGGCATGAAAAAGGTCAACCTGAGCGGGTCGAAATTTTGGCCTTTGAAGGATCATTCCATGGCCGCTCATCCGCAGGGATTGCGGCAGCTGGCGGTGATAAGTTGACCAAAGGTTTTGGCCCTTTATTACCTGGTTTTAAACATTTGCCGTTTGGGGATCATGACGCAATTATTGCTGCAATTGGTGACACGACCGCGGCCATTATCGTTGAACCAGTTCAGGGCGAGGGTGGTATCAGACCCCTTTCAGATGCGTGTCTCAAAGGGTTGCGCGATACGTGTGATAGTGCGGGCATCTTGTTGATTTACGACGAGGTGCAATGTGGCGTTGCGCGTACGGGTAAACTATTCGCGCATGAATGGTCTGGTGCTGAACCCGACATCATGATGGTTGCCAAGGGAATTGGTGGTGGCTTTCCACTGGGTGCCGTATTAGCCACGAATGAGGCGTCATGCGGAATGGGTGCTGGCACACATGGGTCCACATACGGAGGTAATCCACTTGCTATGGCGGTTGGAAATCGTGTTGTGGAACTGGTCAATGATCCCGAATTTTTGTCTGAAGTGAACCGCAAGGCGGGGCTAATGCGTCAGAAACTAGAGGGGTTGGTCGCCAGCCATCCTGACGTGTTTGAAAGCGTTCGTGGCATGGGATTGATGTTGGGCATAAAGTGTAAAGCCGTGAACATGGATGTGGTCAATGCCGGCTATGGTGCTGGTGTGTTGACGGTGCCAGCCGCCGATAATGTCATCCGCATTCTGCCTGCTTTGAACATTCCTGATGAGGACATCGGCGAAGCGATTTCTCGTTTAGATACAGCAGCGACGACGTTAGAAAAATAGCCAGTGCGGGGCATGCTATAGCTTGCTGCGACGGTTTCACCATAAAGTAACACTAAGAAAAAGGCCGAAATTTTCATGGCACACTTTCTAGATATTCATAAAACAGACAAAGCCGCATTGCGCGGCATCATTGATCAAGCGCGTGGCATGAAAGATGCGCGCGGTGATGCCAGCAAAGGGGCATTGGATGCAGCATTGCCACTAGATGGTAAAATGGTCGCGATGATTTTTGAAAAACCGTCAACGCGGACGCGCGTTTCATTTGATGTGGGCGTTCGCCAAATGGGCGGTCAGTCGATGATTTTGTCAGGCGCGGATATGCAGTTGGGTCACGGCGAGACAATTGCCGACACGGCAAAAGTTTTGTCGCGCTATGTGGATTTGATTATGATCCGAACGTTTGACGAAAATACGCTGTTGGAATTGGCCGAGGCGTCTGACGTGCCGGTGATTAATGGCCTAACGGATCGTACGCATCCTTGTCAGATCATGGCGGACGTCATGACATATGAGGAACATAAGGGACCGATAAAGGGTAAAAAAGTCGTTTGGACAGGCGATGGTAACAACGTTTGTGCCAGCTTTCTACATGCGGCAGGTCAATTTGGTTTTGACTTTACTTATACTGGCCCTGAAACACTGGACCCAGAGGCCGAGTTTATTGAACTGGCTCGTAAGCAAGGCGTGAATGTAACGATTGATCGCAATGCTCAACGTGCTGTTGAGGGGGCTGATTTGATTGTCGCTGATACATGGGTTTCCATGCACGATCCGCAATCCAAACGAGAACGCCGCCACAACCAATTGCGCCCCTACCGTGTTGACGATGCGTTGATGACACAAGCGCCGAACGCATTGTTTATGCATTGCTTGCCAGCGCACCGCGAAGAAGAAGTGACCTCATCTGTAATGGACGGACCACAATCAGTAATTTTTGATGAGGCAGAAAACCGATTGCATGTGCAAAAGGCAATTATGCGCTGGGCGTTGGACGTTTAGAAATATACCCTAATTCTGGCAAATGCCCTGCAATCGGACCCAATCGGCATCAGGCAACAAAGGTGGCGTAATTTCGTTTGCTAACGTATCGCCTTCTATCAATGCCAAGGTGGATTCCCCTAAAGGATCCAATGCATATGCAAAAGGTGTCGAGCGAAGCTGTGCCTGTTTGAAACGATCCAAAAGAATTTCCATATTGGGCAAATTTGTCGCTTCGCTTAGAACATGCTCGGCGTAGGCGTCAGTGGCCTCTTTGGAAACTGCGCCTGTTGTCAAAAGACGAAAACTGACTTTGATGCCACTAAAGCGTAAAAAACCTTCGAATGGGTCAAAATGTTCGTTGTGGACGAGCGCGGACAAAATGAACCCGGCGGCAACTTCGGGGCTTTCGTAGTCTTCAACAAGGGTTCTGTTCAAAAGAACGAATCCCCCCGGTAAATTGGTCGTGGTTGTCGTCATGCCGCGCATAACAAGGGCACTACCTTCGCTTTTTACACCTAGGCGATCATAAAGGTCGGCCAATGTTCCAGCACTTCGGCGGCTGTGGCAGGGGCTACCTGCCAGTGTTTTTACATGTTCCAACATTGTGTTCCCAATCTCTGCCTTGGTCACGTTGGGAACAACTTTCAATGTCTGCAGAACCAATTGTTCGGGCAAGGTGAACAGAGCAAATGCGCCTGCCGCCAACAGAAAGAAGGAAAAGATAAATATTCTAAGACGGCCTGGTCGAGGGCGTCGATTTTTGATGACGCGACGCAGTTTTTCAATCGCACCAATCATGACTTCGTCATCAATCTCGATTGTTTCGTCACCCTCTTCGTCAGGGTGATAAATGGCGGGTCTCTGGCCTTTGTTTTGTCTTTTGACCGTGGGTAATGACCAATGGGCCAGTGCCGTGCCGTTTGACGCAGATATCACCAAAGAGTTTTGGCCAAGCGACACCAACACGTCACGACGTTGCTCATCTGGCGACGCGCGCCAAATGCCTGTGGATTCCAATCGGTCGAATTCTTTTAAGGCCGTCATTGCGGCAATCTGCTCTTATTGGTTATTGGGTGAGACCACTATAAACTGGTTTTAGGGGCTGAACAACTTTCACAATTCCTTGGCAACACCACGCAATTCAAACTTTTGGATTTTACCAGTGGATGTTTTAGGAAGTTCTTGGAAAATAACGCGTTTTGGGGTTTTAAAGCCTGCTAAACGTTCGCGCACGAATGTGATAACTTCGCTTTCGGTGGCGGTTTCGCCCTCTTTCAATTCAACAAAAGCACAAGGTACCTCGCCCCATTTATCGTCAGGTTTGGCGACAACGGCACATAATGAAATTGCCGGATGGTTCATCAGTGCACCTTCAACTTCGACTGATGAAATGTTTTCGCCACCTGATATGATGATATCTTTGGCGCGATCTGCGATTTGGATGTAGCCGTCGTCATGTTGATTGGCCAAATCGCCGGAATGGAAATATCCACCCGCAAAGGCCTCTGCCGTAGCCTCTGGATTTTTCAAATACCCTTTCATCACGGAATTCCCGCGGATCATGATCTCGCCTTGTGTCGCACCGTCGCGGTTCACCGGCTGCATATCGCCGTCCAAAACGGCGATGTCTTCCATCATTGGAAAGGCCACGCCTTGGCGTGCTTTGATGTTGGCACGATCTGCCCCGTTAAGTTCGCCCCAACGTGTATCATCCCAAACGCATTCGGTAACGTGACCATAGGTTTCAGTCAGTCCATATACCTGCGTGATGTTGAACCCAAGGCTTTCAATTGCGGCAAGGGTTGCAGGTGCGGGTGGCGCACCTGCCGTAAACACCTCAACTGTGTGATCAAAGTCGCGACGATCTTCATCTTTGGCGTTCACGATCATGTTCAGCACAATCGGAGCGCCACCGAAATAGGCCACGCCCTCGTCGGCAATCGCATCATAAATTGCGGCAGGCGTGATATCGCGGCAACAAACTACCGTTCCCCCAAGAACAGGCATCATCCAAGTGTGGTTCCATCCGTTGCAATGAAATAGTGGAACGATCGTAAGATACTTGGGGTAAAGTTGCAGTCGCCAGCTAACAACCGTGCCCATAGTCATCAAATAAGCACCACGGTGGTGTGCGACGACACCTTTAGGGCGGCCAGTTGTGCCGGACGTATAGTTTAAGGAAATGCTTTCCCACTCATCCTCGGGCATTGTCCAAGGCGCATTTGGATCACCAGCAGCCAGCAAATCATCATATGTCTCATAACGACCCGTTGCTGGGAAACCTGCGCCTGCATCAGGCACCTCAATTACACGAGGTTTTTCGCCAGTCATATTTGCGATTGCCGCTTCGGCCAAAGGCAAAAACTGTGTATCTACCAATAGCGCGACTGCTTCGCCGTGTTCTAAAATATAAGTGACAGTATCGGTGTCTAGGCGGATGTTGATCGTGTTCAGCACACCACCCATGGCGGGTACGGCAAAATGGGCCTCTACTTGAGCAGGGATATTGGGCAAAATGGTTGCCACAACATCACCGGGCGTGATCCCTTTCTTGCGCAATCCATCTGCAAGAGAACTAACACGATTGTGGTATTGCGCGTAACTTAAGCGCAAATCTTGATAGACAAGGGCTGTACGGTCCGCAAAAACAATCGCTGCGCGTTGTAAATGCGATAGCGGGGTCAATGCGACGTGGTTTGCAGGGGTCCGGTCCAACCCTGTTTCATCATTCATCCAGCCCATAACAAATCCTCAGCCTAGTGGTTAACTACGACTCTACTATTGGCAAAAAGGGGATGCGTTGGAAAGGGGTTTTGAATTCCGACGTTACGTTTGAAAATCCTATTATCCGTCAAAGATTGCTTTCACAAACCGTGGTCGCGACTTAGGTTGCTTTCATGATAATTTCTCATGGCCGAAAATACATCTTTGTACATATTCCAAAAACTGGCGGCACTTCTATGGCGCTGGCTTTGGAAAGCCGTGCGCAAAAAGACGATATTATGATCGGCGATACGCCCAAAGCACTCAAACGTCGGCGGCGGTTGAAGGACGTGAAATCATCAGGGCGCCTTTGGAAACATTCGCGCTTGATCGATGTTTACGGGCTGATCAGTGATGCAGAGATCGCCGATTATCATGTATTTACAATGGTGCGAAATCCCTGGGATCGCATGGTCAGTTATTACAATTGGCTTAAGAGTCAAGGCTTTGATAATCCAGCTGTAATAGCAGCCAAAACACTGGAATTTAGCGATTTTATTCGCGATTCCGCAGTTGTTTCTTCGCTTCAACAGAACCCTTATTCAAGCTATGTCAAAGATCGATTTGGTCAGGATCAATGTAATTTTTATATATGCTTGGAGAACCTATCCGAAGATGTTCCAAAGCTTGAAAAAACGCTGGGCGTAAAAATTGGTCCACTTCCGGTATCGAACCAATCCAAACGGAAACAAGATTACCGTCTTGCATATTCAACCGCTGATCAGGCGTGGATAAATGAACTTTGCGCTGAAGATATCGCGCAGTTTGGGTATCGGTTTTGATGCTTTAAAAAAGGTGGGAAAAGTCGAAATGCCCAACTTATTTCACAATTACCCCTCAACTTCGCCTTTTGCCTTTAGTTAACCTAACGGAAGTCTGCTAAGGCACGAAGGAACTAGAATGCCACTTTTTGGTTTGCCACGGTTAACGTTTGGAAGATCGTCGTCCGTGACAGAAGAGAATTTCGATACGCAAAATGACGTATCGGCTGCACCGCCTGATTATGTCGGCGATGCGGGTGGTATTGTATGCGATACTTTGATCTGCACGTCGCGTGGCTGGCTGCAGGCGGATGAAATTCAAGTTGGCGACAAGGTCTTGATGGCCGACATGGTTTGGCAAAAGGTTGTTAGCGTCGCAAGCAGTCACCTTTGGTCCGGATCTGCGACATGCCCAGCACCCGCATGTCCCTTGTTTGTGCCCTCGTGGGTTTTGGGAAACTCTGAGCCAATGACGTTGTTACCCGAGCAATATGTTTTGTTTGAAGACATTGAGGTTGGCGATTTGATCGGGGAAGAAGGCGTTTATATCAAAGCCGAACATCTTGAGGGTTTCTTTGGCATATACCGATTTTCGCCATCAGAACCCGTTGCTGTAGTTCACTTAGAATTTGAGGATCCGGAAATTGTTATGGTGCAAGGTGGCACCAAGGTTTTGTGCCCTCATGGTATCGTTCACCGTGGCAAAATGGGTGAAATAACGGATACTGATTTGATCAACGACCCCCTTGCACCAGCCATGGGCATCATGGCTTTGGATGCGAAACAGGCCCAACATTTACTGTCGAGCCTGTATCGGCAAACTGCCACCAGTAGGGTCGATCCCTCACTTTACGTGGCTTAACCTTTAGGCGGCTGTTGGTTGCGAAAAACGATCGTAGAAACCGTCGCCTTTATCAGCAAGTGAGCGCAATAGGGCAGGTGCCGTAAAACGATCGCCGTAGGTTCGGGTCAAGTGTTCACAAATTTCTACGGCTTTGGCGGCGCCAATCATATCCAACCAACTAAGCGGTCCACCGGACCATGGGGCAAACCCCCAGCCCAAAATAGCCCCAACATCACCTTCACGAATGTCCGTCAAGACGCCGTCTTCCAATGCGCGAACCGCCTCAAGCGCTTGTGCCATCATCAAGCGGTTTTGTACGTCATCTAGGGATGGTTGAGAACTGTCCACAGGATATTTATCCCCAATGATCTGTGTAAGACCAGTACGTTTCCCTTTAGAATCATAGTCATAAAAACCAGCGTTCGACTTACGACCCAAGCGGCCCTCGGACTCCATCCAAAAAATGATTTCATCCACAACACCGTCTGGATAAGATTCTCCCATAGCGGCTTTCGTTGCGCGGGCAATTTTTGCCCCTAAATCAATGGAGGTTTCATCAACCAATTGAAGTGGGCCTAATGGCATGCCCAGCATTTTAGCGCCGTTTTCAATGAATGCTGGTGCCACACCTTCGCCAAGCATGCGAATACCCTCGTTGATGTAAGGAATGATGCAACGGTTTGCATAAAAGAACCGCGCATCGTTCACAACGATTGGAGTTTTTCGAATCTGGCGTACGTAATCCAACGCTTTGGCAACGGCGCGATCACCTGTATCGCGACCTTTGATGATTTCAACCAATAACATTTTTTCCACAGGACTAAAGAAGTGAATGCCAATGAACTGTTCTGGTCGTTTGCTTGCACGTGCTAAATCGGTGATGGGCAGTGTTGATGTGTTGGTCGCAAAGATACAATCTTGGCCAACAACGGCCTCGACCTTTGCGGTAACTTCAGCTTTGATTTTAGGGTCTTCAAAAACCGCCTCAACGATTAAATCGGAACCTTTCAACGCATCATAATCTGTCGTGGCCGTAATCAACGCCATGACCGCGACCTTTTTCTCAGGCGACGTTTTCTTGCGCTTTATTCCTTGATCCAGATACGCCTCGACATAGGCTTTGCCTTTGTCGGCGGAATCTTGGTTTTGATCAATTAATACAACTTCAATACCGGCCATCGCCGAAACCAGCGCAATCCCCGCACCCATCATGCCCGCACCCATTACGCCAACTTTGGATACCTTTTGATCGGGCACATCAACAGGACGAACAGCCCCTTTTTCAAGGGCTTCTTTGTTGATGAATAGGGAACGGATCATGTTTGTAGAAGACGGGTTCATCAAAACATTGGTGAACCAACGCGCCTCGATCTTCAGTGCGGTGTCAAAAGGAACCAACGCACCCTCGTAAACCGCTGAAAGCAGAGCCTTGGCCGCAGGGTAAACACCCTTTGTATTCCCATTTACCATTGCCGAGGCCCCAACATAGGTCATGAACCCAGCTGGGTGATATGGGGCGCCACCTGGCATTTTGTACCCTTTGGCATCCCAAACTTTAACGCAATCTGCATCTGTCGCATTGGCAACCCATTCACGCGCGGCGGCCAATGGATCGGCGACAACCTCGTGCACCAATCCAGCAACCTTTGCCTTAGCAGGATCAACCAGTTTCCCCTCAAGCAAATAAGGACTTGCCGCCATTGCACCCATCAGTCGAACAAGTCGTGTCGTGCCACCGGCGCCTGGGAAAATGCCTACTTTGATTTCGGGCAATCCAATCTTGGCCTTGGGATTGTCAGCGGCAAAAATACGATGACAAGAAAGGGGTAATTCTAGCCCAATTCCAAGGGCCGTGCCGGGCAGGGCCGCAGCGATCGGTTTGCCACCCTTTTGGGTTTTCGGATCCATTCCCGCCAGCTCGATTTTTCGCAAAAGACGGTGAATGTTCATGACGCCATCAAACAGCCCCTTGGCAGGGTTATCACCTGCCATGGTTTTCATTTTGGCGATAATATTCAAATCCATTCCACCGGCAAAACTGCCAGCCTTACCAGATGTAATAACCGCGCCTTTGATGGCCTCATCATTCAAAACGGTATCGATCAAAGCCTCTAAATCAACAAAGCCCTGATCGCTCATGACGTTCATGGATTTTCCGATGGTATCCCATGTGATGATTGCGACGCCGTCGGCGCCGGTTTCTAAACTAAAATCGCTCATGATTTGTCCTCCTCGATGGGAGAGCCATCTTTCTTGGTGAAATTGAAACCGGATTGATCGACCGTAACTTTCATGTCGATATCACTGTAATGGGCGCGTTCGGTTGGCGTACGTGTTCCAACAACGACAAAGGTAGCAGGCGAATTTGTTTTGTTTACGAGGTGATGACCATTCGCGTCACCGGCAGGAAATGCGGCTGTTTCCCCCGTATGCAGGTCAGTTTCTCCGTGTTCATCTATAAACGTGCAAACGCCTGACGTTACGACCAAAAATTCGTCTTGGTTTTCGTGCCAATGGCGCAGGGATGACAAGGCGCCTGGGGCCAATGTTACAAGGTTGGCGCCAAATTGGGTCAAACCGCTTGCCTTAGATAGGCTTTGTTGGCTGCGACCATCCATTTGTGCGGATAGTTTTCCAGGGTAGGAGGAGCCGATTTTTACGGGGATTACGCTGTGATCAATTTTTGGCATTATACACGCTCGATTATGGTTGCGGCACCCATGCCTGAGGCAATGCAAAGCGTGGCCAAGCCAACCTCTTTGTCGCTGCGTTCCAATTCGTCCAGCAATGTGCCGATGAT
>ERZ1048872.1469-NODE-1469-length-19469-cov-12.775214_pt1 | contig 19469 bp, 15 predicted proteins | sample MGYA00383100_ERZ1048872 | MGnify/ENA primary metagenome ERZ1048872 (study PRJEB29581, sample SAMEA5548370) | metagenome | biome: marine; feature: coastal; material: water | depth 50 m | study: Short-term variability in the microbial, nano- and picoplankton...
CCGGGGACTGCCCCTGATGCGATCTGAGTAAACGTCGCGCTAATATTTTGCCCCCTCACGATCCGCAGGTTCGCTGACTGCGTTGGGAAGCGCGCTATGACGTCTGAAGCAGCTCGTCCGTAAGGTGCCAGTAGCGGATTGGCCAAAGCCACACTGTCAGCGGCGGTCAAAAACGCCGCAGGGTCAGCATTTTCACCATCGGGAACCCACAACACCAGCCTGCCTAGGGTGTAAATGGCGTAGCTCTGGCCAATACCAAGATTCTTGGCGACCAATGCCTGAGGGCGTTCGGTGTCTGCCGACAAAAATAAATCGATAGGCGCACCCTGAGTAATTTGCGCATAAAGCAGGCCCGTAGAACCCATAACAAGTCTGACCGGCACACCGGTCTTTTCGGTAAAGCTCGCGGCCAACTGCTCGGCAGCGCCCGCGAAGTTCGCCGCCACAGCAACCGCCAAGGGTCTATCGAGGAGCGCCTCCGCGTAAGTGGCCGTACCGTGTAGGCTCAGGGTTACTAGCGCTAAGTGCCTAACCCATCGCGTGAGCAATCTCGTCATACCTGCACCTCGATTCCCAAACACCATAGATATGCAGAGCAAGGATACACAGCGCAGGCTTAAGAAGATGAGGCCGGTAGCACACCTAACTCCCCCAAGCGCTCCTGCAGATAGCTTTCTGCGGTATAGCGGGTCGACAGCTTTACCTCAGGACGCGGGTGAAGAAATAAGGGTAACGACATGCGTCCATCGGTATGCGACTTGGGGTTGTGAACCACCCGGTGGGTCGTAGAGGGTAACCAGCCACTCAAAACCTCTTGCAACATATCGCCGATATTCACAAGCAGCTGTTCCGGTTGATTAGGGGCCTTAATCCATTCACCGTCTCGTGTCCGAATTTCCAGCCCAGGCCCATCTGCCGCCGGTAGCAACGTCAGCAAGTTAATGTCTTCGTGAGGGGCGGCCCGAGGGGCCGACAGGGCTTCAGGCATTGGAGGGTAGTGCAGCACCCGCAGCATGCTTTGACGACTGCCCTCAATCATACCGCTCAGGGGCTCACTCAAATTGGCCATGACTTCTGGGGGAGCCTCGCGCTCTATGTGAGCCAGAAGCTCACTGGCAAAGTCAACGGCCTGCTGAAAGTGAGTGGCGAGGCAAGTTTTGAGCTCTGGGGGACAACGACCCCAAGAGTAATATTGAAAATACTCTTTAAAATCTCGCTGAGTACTGCCCTTGGCGTGCTCCGCCACCTGCAAGGAAAAATAACCGTCTTGCTGCACCGGATCCATTACATAATTTTTGGCCACACCCGCTAAAAAGTAGTCGCGCCACTCGCCGTAAATGGTGCGCACACGCGCCATGTCTAGGGGGTGATCGACCAAAGCACCGAAGCCATAATCTTGCAAAGAATCGACAAAGAGACGGGCGAAATTGGGGTCCTTGCAGGAAATCAGTGGAATGACAGACTGTTGGACCGCCACGATCTATGCGCCCAGTGACAAAAAGAGACCGGCGAGTGCCGCACTCATCAAATTGGAGAGCGTCGCGGCGAGCAATGCCCTTAATCCAAATCGGGATATTTCATCTCGACGCACTGGGGCAATCGCGCCCAAACCGCCCAATAAAATCGCGATCGAAGATAAATTCGCGAAACCGCACAGGGCAAAAATCGTGATCGCCGATGCAACTGGGGAGAACTGGTCAGCGATATCTGTAAAAGCGACATAAGCCACGAATTCGTTCAATACTAGCTTTTGTCCGATCAGGCTTCCCGCCATAGCCGCCTCAGACCACGGCACACCCAACAGCCAAGCCAGCGGTCTAAAAATAATACCCAGCAGTCCTTCCAATGAAAGATCTGCAAATCCAACCAGAGAACCACCCCAACCCAATAGGCCATTAGCCAGGGCAATCAAACCGATAAAGGCTATTAACATGGCCGCTATAGCCCCTGCCATACGAAACCCATCCATAGCCCCACTGGCTGCGGCATCAACAAGATTGATATAACTGTCCCGCTCAGGACCTTCACCGCGTTCGGGACGCACAGGAATATTCGTTTCAGGCTCAATTAGCTTCGCCATCAAAAGCCCCCCGGGGGCGGCCATAAAAGATGCTGCCAGAAGATATTCTAGTGGGATACCCAAAGCGGCATACCCAGCCATCACCGACCCTGCGATCGACGCCATCCCGCCCACCATAATGGCAAACAACTCAGATGACGTCATGCCGGCGAGGTAAGGACGGACAACCAAGGGCGCCTCTGCCTGACCCACAAAAATATTTGCCGATGCCGACAGCGACTCTGTATGGCTGGTACCCAAGATCTTTTTTAATGCACCGCCGATTGTTCGGATGATCCAGTGCATGACACCAATGTGATACAGAACTGCAATTAAAGCACTAAAGAAAATCACCACCGGTAAAACGCTGAACGCAAAAATAAAGCCCAGATTGCTGTCGACAGAAACCAGCCCTCCAAACATAAAATCGATACCCGCGCGGCTGAAACCCAACAAGGACGCTATTTGATCGGAGGCAATATTGAGGCCCGCCTGGCCCCATTCGCTAAACAGAGCGACGTAACCAATAAGCACCTGAAGTGCGAAGGCTAAGCCCACGGTGCGCAGGTTGATCGCCCGTCGGTTAGAAGACAGCAGCCATGCCACTAGGAGTAAAAAGCCAATACCTAAAAGACTGTTCATGAACTCTGCCTTAAACCTAAAAACCAACTCACCCTACGGATTTTCACTCTCAGGCGTTGCCTCACTAAGCCGCTGTACTCGAGTCAGGCTCTCGCGGGATTGAGGCATCACACTCAGCCGATTCGCCAGCGGCAACCGCGGCCTCTAGCAGCCCTAAAAAAACCTCATAATCAGCGCCGCAAGCAGCCAACGCCTCGGCCCCCAACAACGTTCTGAACCGATCACCCCGCTGCTCAACAACCAGTGGAAGTTGGTCTGTAGTATGCGCCGCTAAAGCCGCACTCTGCTCATCACGATGTAACCATTTAAGCTGGCAAGACAACCCCGAATCTCTGCGCCACGCTGCCTTGCCCGCAGGGTTCCATCCATGACTGATATCACACAAAGCGCAACGCCGTACACCCGCGAGCTTCCCTAGGACATAGCCCACTTCCCCTGCAAGGGTTCCATCAGCATCATAAATCGCAAAATAGTGGGCGGTCATTGTGTACTCCGAGCACCCCTTGGTGGCTAAGGAAAATTAATGGGATCTGTAAGCTGTCGAATAATACCCTATGACAGATTAAACCCACACCGTTGGCGTTAAAACGGCTGCCTCGTTTGCGGCTACTCGTTTTGATCAATAAGTCGTGAAGGCCGGTTAGCGGGGGCGACCCCGAGATGCTGGTGAGCCAGTGTTTTAGCGACTTCTGGCCCTTGTCTTTCGATGCTAAATTCTGCTGTGAATAATCGCTGTTCTGAGGCAGGGTATACCGTCCGTTTTTTGGGGGTCATAAAAGTGTCAATGGGTCTACTGAGAAAGTCTGTGTTTTGCGCAGCGACAGCATTTTCGGCGCTACTTTGCAGTTCTGCACAGGCATGGTGGGAAGATGGACACCAGAGAGTCTGTGACTTGGCAATGGCGCAAGTACAAGCTGCCACCCGGGCAGCACTTGTGAACCTGCTTGATGAGCCACTGGGAAAGCAGTGCAGTTGGGCTGACGCCATTAAAGGTAAACGCCCCGACACAAAATCATGGCATTACCTCAATGCTCCTCCAGACACACGGCGCATCAGCGCGGTCCCCCGCCCCAAAGGCGGCGACATCATCTCTGCGCTGATCGAACAAACTTCTCTCATGAAGCACGGCTCCACCCACCAACGCCGTGAAGCCGTATTGTGGGTAGGCCACCTCGTGGGTGATCTGCATCAACCCCTCCATTTGGGCTACGCCAGCGATTTAGGGGGAAATACCTATCGGTTACAGCTACCCGAAGGGCTGGGCAAGCAATTGCAGGAAAAACGAGACACAGTCAGCATGCACGCAATATGGGATGGTCTTATTCTTCGCTACGAAAATGATGGCAGCCTAGCCCCCAGCTTAGAGACTATCGAGGCGCCCTCCTTGGAGGACCCTGAGGCAGCGATCTTGGCCTGGGCCGATGAAACACTCACCGTACTTAACGATCCCAACGTTCATTACCGCCATGGCACCAGACTGCAGGCCCTAGACAGTCATTATTTAACCAGCAATCGTCCCGCGGTCGACCAGCAGATCTATCGTGCTGCGAAACGCCTAGCCGCCCTGCTTGATTGGGCCTTCAGCACGAAAAGCTGAGCAAAAAAAAGGCGCTTTATTAGCGCCTTTTTTCGCCGAGCCTTCAGGCACCTCTAGAACCGGTAGTTCATGCCCACGCGAATTTCCCAAAGCGAAGCGTCGCCAATGCGTGTTTGAGCCTGCCCGTTAGCCTGCTGATCCTGAGTCACGCCATAAGGGAAGATAGGCTTTTCCATGATCCCCCAATCATCGTTGATCAGGTTAGTGAGGTTATCAACCACGATGAAGGCACTGCCCTTGTGTCCGTCAGAAAATCCGGGGAACTCCTGCGAAACACGCAGATCCACTTTAAACCAACTGCTGCCCTCCTCTTGGTTACGTGTACCCGGCTCGACGAGAACGTGGTCAACGAAATCGAGATAGGGTGTAAAACCGTAGGCCCCAATGGTGCCATCAGCCCCTTCAAGCGTAATGCTGTAGGGGTAGCCGGAATTACCTTGGGCAAAGAGTGTGAAACGAGTGGCGTTATTGCCAAACCATTCGGTCGAGTAGTTGAGCACTGCGGTGAAGCGATGCTCAATATTGTAGTTTGACGTGGACAAAACCTCTTCTTCTGGGTCATAGAACGTGCGATTGACGTAGTTGGAAAACGCCACCGATGACGTCATGGGGTTCACATCTTTGGCATCCGTCCAAGCGTAGCCAAGGCGCATATCAAGACCAAAATCCCAGGCCTTGAACAAACTCACCGATAACGATTCCGACTCATTGCCTTTGGAACTGTTGGTCAAGACAAAAGACGAGGTTCGAACACTGTCGTAAATCGGATAGCCGTTACCAAAGTCGTTGAACTCGCCCGTGAATTCAAGATCGCCGTGTTTGTAGATGGCCGTGTCCTCACCGCGGGTAATTTGAGCGTCGGCACTCAACACGTAGCCGTTGCCCATCTCCCAAGTTGCGCCCAGCGCGTACTTCCATTCTGTCGGTGCTTCAAAGTCTGGGTCTAGGTAAACAATCTCAAAGTTACTGCCATCCCCTGCCGCAACCTGCGCTGCAAGGTTTTCAGGAACACCATAGCCCGGCCCACAGGTGGGTGCAGTATCTTCACAGTAGACATAGTTTTGGGCAAATAGATCGACCCCGGCCCGATCGGGACCACGGTCCTGCGTCTGTACTGCCGTGGTGTTGGTGTTGGAGTAGACGTTGGAATACCAAACATTCGGATTACCGCCTGAGAATAAGCCAATCCCGCCGCGAACCGTTACTGCGTCAGAAGCGTCCCAGGTGAAGCCGAAGCGCGGCAACAACAAATCGATGCCGTCAAGAGTCGCTGTATTCGAGAAGCCATAGTCAGCCACAAAATCGGCATTCTCATTTGGCACATCATCGGTTTCGTAGTAGTCATAACGCAGACCAAAGGTCAGCAATAAGCTGTCGGTCAGCTGCCACTTGTCTTCAATGTAGAAGCTGCTGACGTCGTAGCTCCAATCAACCGCGGCATCGAGTTCGTTGTTGCTGAGGGCGTTACCGTAATAAACCCGAGCGGCTAAACCATTTTCAAAGTCATCGATACTGTTGAACCGCAGCTCGGTGTCAGTGTGCTGATAAAACAGGTTGTAAACCTCAATAGACTCTCTTTCGAAGCCACCAGTAATCGTGTGATCACCCAAATTATAGTAGCCACGCAATACCATCTGATCCGTATCCCACTCAAGATCATTGGCTTGACGGCTGTCATCTTGGCCCATATAAACCGTCACGCCGTCACCGGCGCGAATTTGGACTTCACCAAAATCTGGACCGGAAACCGACTGCTGAAGAAAGTCTACGTTGCTAATGGAGTAGCGCACTTCGGTGGAGAAATTCGCGGTCCAATCAGAGTACCAGTTGAGGGTATACGAGGTGAGTTCAGAGCCCCGCTTATAGAAGTGCTTATCAAATTCAAATTCGTTCAGGTCACCGTCTGAGGGCGAAAAGTTGAAGGAATCGTTGTACATGTAGGTGAAGGCAAGGCGCTGAGTATCCGTGGCATACCAGTCAATCTTCGCCAGATATTTCTCGTCTTCAAAGTCGAAGGCCTCGGCGACGGTTCGACCCGCTTCATAACCGTAAACATCGCTGGCGATTTGTGAAATACGATCCAATTCTGCCTGAGAGATCAGCACCTCATTGACTGCACCCGAGCCAATGGAACCACGGTCATTGAGGTCCGCACCGTCGTACTTTTCATAAGCACCGTAAAAGAACAGCTTATCTTTTATCAATGCCCCCCCGAGCTCAAAACCCCAACGGGTTTCTTCGTAATCCTGAGATTCAATGCTATCGCCCTCAAGCTTGTCACCACGCAGGGAGTCGGAGCCATAATCAAAAAATACCGAGCCCGACAGCTCATTGGCGCCGGTCTTAGTCACGGCATTGACGTTACAGGCGGAAAATCCACCGTAAACAACACTCATAGGTGCCATCTCTACTGCCACACTAGAAATCGCGTCGTAGGGAAAAGGCATGCGCTGGGTCGGATACCCATTGCTGTTTAGACCAAAGCCGTCGTTGAGGCGAATCCCGTCAACAGTGAGACTGTTAAAACGCGGGTTGGCGCCGTTGCACTGAATGGCGTCGACATCGCCGCGGGATTGATCGACGAAAATTCTTGGATCTTGCTGAATGACATCGGTGATGTTGCGATTAATGGCGGGGGAATCTTCTAGGCTTTTTAGATCAAAGACAGCATTCGGTCCAATCGCGGTTTCAGCCACAGCGATCCGCTGACCGACCACAATAACCTCCTCCTCTGTACTCAATGCGTAATTGAGAACCGCTTGTTGTCCCACCGCCAGCTGCAGGTCATCGGTCATGGCCTTTTGCAGCCCATTAGCGTCGACACTGACGTCATAGGTGACCCCGGCTGGAAGCCCTCTCACAGAGTAATAACCGCGCTCGTCAGTCGTGACCCGTTTTTCAATACCAGTGCGCTGCGATGTAATCACGACGTCAGCGCCGGCAACCGCTGCACCCGACATATCGGTCACGCTGCCGCGCACCATGGCTGACGTTTCTTGGGCATACACCGTGCCGTGGAAACCGGTAGCAGTGACCACCGCAGCCGCAGCAATAGCGCGGACTAGGGCTTTACGAGCGAAAAACCTTTTGACAGGTGACGACATGAATAATCTCCGGTGTGTTAGCGAGGCGCAGGTATAAACAGAGGCGCTATGATGCGATAAAAATTAAGGTTTTTGATGGAAAGTTCCCTATTGTGCCCAACTTTTCACACATTTTTTCCTCCTGCTGTTCAGTCAGTCGTAATGTCTAGAATTTGGCGACAAAAAAACTAGTCTTGCGCAGCGGCTCCGATCCAAATCGAGCACTAAGGCGTAACGCCATCAACCCCTTAAAGAGCACGCTATGCGCCATCTTCACTGGTTCCGTAACGACCTGCGCCTAATAGACAACCCGGCCATTGCCAGCCATACGGCGGCCGATTCGCTACTGTGTGTCTACCTCATGCCCAAGCCGCGCCCCTGGTGCAACTTGGTGGGTGTGGGTGCCCAACGCGAGCGCTTCCTGCGAGAGTCACTCCAAGACCTGCATCAACAGCTCGTTGAGCGGGGACAAGCGCTCATGGTGCTTGAAGGCTCTCCAGAGCTAGTACTGCCTGATCTCGTCGCTCGGTTTGCCATCACTGAGGTCAGCACCACCTTTACTCCCGGTTCTTACGAGCGAAAGACTTTGGCCTATCTGGATGAAAAACTGACCGTTCCCCTGCAAGTTCATCGAGGCAACAGCCTCTTTGAGCAGCCTGACCTGCCTTTTGAACTAGAAGACTTACCGAAGGTTTTCTCGCCGTTCCGACGAGCGGTCGAGAAACTCAATGTCCGAGGGCCTAGCCCCTCCCCAGAGGCCCTACCACCGCCTCCAGCCGCGCAGTTTGATGCTATCCCACCTGCAGATACCTCGAAGCCAACCATGCTGCCGCTACCCGGGGGACGTGCAGCTGGCCTGCGACGCCTACGGCAGTTCGTATTTGATGACCGCTCAATTACGCAATACAAAGAGACCCGAAACTGCCTCGATGCGCTGGACGGCTCCAGCACGCTTTCGCCCTGGCTAGCCAATGGCAATTTATCGGTTCGGGAGGTTGCCCACGAGGTTTTCCGCTTTGAACGCGAAGACTTGAGCAATGAGTCCACCTACTGGTTGTTTTTCGAACTTCTGTGGCGCGAATTTTTCCACTGGCGCGCCGTCGTTGATGACGCACAAATGTTCAAGATTGGCGGTGGCTCGGGAAAAATACGCGGCAACACCTTTGACCCGAGAAATTTTGCGCGATGGTGTGCCGGGGATACCAACTTCCCCTTGGTCAACGCGCTGATGCGACAATTGGTAGCGACCGGCTGGATGAGTAATCGCGGCCGACAAATAGCCGCAAGTTGCCTGATCAATGAGCTGAAGGTTGATTGGCGATTTGGCGCGGCTTTTTTTGAAAAACACCTCATCGACTATGACGTCGGTAGCAACTACGGCAACTGGCAATACATTGCCGGCGTAGGCAGCGACCCACGTGGTGGCCGTCACTTTAATATCGATAAACAGGCCGGACAGTGGGATCCACAAGGGATTTTTACTGCTAAGTGGGGTGGCGATCGCCCCTCGCAGCCCCACTACGTCATTGACGCCGCTGATTGGCCCATTGGTGAGGGGCACTAATGCCTCGTATGCGTAAAAAACGCGATTTACCAACCAAAGTCTGTCCGGTCTGTGAGCTGCCTTTTTCCTGGCGCGCACGTTGGAAGAACAATTGGGACGAGGTCGTCTACTGCTCAAAACGCTGCGGAAGTCAGCGCCACAAAGCACTCAGCAGAAGCTAACGGCAGATGGTACTCAACAACCCTCTGTCGATTCGAACCCACATTTGCGGCCACTAATGATGTTTCTTTACCTGCTGCGTCTCTGACTTTTTAGTTATCGCGTAACCGGGCCTTTGGTGCTTTACCCACCTAGGTTGTTTCAGTGGCTAATCAGGCTTGGATTGGGTTCAGCTCGCCACCAAATAAGTCAGTAACACCTCACAGCTGTTCGAGCAGGGTATCTGCCCATGCCGTTATGGCCTGCTTTTCTTCCGGGTCACGCTTTCGCCAGTTCCCCATAATCAAGCCCATTCTTGGATTGGAGCTAAGCAAATCAGCATTGCGATCAATAAAGTGCCAATAGAGACTGTTGTAGGGGCAGGCCTCGTCTCCAGTCATTTTTGCAGGGTTGTAGCGACACTGCTTGCAGTGGTTACCCTGTTTCTGGATGTATTTACCGCTTGCTGCGTAAGGCTTGCTCGCCATCGCACCCTCATCAGCAAACAAAGCCATTCCAGACGTGTTGGGCAATTCGACCCATTCATAAGCGTCGACATACACAGCTAGGTACCAGGCACACACGCTGTGGACATCGAGCCCGGCCAACAGCGCAAAATTCCCAATAACCATAAGCCGCTGAATGTGGTGGGCATAGCCCAGATCGAGGGACTGGCTCAGGGCCCGCTGCAAGCAGCGCATGTCCGTCTCAGCATTCCAGAAAAAATCTGGCAGGGGGCGTTTGGCATCGAAAGTATTACGCTCGGCGTACTCCGGCATTAACAACCAGTAAATGCCACGAACGTACTCTCGCCATCCTAAAATTTGCCGAATAAACCCTTCTGCTGCCGCGAGGGAACAACGCTCAGCGCGATACTCAGCTTCCACCCGTTGACACAAAGCCAGTGGTTCAAGAAGGCCACAGTTGAGATACATCGAAATAAGACTGTGGAATACCCAGGGCGACTCCTCCGGCAACGCGTCTTGGTAATTTCCAAAATCTGCCAGCGTATAACGGCAAAACCAGTCAAATTGCTCCTGAGCCCCTTCATGAGTCACCGCCAGGCGAAACTGACTCAGGTCACCCGGATTATCGGGAAAGTATTCAAGCACTTCGTCGATTACCTTCTGGGTGATGGCATCGGGAGGGACGTCCTCACGCTCTGGTATTGGAACTTGATTACGCCACCCTTTCCGGTTGTCGGCATCATAGTTCCACTGACCACCACAGGGGTCTTGATCATCTAGCAGCAGGTCGTAGCGTTTGCGCATCTCCCGATAAAAATACTCCATGCGGAGCTGCTTACGACCTGCAGCCCAAGCTGTAAAGTCATCATTCGACGCGAGAAAACGTGTGTCCTCCAAAAGGTTGACTGGGACCCCTAGGCGATCACTCCACTGGAGCATTGCAGCGAGTAAACGATGCTCACCGGGACTACAGACTTCCACGCTTTTTGCTGGATGCTGCTTGAGTGCCGCCGAGCAGGCCTCCTCAAGGCTGCCAAGCCCCGCCCCAATCTCGGTGTAATAGACGGTGAAACCCTGATCTCGAAGGGCTTGAGCGAAGTGGCGCATGGCAGAGAATATGAGCACCATTTTGTGACGATTATGAGGTACATAAGACGCCTCTTCCCGAACTTCAGCCAAAATAATGCCGTCGGTTTGAGGATCGGCAGCCGCTATGGCGGGATTGCTCCAACTGAGCTGATCGCCCAATACAAGAATCAGTTTACTGTTTGACATGTTGTTTATCCGACCTGAGTCATTACGCTGCTTTAGCCATTATTCTTGCAGCCATGGCAGAAGAAGTTGGTTGAGATTGACCTGTGCTTTAAGCCGGGTGGCCAGCATAAACAACCCTGCAATTTTCCGGTGAATGTAAGCCACATCGACGGGTGGCGCCTCCCAAAACTCCTTATAGCGCTGTATGTCACCAGCCATGGCCACTGCCTGTTTGGGGAGCTCAGAAATAGCAAAGTCGTAGGGCTCATCCCGGGTAAGCGGCGCCAAGACGACCGTCGCCAGCTGTAAAATCGTGTCGCGATAGGGTGTCTTTTCGGACCCCAGTTTGTAACCAATACGGTTTGCCGCTTCAGCCATGGCATCTTGGTCATGGGTCATCACCGCTTTTAGCAAGTCTAAGTAAGCTCCGGTAAATGCTGCCTTGAAACGGCGTGAGGCACCGAAATCAAGCAAAACAACCTGACCGCTCTCTGGGTCATAACGGTAGTTGGCAAAGTTGGGATCTGTTTGGACCAACCTCAACTCAAACATTTCAATCAGCAGCAACTCAAAGAGTAGCGACATGACCCGATTGCGTTCTTCCTGGTCTTCGTGAATCACATCCTCAATGGGAACCCCTGGAACATAGGTCATACCGAGAACTCGAGACGAACTTAAAGATGGGATAACCCTGGGCAAGAGGAAGCGCTCGTCGTCACCCAGCGCTCGAACAAAGGCATTGAGGTAGCGCGCCTCTTGCTCGTAGTCAGCCTCTTCACGCAACTGCGCCTTGACCTCCAGAAGTAGCGGAGCAATCTCTATATGTTTGGGTAGTAATCCCGAGACCCGCAGCAGAGTGGCAAGATTATCGACGTCAGAATCGATACTTTCCCGCACTCCCGGATACTGCACTTTCAGTACCGCCGACCGACCCTGCTTGGTCGTTAAACGATGGACCTGCCCGATAGAAGCCGCTGCAAAAGGTTGAAATTCGAAGTCATTGAGCTTGCTCTCAAACTCCGGGCCGAAGGCATCTGCTAGGACTCCTCTAAGCTGAGTATCGGGCATGGCGTAACCCGCATCGCGAAGAGTTGCAAGAATATCGGCCAGTTCCCGAGGCAAAAAATCACCGGTATCCATCGAGAATATCTGCCCCAGCTTCATCGCCGCACCGCGCATCTCAGCGAGCTGCTTGGTGAGCCGTCGGGCATTCGTGGGTGTCAACAAAAGATCGCGGGCCTTAGGTCGATTACCGGAGGCGACCTGTTTAACGCCCTCGGTAAGCATATTGCCCGCTACTCCCCCTGCTAACCGCGCAAATTTACCAAAACGCTGGACCCGACCTCGGGGTACGGCCTGACTTTTTCCGGTCATGTCCTTTGCCTCGATCGTTTTTTCACAGGAGCCTTACGGTTGAGGTAGGGCGCAATCACGTCGTAGGCATTGAATTCGGCATTGAGCACAGCAATAAAAGTAAATACCCCGGTCAGCTTGCGTGCCACTAAAGCGAAATCGCCACTGGGGATCGTGAACTGCCGACTCGTGACCGACTTGGCAACATGGCGGCCGGTGCGATTAAGCAGTGCCGACCGACCCCAACAATAGTCACCTGACTGATTCAAAAACTCCGGCGGTAATTCCGAGGGCGGCCGTAACGGTTCCAGTAAATTCACCACAAAAGTTCTAAAGGTCTGCTGAGCATGGCTGCCAGCATCGTCCTTCAAACAACCCAACCGCTGTAATCCGGATAACAGCGCCGCATCGTCGTTGCAATGCCCGGCTACAATGGTGTCGCACAGCGCCTGCTGAACGGACTCCTCAAGGCTCATAACAGAACCAAAATCTAGCAGCGTCAACTGATCACCCTCGGCGCTGATCAAGTAATTACCGAAATTGGGATCGCTTTGCATCAGGCCCAGCTCAAAAATTTCGACGAAGAAAAGCTCAAGCATTAACTGCCCCAAAGCGTTACGCCGAGCTTGAGGTAGGGCCGCAACCTCTGATGATCCGGCTTGAAAGCCCGAGACATAATCCATCGTGAGCCAGCGACTTCCGGAGTAACGCGGCCAAAAATTGGGCACCGCTAAAGACACACCATCAACCGTCAGCGAGTCGTATTTAGGGAGTGCACTGGCGAGCTGTTGCGCTACGGCCATTTCTCTTGGGTAGTCGATTTCTGCATGAAGCTGGGCGCGCAAAGTTTGTAACCAGGAATCAAAGTCTCGGCTGATTGGAATCCAACGCGCTAGCCGCAACATTTTGACGACCGCATCGAAATCCTCGTCCAACATCGCAGCCAAGTCTGGATATTGGACCTTAACGACCACCATTTCCTTGGTCGCGATGACTCGAGCGCGATGGACCTGCGCCAGAGATGCCGCTGCGAGAGCATCGGATTCAATTTGAAGCTCTTTGTACCGAGACCCCAGTGAATCCCGTAGCAGCGGCTCCACATGACGCCAAGGCAGGGGCTGAGCCTGAGATTCGAGCTGATGCAGAGCCGCGGTTAGGGGAGCAGGTAAAAAGTGTTCACCTAGTAAGGCAAACAGTTGGCCAATTTTGACGTAGCTGCCTTTGAGTTCACCCAAACTTCGCGCAAAGCGTTGGGCCTCTCGATCTAACCGCTCGCTGTTACCCGCTTCCTCACCCCGGAGCTTGCGCAATGCGCTGTCAAAAGCAAAGGCACCGCCGGCACGAGCACCAGCGATGGACAAGCTTAATCCACGGCTCAAGGCACCACGGCGAATGGGTTTGTTGTTAGTCATGGCAGTCGTACGTGAGACCGCGGTTTGCGGACTACCGGGGGCGCCAATTGCCCCCGGACAAAGCAGGGTCAGTCAAGCAGCAGGCTGGCTAAACGTTTACGGTGATGTATGGCATCGCCAAAGACCTGATGAGTCCACTGACCACGGCGGATGAAGAGCGTTGAATCACAATCCCAAGTGAAGCCGATACCACCATGAAACTGAACCGCTCGGTCCCCCGCGTAGGACATGGTCTGTCCCGCAGATACCTTGGCCATACGGCAGGCGACTTCAGCATCGTGGCTCAGAGAATCAGCATCTAACAAAGACGCCGCGTGATAACAAAAGCTGCGGGCATCCTCGACACCACAATAGATATCAACCGTGGGATGCTTGAGAGCCTGATAGGAGCCAATAAGTTTGCCGAACTGCTTACGCGTCTTCAAATAATCAACGATTACCTCTAAGCACCGTGCCGCACTGCCCGCGGCCTCAGCAGCCGTGAGCAAGGCGCCAAGCAACCGATAGTCCCTGATCGCGGCAACAACGCGCTCACCCGTAAGCACTGCTTTAGCTGACACTCCGGTAAAGTCGATCTGCGCCGTACGCTTGGTGAGATCAATGAGCGTATTGACCGATATCGCATCCGCTTTTAGATCGGCCGCGTCTACTACCGCAATGGCGGGAGCGTTGTCACACTGGCCCACAACCAAAATAAGGCTGGCCTCGTGACCGCAGCCCACGAAAGTCTTACTGCCACTGAGCACACCCTCTTTGGTCATCTCAAGGCCTAAGTTAGCACCACCCCAGTCACCTCCGTCGAGAAACGCAACGGTGGCAATGCGACCCCCAGCGATATCTTGTAGCAATGGCTCCTGCTCTGCCCCCCCCGCTCGCAGCAGCAATTGCCCTGCCAAAGTGGTGTCAATGAGAGGCGTGCCCAGCAAAGCGTGGCCCATAGCCTCTGCAACGGGAATGACCGCACTGATCCCCAGCCCCGCTCCTCCCACCATTTCAGGCAGTGCGATACCGGTCCAACCCAAGTCGACAATCTCCGACCAGATCTGAGGCTCGTAACCCTGATCGCTTTCAAGGAATTCGCGGATTTTATCGGTGGGCGCCTTATCATTGAGGAAGCCACGAGCCACATCCATGAGCATGCTTTGCTCATCACTGAACTTGAGCGATACATTTCCAAGTACTGATGTCATCACTAATCTCCTTACTTGGGCAGGCCGAGAACATGCTCGGCGATAATGTTGGCTTGCACCTGAGAGGTTCCGCCGCCTATGGTGGCGCCAAAATTGGAAAAATAAGCGCGCTGCCAAAACCCGCCGCGATGGGCACCGGGGTCGTCAACATAGAGAGCCCCCTGGGCACCCTGCATAGCGGCCCCGAACAGCTTCATGCGCCTCGCCCACTCCGTACCGCGGTACTTCGAAGACAGGGGTAAGCCCATGGGAAAGTCACTGGTTAAGGCCGGCACGCCCATACGGCGGGCTGACAGCGATAACGCCTTGGCCTCCATAATCAGGCCAACGGCCTCGTCTCGAACCGCCGGGTCTTCAAATACGGGAGCCCCGTCACGTTCGAACCCTCGCAAGTCGTTAATGAGATCATCGATTTCTATCGCCACCATCCAGTGACCCGTTGCCTGACCGGCTGAGACACCGCGCTCATACTCGAGAGTTTTCATGGCAACGCCCCAACCCTTGCCCTCGCCAACCATCAAAGTATCGGCAGGGATTCGAGTGTCGGTAAAAAACACCTGATTGAAACCATATTCACCCGTCACTTTACGGATGGGTACCGCGTCGACACCGGGCACCTTCATAGGCGACAGAAAAAACGACAGGCCGTCGTATTTACGCTGCGCAGTGGGATCTGTCCTAGCCAGCAAAATCATATGGTCCGCATAGTTTCCCAAGGTGGTCCAGATCTTGGAGCCGTTGATGACGTACTCATCGCCATCACGAACCGCCTTCGTTTGCACAGCACCAAGATCAGAGCCGTGATCAGGCTCGGAAAATCCCTGACACCAAATCTCATCGCCGGATAGGATATGTTTCAGATACTTGGCCTTCTCGGCATCGGTGCCCATTTCAAGCAACAGAGGTCCCGTCCAGCCCAACCCAATGGTGTTGAACATGATGGGGGCATTGCATCGTGCCAGCTCTCGATCCACCACGTCTTGATAAGCCGGATCAGCGCCCTGGCCTCCGTATTCCGTGGGCCAGTGCATCCCTAAAAAACCCGCCTCCCAAACTTTGTGCTGCCATGCCCTGAGAAAATCGAGCTGCTGCTCGGTGCCAACCTCTAAAAAGCTCAAAGGCAGCAGGAACCCAGGATCGGCCGGGGCATTTTCTTTCATCCATGCCGCAACCTCGGCCTGAAATGCTTTTAGTGTTTCTCTAGACTCAGCCATGTTGGCTCCTCTCGTTACAGTCCGTACTGCCGGGACGCCAGGTCACGCATAATTTCCTCAGACCCCCCGCCAATTGCATTTACTCTCACTTCTCGATAAATCCGTTCGGTGCGGCTGCCACGCATGAAGCCGAGACCGCCCAACACCTGCATCGCCTCTCGCGCACAGAACTCCATGACCTCACTGGCCTGAACTTTCAGCAAGGCGATATCGGCGGGATTGGGCTCACCCCGCTCAATGGATTCGTTGCACACACGAATATAGGCCTGCGTGGCGTTTATTTTTTGTTTCATCATAGCAATTTTATGACGAATAACCTGATGATCGGCCAAACGCTTGCCAAAGGTTTTACGCTCGCGAGCCCAGCTCACCGCCTCCTCCATACAGACTCTCGCCGCCGCCTCCATGTGGATCGCCATGCCCATGCGCTCGCTATTAAAGTTTGTCATGATCACTCTAAAGCCCTGATTTTCTTCACCGATCAGCTGACTGGCAGGAACCCTGACGTTATCGAAATACAGCGTGGCTGTATCTGAAGCCCACCACCCCTGCTTACGATCCAAAGGAGTGCGAGAAAAACCCTCGGCGTTCGTCGGGATTAACAGCATAGAGACGCCGCCAGCACCCTCGCCACCCGTGCGTACTGCCGTCGAAACCCAATTCGCGCGCATACCCCCGGTAATGTAGGTTTTCGAGCCATTAACCACGTACTCATCACCATCGCGCACTGCGGTGGTCTGGAGATTAGCCACGTCGGACCCTCCGCCCGGCTCGGTAATCCCCAAAGAAATCCATGCTTCCCCACGAAGTATGGGCGGCGCAATCTCATCCTTCATGGTTTGGGAGCCCCAATTGATGATGGGCGGTAAACCAATATTGTGAACCATCAGACTCGCGTTAATGCCGCCGGCACCAACACGTCCCAGCTCCTCTGCGGTGATCTGCCCCAGCCAAACATCATCTGGAGTCCCACCATAGGCCTCAGGGTAACCCAGGCCCAATAAGCCCACTTCGGCAGCCTTGGGCCACAATCCAATAGGAATCTCTCCTGCCTCATCCCAGTCGTCGGCATAGGGCATAATTTCAACATCAATAAAACGGCGTAGCTGCTCCCTCCAAGCGTGATGTAAATCGGTCAGGTTGGGGTTGGGGAGCTGGGCGCTGTCAAAGTCGAGACTCATAGGGAATTATTTCTCTTTCTCAAGGCGGATACGAGGCCTTGTGTGGTTTTTTTGAATTTTGAGTAGGTTTTTATACCACGGGTTCACGCCGGTGTAACCCAAGGCCCTGACAGGCGTACAATATGCGGCCTCAGGCATCCGTGAAGCGCCACAAACCGTATGCCAGAAGTAGAGAAATTAACCGGGATAAGTGATGAGTTACCGCGGCACGACCGACTATGATCATGGCACGCCCCCGTTAACCGGGGTATTGATCACCAATTTGGGGACCCCACAAGCCCCCACGGCTAAAGCGCTGCGCCCTTATCTCAAGCAATTTTTGAGCGATCCCCGGGTTGTAGAAGTGCCCCGGCTCATTTGGTGGCTGATTCTTAACGGCATCATTTTAAACACGCGTCCAAAAAGATCCGCCGAGGCTTACAGTGAGGTTTGGACTGATCGGGGCTCTCCGCTGTTGTATCACCTCATGGATCAAGTCAGCGGTATCGAGGAACGACTGAAAAGCCGAGTGGGTGATCACGTTATGGTGCGCGGTGCGATGCGCTACGGTAATCCGTCGATTCCCAATGTTCTCCAAGACCTTTTCAGTGCAGGCATTCAGCGGCTCGTCGTACTCCCCCTTTATCCCCAATATGCCGGGCCCACCACGGGGTCAACGTTTGATGAGATCGCTGCTGACTTTGTGACTCGCCGATGGCTACCCAATTTCCGTTTTATCGCAAATTACTGTGACGACCCGGGTTATATTGCCGCCGTCGCGGGGTCTATTCGCAAGCACTGGGAACAACATGGACGTGCCGATAAACTTATATTTAGCTACCACGGGAGCCCGCAACGTTACCTGCAAAACGGCGATCCGTACCATTGTCAGTGCCATAAAACGACGCGACTCGTTGCCGAAGCTTTAGATTTGAACGCCGATGATTATTTATCCACTTTCCAATCGCGCTTCGGTCGTGAGGAGTGGCTCAAGCCTTACACCGATGAAACCCTCAAGTCTCTGCCGGAGACGGGTGTTAAATCGCTGCAAATTGTTTGCCCAGGCTTTTCTGCCGATTGCCTTGAAACCATTGAAGAGATTGGCATGGAAAATCGTGATTATTTCCTCGAGGCAGGAGGAGAGCGCTACGAATATATTCCCTGCCTGAATGCCAGCACGGAGCACCTCGATGCTCTGACCGATCGTATTCAGAGGGAATTGAATGGCTGGGAGGAGCCCGCCTACGACGCCCAAACAACGCGCTCAGAGGCCGGCGCGTTTGGAGCTAGCCGCTAATCACGTCACGTCTAGAGGATGTGGGCAGGTTCGACCACGCCAATTGCCCAAGCGATCGCGATTCCCAGAATAAAAAGCAGCGTTAATTTGCCCCGGTCGTGACTGTGAAATTGGATTTCCGGCAACAAATCACCCAACGCTATACAAATAAAAGCACCCGCAGAGAAAGCCAGGGCCGCGGCCAATATTCGACCGTCAGCGGGTGACAGCTCAACGGAGTACCAAAATATCACCGCCGCCACTGGGCAAAGCAGCGAAAATATGAGGTTGATCCAATGCCTGCGGCGGGGAGATTGGCCAGATGCCGCAAGGACCGTTTCAATCGATAAGGCATCCAGAGGTTTATGCAGAAATATCGCCAGAAAAACGCCAAGTCCTAAAATACCAGCATCAGACCCGGTCCCTGCTCGCATCACGGCGCCTAAGGCAATCCCGTCCACTAGGGTATGAATTGCCAAACCCAACAACAGCCCCATCCAAGTGAAGGGCCCGCCCGGAGGCTGGGTATGGCTGTGATCATGGGCGTGTCCGTGGCTGTGGGCATTGGCCGCGCCCTCACCGCAGTTCGCATGGGATTCGTCGAAATCATGCTGATGAAAGTGAAATAGCCGCAGCAGCACCAGCATAAAAACCAGTCCTGCCATTACCCAAGCCATGGCAAAATCAACGCCCGCCGTTTTAGCGAGTGCCGCGTGGGGGATAAGATGGAAAAAAGCTACCCCTAACATCAAGCCCGCCACCAGACTCATCACCAACTGCGTCCGGGTGTGTGTCATGTGGAAGCGACGGGGCACCCAGCCACCTAAGATACTGACCGCAAAAATAGCGGGCAGATAGATTAGCAACAACACCATTGCGGCACTCACAAACTCACCATATTGTCGCGATGAATGATTTCCGAGTCGCCACCATAGCCAAGAATCACCGGTATGTCCTTGGACGGCTTACCCTGCAGTTGATGCGCTTCTGAGGCACTGTAGTTGACCAGACCCCGAGCTATTTGACGCCCCTCACTATCCACGCAGGCCACCAGATCACC
>ERZ1048872.1470-NODE-1470-length-19443-cov-11.071952_pt1 | contig 19443 bp, 14 predicted proteins | sample MGYA00383100_ERZ1048872 | MGnify/ENA primary metagenome ERZ1048872 (study PRJEB29581, sample SAMEA5548370) | metagenome | biome: marine; feature: coastal; material: water | depth 50 m | study: Short-term variability in the microbial, nano- and picoplankton...
AACGAATAAGTTATATTTTTAAAAAAGCGCCTTTTGGCGCTTTTTTTGCTTTAATGGTAATTAGTAATATCAATTTCAAAACAAAGTCAGACTAATCATGAATACTTATCAATATGCGCCTCCAAGTCATAAACAAGCCTTTAAATCAGGCGAAGTCGCTTTAGTTGGCGCAGGACCAGGCGATCCAGACTTATTAACTTTACAAGCCTTTCGCTTTATTCAAAAGGCTGAAGTTGTTATTTACGACCGCCTTGTTAGCGCGGATATCATGGCATTATTACCTGCTAACTGTGAGCGAATTTATGTCGGTAAAAAGCAAGCAGACCACCGTGTACCTCAAGAAGACATCAACCAACTGCTAGTTGATCATGCAAAACGTAATAAAAAGGTATTACGGTTAAAAGGAGGCGATCCCTTTGTTTTTGGTCGTGGTGGTGAGGAAGCTCAGTTTATATTGAGCCAAGGTATTGCCTGTCATATTGTTCCCGGCATGACAGCAGCCTCGGCATGCTCAAGTTATGCTGGCATACCTCTTACTCACCGGCAAGTGGCTCATTCTTGCACCCTCATCACAGGTAATGTGCAAGATAATGGTGCATTAGATTTACCTTGGCAAACCTTAAAGGATAAAAAGCAAACGGTGGTTTTTTATATGGGTATAAAAAGTTTACCAATTATAACAGCACAATTAATCAATGCTGGGCGCTTTAAAGGTACCCCTGCGGCTTTAATTCGCAAAGGAACTCGTAGCGACCAACAAGTTGTAACTGGCAAACTTGAGAGTCTAGACGAGTTAGTAAAACGTCATAATATAAAGCCACCCAGCTTAATTATTATTGGTGATGTGATAAATACTTTTGACAGCGAGCAATTGCAAAATCTGGGTTATTTAGTTCCCAAAAGCTGACTGTGCCTTAATAATGAGTAAAAAGTCATAAAAAACTAGTAAAGTATGTCCGCTTTTTGTACAGTCACTTATCAACTAAACTCTCACCTATAAAAGTTTTTTTAGAGCAGAAACTGTTTGAATTTTTTTGCCATTGATGCGCAGGCAACATACTGTTCTAAAGAGCTTATATATAGAGAGTAATAATCTGCCAAAGAGCAGAGTTTTTTATAAAAAAGATATATCCAATGTCACGTCAACTAAGCGAAGATTTAGCCCAATTTAGAACCATCATTTTAAGTCTAATCTCCTATACTAATCACCCTAAATTAGACCTTCTCATTGAAAAGTTGACACCCGAGCTTTATGACTCAAAAAGATTTTTGATTAAAATGGAAATCAAACGTTTGTCAAAACCTTGTTCATTAGTCATGGACTTTCGTACTTACTTTGACAATTGTGAACCTGTTCAGCATCAAAATATATGTCACTACCTTGATACTATCTCTAAGACACTTTTTCTTACTAGTGTTGAAAAAAATAGCGGTTTGTTTAGTATTCATCTTTACAATGAGCTTAGCGAAAAAGCTAAGGAACGTCATCGAAAAATAGTGAGTGCTCAACGAAAGGCCAAAGCACACAGCAAGATTGCCATTGACCAAGTACAGCAGCTTAGTTTAGTAAACGATAACTTTTTTGACGAGCCACAAATAACCGGAAAATCAAAGTGCCGCCTATTTAGTTATGATCCCCTAGGTTTATCACAAAAAGGTAAACTAGAGGTGGGTGTTGAAGTGAACCCTCTCGATATCAATGCAAACGGCTGTGTTATCAAGGCACCATTAAAGGCCATTGCCGATACCAACAAGGCAGTGTTTATATGGTTTTATGACCACGATAAGGCTTTGAACTTTCAACAAGAAATAGTGCTTAACTGCAGTGTTGAAGATCACAAACAAACGCAATCAGCTCGAAGTAGTCACTATTTACTCAAGGTTAACCAAGCGTCTGAAAACAGAATGCGAATCGCACTGAGTGATTTATTAGCAAAACGTGTAGAGTTAACCAATAAATCTCAAAGCAAACAAATACAGCCATTAATAGCGTCTATTAATGCAAAATGTCATGAGCAATTTCTACTAAGTAATACACTTGATATCCCAATGCTTTGCTCAAAATATCAAACAGGTTGGCGCCCCTCCATCAGTTTACAAACACCGAGTAATTTAGATCTTTGGCAGTTTTTCTCTGATGACAATAGCTATGACCCCCTAGATCGCTTATTTTGTAACAGAGCGCTACAAGCAGCAATTAAGAATGGGCAAGAGTTTGATGACTATGCCTATGTCTTAAAGCATCAATACCCTGCTGATGAACAAACTAAGCAGCAATTTATCATCATTTGGCAAAGTCAGCTTGAAAATGATAGTGCTGCTAACTCATTTTTAACTAAGCACATTCTCAATGGTAATTACCGTTACCTTCGTTTAAGAATGATAACTATTAATGCTCAGCAAGATGCCCATGTTCCCAGTGCTTTACCTGATTATATAAGCCCGGCAATGGCGCTGTTAAATCGTCCTCATAATAACAAAATAGCGACACTGCTTAAGGCCAGTACACAGTTAGCTATTTTAACGGATATTACTGAATTAAATGACGTGTTAGCTTTACCTGATGCTTTGGCCGTAAAAGAGGTTCAACCCGCTATTAAAGCACGACTCAAGTGCCCTGAAAAGTTTGTATTAGCTGAGCTACCGAGCCCCTCGACGATGGAAGTTGTTTCTATCAATCATAATGATCTTCGCACAGAAGATAGGTTTGAATATGAACTAGCGTTGACCTTAACCCAAAATGGTAAGCAAAGCATTAATATCAAAGGAAATAGCAAAAACATTTCTACTCGTGGCATGTTGATTGAGTTAGTTAGCCCTGTAAGGGTAAAACCTGGCGCTAACCTGCAATTGAAAGTTGAAATTCCTTATCGAGGGCAGTTGCTCACCATGCCTAATCAAGCATATCAACTGCTTAGTATTCAAGATGAGCGTTTTTTACGTTTGGTGATCAATGGCCCAGAAGCAAAACATGCAGCATGCCAAGCTTTACGTGAGCTTATCTATCGACATATGGATAAACTTCCCCACTGCGGCTTTGAGCAAGGTAGTATTTTTGGCTTACAAAAAGCAATGCGTAATATATACGCTAACAACCATTTATCTGTGCCCTTTTTTATCCATCAAGACAAACGACAGTGGCACATCAGCTCAGTGGCGATGAATCAGCACACCCAAAGAAAGCACTTTCATGATGAAGAAGTGTGCACTAAATATTTATTGTTAAAAATGGTTGAACAGGAAAAATTTCGTAATTACTGCCTATCATTACTTAATAAGGTTGAAGAAAATACCCCTGTGCAAGTTTTCTATATTTTAACGATTCCAAGAAAATCCCCCGACAGTGAGCAGTTGACTTTTTGGTTCAGTGATATGAAACAACTGCAAAAAAATGGCAAACTTAATGGCGTACTAGATAAAATTCGCAGCATCAAAAAGCCAAGTATTTTAAGAGTACAGTTATCTAAACCTAATAAAATAGTAGATAAGTATTTTCGCGATGAGCTAAATTATTTAGAGCAGATATCATCAGATAGTGCTCAAGAGCTAACCAACGCAATGACTTTAATGACAGGTATAGGTGAAATTACCGATCATACTTCACAAGTATTTCATTTATTTGATCACTACATCGGCGAACAAACGCCAGCTTATTTCATTTAGCGCTTAGCATGTAAGCTTGAACTGCTATTCAAGCTCTCTACTTCTTTTTATTTGCATAAGGTTTGGCACGACGTGATTTACTGCCATTACCAGCCCGCTTATTAGCATTTCCTTTTGTGGTCGCCTTTTTTGATTGTGCTTGGTGGCCTTTATTTAAGTGTTGGCCATCTTTATGTTCAATTTTTTCAGCTTTGGGCTGTTTTATCTTTTTTGGCTTTTTAGCTTTTAAAGGTCTAATGGCTCTAGATTCACCCAACTCATTCACTGGCACAAATTTTTCTAACGCTTTACGTTCAATATGCTGTTGAATAACATGTTCAATATCCCACAATAATTTTAATTCATCTGCACACACTAACGATACTGCTTGCCCGGTATTACCAGCGCGGGCGGTTCTGCCGATGCGATGAACATAATCTTCAGGTACATTGGGTAAATCAAAATTAACCACGTTGGGTAATAAATCAATATCAATACCCCGGGCAGCAATATCGGTTGCCACCAATATTTGTACCCCTCCCTCTTTAAAAGAAGTTAAAGCCTTAGTACGTGCGCCTTGGCTTTTATTTCCATGAATGGCAGCTGCCGTTAAGCCTTCGGCTTCCAGATAACGAGTAAGCTTATTGGCGCCATGTTTAGTTTTAGTAAAGACCAGTACTTGCTGCCAATTATTTTCTTTTATTAAGTGGGTAAGTACCGCTGGTTTGCGCTTTTTATCCACCGCAGTTAACCATTGAGTGACTTTTTCAGCGGTGGAATTTTCAGGATTAACTGAAATTTCTAACGGCTTATGCACCAAACCTTTGGCTAGGGCACGAATATCTGCAGAAAATGTTGCTGAGAAGAGTAAGTTTTGTCTTTTAGCTGGCAGCAGTGCAATGATCTTTTTGATATCACGAATAAAGCCCATATCTAACATGCGATCCGCTTCATCGAGAATAAGTACTTCTAGCTGTGAAAACTTCACGGCATTTTGATTATACAAATCCATTAAACGCCCTGGTGTTGCTACCAGCACATCAACACCCTGCCTAAGGCGCATCATTTGTGGATTAATTTTAACACCGCCAAATACCACAGTGGAATGTAGGTTTAAATATTTGCCGTATGTGGCAACGCTATCACTAACCTGTGCTGCTAGCTCTCGCGTTGGCGTGAGCACCAAGGCACGTACATTGTTTGGAGCAACGTTTACCCCTTTATTACTGCTTAAGCGTTGCAATAATGGCAGAGTAAAGCCAGCAGTTTTACCTGTACCGGTTTGCGCCGCCGCCATAACATCTTTACCGGAAATTACCGCAGGAATAGCCTGAGCTTGAATAGGCGAAGGGGTATCATAACCTTGATCGCGAACCGCTTTTAATAATGGCTCAGATAAGCCGAGGTCAGTAAAGCTCATAAATAATCTCTTGAAATAAAACTGCGGGAGCTAGAGGTAACATGAGTAACCTAAGCGTGAAAGGCGTGCAGCATACAGTAACCCGTAGTTTAGTGCAAAATTTTAACTATTTCAGGAATAAAAAAACCGAGCAACAAATGTTACTCGGCTTCTTACTGATAAGTGATATTCAGCATGATTGATGATTACCTTTAAGGCATCATCATTTCGTCTTGCTCTTCACCTTCTTTTTCAATCACTTCTGGTATTAAGTCTTCTCTTGAAATACCTAAAGATAAGGCAACCAATGAGGCAACATAGATTGAAGAATAAGTACCGACAAATACACCAAACAACAATGCTGTTGCAAAACCGTGAATTAGCGCGCCACCTTTAAAGAACAATGCCGCGAGTACTAATAAGGTTGTGATCGAAGTAATAAAGGTACGACTTAGCGTTTGCGTCAATGAAATATTAATAATTTCTTCTGGCAAGGTATCACGAATTTTACGAAAGTTTTCACGAATACGATCCGAAACCACGATAGTATCATTAAGTGAATAACCGATTACCGCTAATATTGCTGCCAATACGGTTAAGTCAAACTCTAGGCCTAAGATTGAAAATAAGCCTAAGGTCAGCAAAACATCGTGAAATAGCGCGACAACTGAGCCAATAGCAAAGCGCCATTCAAAACGAAAAGCAACATAAACTAGAATACAGATCAGCGCTGTTAGCATCGCTAAACCGCCCTGTTCAGCGAGTTCATCACCAACACTTGCACCAACAAACTCTATTCGGCGCATATCCACTTTTTGCCCCGTACCTGTTTCAAGTATTGATAGTATTTCATTACCCAGCATTTCAGCTTTAACATCTTCACGTAAACCTAGACGAATAACAACATCACGACTGCTACCATAAAATTGTACTTTGGCATCATCATGATCATGATCTTCCATGAGTTTACGTAATTTTTGTAAATCTGCTGCTTGTTCAAAGCCAACTTCAATCAGCGTACCACCAGTAAAATCCAGACCAAAGTTTAACTTGTTAGTCGCTAATGATGTTATTGCCGCTATCATTAATAGCGCACTGAAAACCATCGCAATCTTGCGATATTTCATAAAGATGACGGTTTCTTTTAATTGTAAAATTTGCATAATATTTAAATTCCCGTCTTAACTATATTGATAACTTTTTAAGGCTTTTACCGCCCCAAAGCGCATTGACTACGGTTCTTGAACCAACCACGGAGGTAAACATTGAAGTAAGAATACCAATAGATAAAGTCACGGCAAAACCTTTAACGGGCCCTGTACCGACAGCAAATAAGATCAACGCTGCAATTAAAGTAGTAATGTTGGCATCAATAATGGTTGAGAATGCTGCTTCATAGCCTTGATGAATGGCTTGCTGAATAGTTTTCCCTTCACGCATCTCTTCACGAATACGCTCAAATATCAATACATTAGCATCAACTGCCATACCAACGGTAAGTACAATACCCGCCATACCTGGAAGCGTTAATGTTGCTCCAGGGATCATTGACATCACCCCGACGATTAATACTAAGTTAGCACCAAGAGCACAGTTAGCAACAATACCAAAAGCGCGGTAGTAAATAATCATAAAGATAAACACTAAGCCAAAGCCCATCATGATAGCTTGAAAACCAAGTTGCACGTTTTCAGCACCAAGGGTTGGACCCACAGTACGCTCTTCTACAATGGTAATTGGTGCAATCAAAGCACCAGCACGTAATAATAAGGCTAAATTATGTGCTTCAGCTTGTGAGCCAGCACCGGTAATACGGAAGCTTTTGCCTAAGCGTGCTTGAATGGTAGCAACCGAGATAACTTCTTGTACTTTTTCGAAAATGATATTACCTTCAGGATCGCGTCGCTCAGTGGGCTTGTATTCAATAAACACTGTCGCCATTGGCTTGCCAATATTACTTTTAGTGCCATTTGACATTTTACTGCCGCCAGCACTATCAAGAGAAATATTCACTTGTGGACGAGAATACTCATCAAAACCTGATTTAGCATCGGTAATATGATCACCGGTAAGCATGATGCGTTTTTTCAATAAGGTTGGTTTGCCATCTTTATCTGTTAATAAAAGTGAATTGGCAGGTACTCGGCCATTAAGAGCGGTACTCAAATCACCTTCAGTATCAACTAACCTAAACTCGATGGTAGCAGTAGCATTTAAAATTTCTTTCGCTTTAGCGGTGTCTTGAACACCCGGTAATTCGATAACAATATGTTTTTTACCTTGGCGTTGAACTAAAGGCTCTGCAACACCCAGTTCATTTACACGGTTACGAATAATGGTAATATTTTGTTGTAAAGCATACTCGCGGATTTCTTTGAGTTTTACCTCAGTCATTTGAGCAGTAAGGGTTAAGGTATCTTCATCGGTATTAAGTAATAAATCTTGGTAGCGTTTTTTCAGCAACGATTGACCTTGTTCAAGATCTTCGATTTTACGAAATTTCACAATAATGGCATCGTTGTCTTCTTTCACACTGCGATAACGAATTTTCTCATTTCGTAAATCGCCGCGAAAATCAGCAACCATACCCACTTTAGCTTTATTGATGGCTTCTTTCATGTTCACTTCCATTAAGAAGCTAACACCACCACTTAAATCTAAACCTAACTTCATTGGTGTGCCACCAATGCCTGCTAACCAATCTGGGGTTGCGGGTGTTAAGTTTAACGCTACTGAATATTGCTTACCTAAATTATCATCGAGCACATCACGGGCTTTTAACTGATCTTCAGTATTTTTAAAGCGCGTTAACACTTGGCCTTTTTCTAAAACAATACTGGCGTAGTCAATACTATTTTGACTCAAATGCCCCTTAATTGTATCTAGGGTGGCAACGTTTGCTTCAACACCACGTAAACCTGAAACCTGCACAGCAGGATCTTCACCATATAGGTTAGGCGTGGCATAGAGCGCACCTAAAGCAACGATAAGCGCTACCATCAGTGTTTTCCATAAGGGGTATCTATTTAACACAAGCTGTCCTTTTTTATCTATTCTCTTTGTGCTTTATTCTTATAATTACTGCGTTTAAAGTACTCATTGACGAACGTCAACTCCGCGCTTTCGCCTTGTACTTATTTCAATAAAACACAAACAAAACAGCTACTAGTTTTCATTATTAAAATTATTCAATTATAATTTTAGCTAAAAATAATCGCGGTAGTTTTTATAACTTTTAGCTAAGTTAGTTGGCTTTAGTTCAAAGAAAAAGCACAGATTTGACGCATGTCAATGAGTACTTTTAATGCCGAAATAAAGCCAAATAACAACGATAAAATTATAAACTTTTCATTGTGCCTTTTGGTAATACTGCATTGATGGCTGCTTTTTGTACGGTAACTTCAGTACCCTCAGCAATGCTAACAACAATAAAGTCTTTCTCATCAGATACTTTAACGATTTTACCAACGATGCCGCCTTGGGTTAATACTTCATCACCTTTTGATAAAGCTGACATCAAGCCTTTGTGATCTTTCACACGCTTAGCTTGTGGGCGATAAATCATAAAGTAAAATACTAAACCAAATACCGCTAGCATGATGATCATTTCCATACCACCTCCAGCTGGGGCTGGAGCGGCTGCGGCGTGGGCTGTACTGATAAATAAACTCATTTTTCTTTCCTTACTTCTTTTTTATAATTAGTTAGTAACCTTGCAAATTGCTAAGCCACTCGATTTTTCAATTTTTGACAATGACTCGTCGCTTAAACTTGTTTACTACCTTGTGCTAAAGGCGGAACGGGTAAACCTCGTAGCGCATAAAACGCTTCAACAAAGTCGTCTAATTTACCTTGCTCTATCGAATCGCGCAAACCTTGCATGACTTTTTGATAAAAATGTAAATTATGCAAGGTATTTAACTGCGAACCTAAAATTTCTTTACACTTATCTAAATGATGCAAATAAGCGCGCGAGTAGTTTTTACAGGTGTAGCAATCACACGTTGGATCTAATGGCCCAGTATCAGTTTTATTACTGGCATTACGAATTTTAATGACACCTGTATTAACAAACAAATGACCATTACGGGCATTACGTGTTGGCATAACACAATCGAACATATCAATACCGCGACGAACACCTTCAACTAAGTCTTCAGGCTTCCCTACTCCCATCAAGTATCGGGGCTTATTTTCGGGAATCAAGGGTGCGGTATGATCTAATATACGGATCATATCTTCTTTAGGCTCGCCAACCGACAGTCCACCTATAGCGTAACCATCGAAATCAATGGCTTTTAGACCATTGACAGAGATATCACGCAAGTCTTCATACATACCACCTTGTACTATACCAAATAAGGCCGACGGGTTATCGCCATGAGCATCTTTTGAACGCTGCGCCCAACGAAGTGATAACTCCATTGAGTCTTGAGATTCTTTATGTGTCGCTGGATAAGGGGTACATTCATCAAAAATCATCACTACATCTGAGCCTAATTTACGCTGAACTTCCATAGAGCGTTCAGGGGTAAGCATAATTTTTTCACCATTAACTGGCGAGCTAAAACGTACACCTTCTTCAGTGATTTTACGCATTTTGCCTAAACTAAATACTTGAAATCCACCTGAATCAGTGAGGATTGGCTTTTGCCAGTTGATGAAATCATGCAAATCACCGTGCTGTTCAATAATATCTGTGCCTGGGCGCAACATTAAGTGAAAAGTGTTGCCTAAAATGATCTCAGCACCGGTATCAGCAACCTCTTCAGTTTTCATGCCTTTTACTGTGCCATAGGTACCCACTGGCATAAATGCTGGCGTTTCTACTGTGCCACGGTCAAAGGTTAAACGACCTCGGCGCGCTTTACCGTCGGTGTTAATTAATTCGTATTGCATTCTTTTTTTCATAAAGTAACTTCTCCCTACCAGCGAAACAGGCTGATGGTTGTTATATGCTAAATTGAGATTTGTCGATAATAAACAAGCAGCATTACTCGCCTATAAGTTATCCTTTTTCGTTAAGAACATCGCATCACCATAACTAAAAAAGCGATATTGCTCTTTAATCGCATGCTGATAAGCATTCATGATATTTTCATAGCCAGCAAAAGCGCTAACTAACATTAATAAAGTTGATTCAGATAAATGAAAATTAGTTAACAGTGCATCTATCAGTTTAAATTCATAACCCGGGGTAATGAATATATCAGTATCACCATAAAAAGCGGTTAAGTGAGTGCCTTTCTCTTCTGCCAATTTCGCAGCACTCTCTAGTGAACGTACTGAGGTTGTTCCAACAGCCACGACACGGCCACCACGGGCTTTGGTTTGGGTGATTTGCTCAACAACTTCAGCCGATACTTCAACATACTCAGCATGCATAATATGATCGGCTATTTCATCCACTTTAACAGGCTGAAAAGTACCAGCCCCTACATGCAAAGTAACAAAAGCAAGGTCGACCCCCTTAGCTTTTATTTGTTCTAGTAAGGCATCATCAAAGTGCAAACCTGCAGTTGGCGCGGCAACAGCGCCAGGTTTTTCATTGTAAACTGTTTGGTAACGCTCTCTGTCGCTACTTTCATCGGGTCTGTCAATATAAGGTGGCAGTGGCATATGTCCTATTTCATCTAAAATAGATAACACCGACTGTTCACCATGAAACTTCAGTTCAAATAAAGCGCCATGACGAGCCACCATAGTGGCTGTTGCTTTACCTTCTAGGAGTAACTCAGCGCCTACCTTTGGGGATTTGCTGGCACGAATATGAGCCAAAACGGTATTTTTATCGATTAAGCGCTCAATCAAGACTTCAATTTTGCCACCACTCGATTTTTGTCCAAACATGCGCGCAGGTATAACACGGGTGTTATTAAAGACTAATAAGTCGCCAGCATTCAGTTGCGCCAAAATATCTTTAAAGCCCAAATCAGCAAGCTTTCCTGTATTACCCTCTAGCGCCATTAATCGGCTACCGGTACGATCAGCTTTAGGAAATCGAGCAATTAACTCACTGGGTAATTCGAAAGAGAAATCAGATACACGCATGATAAATAGTTGAACTTGCCTTTTCGCCTAACCTATAAAACAAGCTTAAGCATATTGATGAAAACAAAACGCGTAATTCTAGAGCTCAAGACCTTTAATGGCAAGTGAAATAAACAAATATCATTATCTATTGGTATTAACAATTATCTCATATTGATACATAACAATATAAACACTGATTATATTGACTATTTAACTAAAATCACCTGTCCAAAAGCTATTTTTCAAGTATGCTCATAAATAATGATAACTAAATAGTAGACTGCCACTATGAATAATCTCGCTTTCTCGATAGCAAAAACAATCATTAATGGTTTCGACCGTCATATTCATCTTTTTATTGAAATCACCAAATCAGCCCAACAAAGGTTTCAACAATGCCAATGGGCAGAAATACAAAAATCAGCAAAAGCAAGGACCACTTTTTATGAGCAACGAGTAGGAGAAACTTTTGACACCATTAAACAAGATTTTTTCATTGAATCACTTGATGATGAGTTATGGTTGCAAGTAAAAAAAGAATATGTCGCTTTATTAGCTGAGCATAATCAGCCTGAACTTGCAGAAACTTTTTACAATTCTGTCTTTTGCCGTCTATTTGAACGTAAGTATTATCATAACGATTATATTTTTGTCGAAAGCACTGCTCAGCGCCTTGATGATAGACCAACACCAGAAATTTACACCAGCTATAAACCGGCAGAAAAGGGTTTAAATCAAACCGTTTGCGATATTATGAATGCTCATAAGAGCAGTGTGCCCTTTGTTGACTTAAACGCTGATGTCGAAGTACTTATAAAAGCATTTCGCCGTAAAGCCCATAAAACTCGTTTTAAGTTAGAAGATTTACAATTTGATATTCTAAATTTCACTTTTTATCGTAATAAAGGCGCCTACCTAATTGGTCGAGTGTTGTCTCCTGCTGGAGAAACACCGTTCATTGTTTGTGTACTCAATAATGAAAAAGGCGGTTTATATATTGATGCCTTGCTCAGCAAAAGTGAAGACATGGCGGTGGTTTTTGGTTTTGCTCGCGCCTATTTTTTTGTCGATTGTCATCACCCTTATGCACTGGTTAACTTTTTACAAAGCTTAATACCGCATAAAACCAAGGCCGATTTATACTCAGCTATCGGCTTTCACAAACAAGGTAAAACACAATTTTATCGTGACTTTCTGAATCACCTTGATAGCAGTGACGACAAATTAGAGCTCGCAGCGGGTATAAAAGGCATGGTGATGTCGGTATTTACCCTCCCCTCCTACCCCTATGTTTTTAAAATTATCAAAGATAAGTTTTCACCCAGTAAAAACATGACTCGCGCAGACGTTAAAGGAAAGTATCGTTTAGTGAAGCTTCACGATAGAGTTGGGCGTATGGCTGATACCATGGAATACTCAGAAGTTGCCTTTCCAAAAGATAGATTTAATGAAGAGCTGTTAGAAGAGTTACACAAAGTTGCTCCATCATTAATTCGTTACGAAGATGACTTACTGATCATAAAACATCTATATATAGAACGTCGCATGGTGCCATTAAACCTTTATTTGGCTAAGGCAAACGACGAAGAGTTAGAAGATGCGCTCAATGGCTATGGTAAAGCAATCAAGCAATTAATTTCTGCCGATATATTTCCTGGCGACATGCTACTGAAGAACTTTGGTGTTACTCGCCATAGTCGAGTTATTTTCTATGATTATGATGAAATTACTTACATGGACGAAGTGAATTTTAGAGTAAAACCTGAAGCTGTCACTGAAGAGCAAATTTATGCCGCTGAACCCTGGTACTCTGTGGCACCGGGGGATATGTTTCCTGAGGAGTTAGCTACTTTTGCTTTGGCCAATCCTAAATATTTAAAAGCCTTTAAAATACATCATGAAGATTTATTATCCGCAAGCTATTGGCAGCAATGCCAGAAGAATGTTGCCGATGGTATTTATGAGGATGTTTACCCTTACCCTGACAAATTTAGGTTCTGTCGCATGAGGGAGATGAGTAAGTAAGGTTTGTGACTTTAGGTTTGGTTACTATTTTGCTTGCAAAATGTAACTTCTATCGACTATTTGCCTATTTAACAGCCAAATAGCCAAACAATTAAGATTATTTAGCAATTTACTCTTTACCTTTGGCTGTGCATCAGTATAATTCGAATCCGTTGCAGGGGTGTAGTTCCAATTGGTAGAACAGCGGTCTCCAAAACCGATGGTTGGGAGTTCGAGTCTCTCCACCCCTGCCATTTTCCTTTCTTAATTTCCATATTAGTTTCCATAGTAAATTTCAGCTAAACACTTAAGCATATACTTTCTTATAGACAATAACTCTGTCATTATACGCAATTAATTTTACCCATTTTCAGCATATCATTATGGCTATTACCTCAAGACAATTTAACCAGCTCAGTGAAATGGGGATCAGCCTGTGGCAAAGTCGAGCTAGGCAAAATGCAGCACAAACAAAGCAAGACGATTATCTGCCACAAAACCAAGAGAGCTTGACTGAGCTAAGCAAACAAAAACTTTTTAGCGACATTTTACTTAGTTTGAATTTAACGCTTGGTGAAGTTAAAGCTCAAGACAATCATCTCGATGTTGGACTATTCAATTGGTACTTCCTTACTAAAGAGATTAAAGAAAAAGCGACACAAGCTGACGCCCCTAAACAAAACTCTTTAATTCACTGCGTTGACAATAAACTTGTTAGTCCAAGTATCGAAACCATCGCTCAATCAGCTAACTTAAAAAAACAACTTTGGCATATTATTGCCAAGCACTTATTGTAATGATTAAATCAACCACATTTTCCCCTATTATACTTGATGACATTAGCCGCTTAATGCCAATCGAAAACGCCTGTCATTCCCACCCGTGGAGCGAAAGAACCTTTACCAGTTGCATTGGTGGTCGCTACTTTAGTGAAAAGCTGACGAATAACCATGATGAACAGCAAAATATTGTTGGGTTTTATGTCGGTGAGTTAGTTATTGATGAAGCAACCTTAATGGATATTTGCGTTGAACCAAGTCAACAAGGTAATGGCTTTGGTAAAAAATTATTAACGCAATTTATTGCACAAGCTAAAGCCAAAAACGCAGTAAAAATATGGCTTGAAGTGCGCGCTGAAAATATTAGCGCACAAATGTTATATATGAACGCTGGTTTTGTTGAGAAGGGTCGCCGTACAGGGTACTACCCAAGTGCCAAAGGCTTTGGTTATGAAGATGCCATTGTGATGTGTTTGTCTTTATAGACTAATGTCACTATTTAACACTCTTTACATGACTTCTCGCCATTAAATTCGCTATAATGTGCCGTTTTTTATTTTTGTCTTTTAGTCCACAGTCTTTTTCAATAGGTAGGCCGCATGTCAGTTCAACAAGAACAAGTCGATCTTCGTCGCACGTTCGCCATCATTTCGCATCCCGATGCGGGTAAAACCACCATAACCGAAAAAGTCTTATTGTTTGGTCAAGCCTTACAAAAAGCCGGTACGGTAAAAGGTAAAAAATCAGGTCAGCATGCTAAATCTGACTGGATGGAAATGGAAAAAGATCGTGGTATTTCAATCACGACTTCAGTTATGCAATTTCCTTACAATGATTGTTTAGTTAATTTACTTGATACTCCCGGCCATGAAGACTTCTCTGAAGATACTTACCGAACTTTAACGGCGGTAGACTCATGTTTGATGGTTATTGATGTTGCCAAGGGTGTTGAAGCACGTACCGTCAAATTAATGGAAGTCACCCGATTACGTGATACCCCTATCATTACTTTTATGAATAAAATGGATCGTGATGTTCGCGACCCCATGGAAGTGATGGATGAAGTTGAAGAAGTATTAAAAATTAAATGTGCCCCCATTACTTGGCCTATCGGTATGGGCAAAGAGTTTAAAGGTATTTATAACATTCTTGAAGATGAAACAATTTTGTATCAATCGGGCCAAGGCCATACCATTCAAGAAAAGCGTATTATTAAAGGTCTTGATAACCCTGAATTAGATAAAGTGATTGGCAGCTACGCTGAAGATTTACGAGAAGAGCTTGAGTTAGTGATTGGCGCTTCTCATGAATTTGAATTAGATGAATTTTTAAAGGGTGAATTAACGCCAGTATTTTTTGGTACGGCGTTAGGCAACTTTGGTGTTGACCATATGCTTGATGGTTTAACCAAATGGGCGCCAAAACCATTACCGCGTTTAACCGATGCTCGAGAAGTAATAGCCACAGAAGAAAAATTCTCTGGCTTTGTATTTAAAATCCAAGCCAATATGGACCCTAAGCATCGAGATAGAATCGCCTTTATGCGTATTTGCTCAGGTAAGTATGAAAAAGGCATGAAAATGAAGCAAGTACGTCTTGGTAAAGATGTGAAAATTGCTGATGCGGTGACCTTTATGGCGGGTGATAGGTCAAACGTGGAAGAAGCCTACTCTGGCGATATTATTGGTTTACATAACCATGGAAGCATTCAAATTGGAGATACCTTTACCGCCGGTGAAATGATGAAGTTTAGTGGTATTCCTAACTTTGCTCCTGAAATGTTCCGTCGTATTCGTTTACGTGATCCATTAAAAGCCAAGCAATTACAAAAAGGCTTGATACAATTATCAGAAGAAGGTGCGGTGCAAGTATTTAGACCCTTCATTAATAATGACATGATTGTTGGCGCGGTTGGTGTACTACAGTTTGAAGTTGTCGTACAACGTTTGAAAACAGAGTATAAGGTTGACGCCATATATGAACCTATCAGCGTAGCAACAGCGCGTTGGTGCAGTTGTGATGATGAGCGTACTTTAGAACAATTTAAGAAAAAAGCGGGTGATAACTTAGCCTTAGATGGTGGTGATAACTTAACTTATATTGCACCAACGATGGTGAATTTATCATTAGCACAAGAGCGAAATCCCGACATTAAGTTCCACGCAACCCGTGAACACTAGCTGGCGTCGTATATCGCCTTTTATCGGCATTGTTATCGCTTTTTCATTTCGTCACTTAGTAAACTAAGCTGCTAATGAAAAATCTCGACGGCTTTGCTAAAAGACTATCTACTTAGCCAACGCTGTAGGTTTAAAAAATAAAGATTAAACATTATGAATATTAAACAAATATTAAGTGAAAAAGTCAGTGATGCTATGGTAGCAGCAGGCTTACCAAGCGGTACAAACCCAGCCATTAGTTTATCAAAAAACCCACAGTTTGGTGATTATCAAGCCAATGGTGTGATGGGCGCAGCAAAAAAATTAAAAACTAATCCTCGCGAATTAGCCACTCAAGTTGTTGAGCATTTAGACCTAAAAGGTATTGCCGACAAGGTTGAACTGGCAGGTCCAGGCTTTATTAATATTCACTTAAGCCAAATCTGGCTTGCTTCGCAGCTTAACACCGTTGCCAGTGATAGCCATATTGGTGTTACACAACGCCCAGAGCCACAAACCGTGGTAGTAGATTACAGTGCTCCTAACCTAGCCAAAGAAATGCATGTTGGTCACTTACGTTCAACCATTATTGGTGATGCGGTTGTACAGGCATTAGAGTTTCGCGGTGATAGAGTTATTCGTCAAAACCACATGGGTGATTGGGGAACACAGTTTGGTATGTTAATCGCCCATCTAAGCGATAAACTGGCTGGTAATGAAGTGGCAGAAACAGCGCTTGCTGATCTAGAGAACTTTTACCGCGAAGCTAAAATTCGTTTTGATGAAGAAGAGGGTTTTGCCGACCGTGCCCGCGCTGATGTAGTAAAACTACAAAGTGGTGATGCTGGTTCTGCCAAGTTATGGCAGCAGTTTATTGATATTTCAATAACCCACAGTGAAGAAATTTATGGCAAGTTAAATGTATCACTTAAGCGCTCAGACATTATGGGTGAAAGTGCCTACAATGATGATTTATCAACAGTCATTGATGAACTTATGGCAAAGGAAATTGCCGTAGAAGATCAAGGTGCTAAAGTAGTTTTCATTGATGAAATGGCCAATAAAGATGGTGAGCCATCCGTGTTTATCGTGCAAAAATCGGGTGGTGGTTTTTTATATGCCACCACCGATTTATCAGCCTGTAGATATCGCGTTGGCAAATTAAAAGCCGATCGCATTATTATTTTCACCGATGCTCGTCAAGCGTTACATTTCAAGCAAGTTGAAATTGTTGCTCGTAAAGCCGGCTTCTTACCTGAGCAGGTTGGGTATGATCACTGCCCATTTGGCATGATGATGGGTAATGATGGTAAGCCATTTAAAACGCGTACAGGTGGCACTATCAAGCTAGCTGAATTACTTGATGAAGCAGTAAGCCGAGCAAGCGATTTAATTAAAGAAAAAAATCCAGATATTGACGCTGATGATTTGACGGATATCTCGAAAAAAGTCGGCATTGGCGCAGTAAAATTTGCCGATTTATCGAAAAACCGTACCAGCGACTATATTTTTAACTGGAAAACCATGCTCAGTTTTGAAGGGGCAACCGCGCCATACTTACAATACGCTTATTCTCGTATTCAGAGCATCTTCCGTAAAGCTGAGGTCACTCAATTTAGTAAAAACATTCAAATTATTGAGCCGCAAGAAAAAGCATTAGCATTGAAGTTATTACAACTTGAAGATGTTATTGATGCTGTCATTAGCGAATGTACACCTAACTTGTTATGTAACTACTTATACGAGTTAGCTAGCCTTTACATGAGTTTTTATGAAGCATGTCCTATTCTTAAAGAAGGTATTAGTGATGAAGTAAAAGCATCACGTTTGGCGTTGTGTGATTTAATTGCCAAGACCTTAAAACAAGGTTTAGATATTCTTGGCATTGAAGTAATGGACAGAATGTAATCAAACTATAAAATCTAAAAAAGGGGGCAATATGCAATTTACCGATAGCCATTGCCACCTTGATTTTTCTGAACTTTCTAACAATCTACCACAATTACTTAGCCAGTGTTTAGACAATAAAATTAATCGTATCATTGTTCCTGCGGTTAATCCTGAGCATTGGCAACGGGTGCTATTACTTTATGATAATTCCCGTAAAAACACCGCCGATAAAAATACGCCCCAAGTTGACATTGCCTGCTGCTTAGGCATCCACCCTTGGTTTCTTATCCTTAAAAATAAACTACAGCCAAAAAATATTGACTTAACCTTTAATCAGCAACAATTAGCTAACATTGTCAGCCAAAATAGAGAAAAAATTATTGCTATTGGTGAGTGCGGCATTGATGTTTTTAAAGCCAAAAAAAATACCGAAAATGAACAGGCGTTAGCTAAAAACATTCAATTACAGCAAGATTTTTTTGATATGCAACTGAACATTGCCAAAGGGAATAACTTGCCGGTAGTGATACATCACTGTCAGTCTCATCACTATATTCTGCCGCAACTAAAACAGTATAAACTAGCCAAGGCAGGCGTAATTCATGCGTTTTCTGGTAGTTACCAACAAGCTAAAGCTTATGTAGATTTAGGTTTTAAACTTGGCATTGGTGGCACTATCACTTACCCAAGGGCCAAGAAAACAATTAATGCCATTAAACGCTTGCCGTTAACAAGCCTATTATTAGAAACAGACGCCCCTGCTATGCCACCAGTTGACCAGCAAGGGTTGATCAACTCACCACTTAACCTAACCAAAATTTTTCAGACATTGACAGAAATAAGATCTGAATCTGTTGAGGAAATAGCCAAGCAAGTTGAGACTAATGTAGAGCAACTATTTTTCACTACTGATCATTAACCCTTGTTGCGGGCATTCTAAAGCCTTGACGACTAAAGCGATTTAACCCTCTCGTTAATAAAAAGCCAATTAAGCCAGCAATAATTAACAACACTCTAAATAGGGCTTGCCTATCATGACTTTCTTGTTCTAATGTTGAAATCAACAATGACTTTTCAATAGTAACTCGCAAATAGCCCTTTAACTGCTTATGGCGAATTTCAGAAATAAAGGGCACATATTTCTCACTTTTATCTAATGTTTTCTGTGCTTGATCAATACCAAAAAGTACCTTGATTGATGAAGGAGAATAATTTTTACCCTTTGACTCTAGGATAAGCAAACCTGTCTCATCATATAAATGAATATCTCTAACAAAATTGGCCTCAGCCATTTTATTGAGGTATTTTTGTAATAAAGCATGCTGAGATATTTTATTGGTTTTAAGCGAGTTTTCTTCAAGTAATATTGAAGTACCGGCAATCGCCTGCTGCAAAAATTGTTTTGCTGTTTGCTCAAAATGCTGACTAATGGTGTGCTGACTTCTTTCAACACTTGATAGCCAAATAGTCATTAAAGTAACGATAAGCAAAATAGCACTAACTAATTGCAGAATTTTATTATAAATTGACGATAATT
>ERZ1048872.1472-NODE-1472-length-19428-cov-21.986786_pt1 | contig 19428 bp, 16 predicted proteins | sample MGYA00383100_ERZ1048872 | MGnify/ENA primary metagenome ERZ1048872 (study PRJEB29581, sample SAMEA5548370) | metagenome | biome: marine; feature: coastal; material: water | depth 50 m | study: Short-term variability in the microbial, nano- and picoplankton...
ACTTTGCCTCAAAAAGCTTTGCAAAGGTTCTGAAGAGCGTTGCTGGTTGTGCAATACCCGACACGCGCAAAATCAACTCTGGCAGCGACGGTCGCATGTTGGCATGGATGTCACCGGACGAGCTTTTGCTTGTCACGGAATATGCCTCAGTTGAAGCAGATCTGGCGGCGCTTCTGGGCGGGTTCGGCGATGAGCATACTATGGCTGTGAACGTGTCGGACGCACGCGCCGTGTTTTCAATTGCAGGTGCGGGAGCGCGTGAAGCAATCGCGAAAGTTGCGCCGGTCGATATGAACGCTGCCGATTTTGGTGATGGTGATTTCCGCAGAACGCGATTTGCGCAAGTTCCGGCTGCATTCTGGATGTCAGGCGAAGATGTTTTCACTGTCGTCTGCTTTCGCTCCGTCGCCCAATACATGTTCGATTTGCTTAGTGTTGCCGCACAAGATGGCAGCGAAGTCGGCGTATTCTAAATAGGCAAGGGGGGCTGACTGCCCCCCTTGAACCCCTCGGGGGTATTTCCAGACAAAAGATGGTGGGTTAGCCCTTGACCTTTGGGGGGTAGGGCCGCCATTTAAGGTTCAGGAATAGATACAAACCAAAAAGAGGTTTCCCAATGGCTTTTGAACTTCCCGATCTTCCTTATGCACATGACGCACTTGCCGATCTTGGCATGTCGGCTGAGACAATGGAATTTCACCACGATCTGCATCACAACGCTTACGTGACAAACGGCAATAAACTGATTGCTGGCACCGAGTGGGATAGCAAGTCGATGGAGGACATCATCACAGGCACCTATGACGCGTCGTCGGTTGCCCAGAATGGTATCTTCAACAACATCTCGCAACTGTGGAACCACAACCAGTTTTGGGAAATGATGGGCCCAGGCGCGTCGGCAATGCCGAGTGAGCTGGAAAAGGCGATCGTTGAGAGCTTTGGTTCGGTCGATGAGTTTAAATCTCAGTTCGCAGCAGCAGGCGCAGGACAGTTTGGTTCTGGTTGGTGCTGGTTGGTGAAGGACGCGGATGGCGGCCTGAAAGTGACCAAGACCGAAAATGGTGTCAACCCGCTCTGCTTTGGCCAGACCACGCTATTGGGCTGCGATGTTTGGGAGCACAGCTACTACATCGATTTCCGCAACAAACGTCCGGTTTACTTGTCGAACTTCCTCGACAATTTGGTGAACTGGGAAAATGTTGCCAGCCGCATGTAATATTGCTCTGTATGAAAAAGAAAGCCCCGCCAATCGGCGGGGCTTTTTTCGTTTATGCCAACGGTGCGAATTTGCACGTGAAATGTCGCATCAAACTTGGTTCCCAAGAGATCCTGTAGCCGGTTAGCGACGAACGAATTTCGCATAACTCTTCAAACGCTTCGATGATGTAGTCCGCGTGGCTTTGCGTGTAAGTCCGGCGCGGAATTGCCAGTCGTACCAAATCCATTGCTGCCGGGGATTCCGTTCCATCCGGGTGGCGTCCGAACATGACTGTACCAATTTCGCAGCTTCGAATGCCCGCAATTTCATACAGGGCCACCGCAACTGCCTGTCCAGGGTAGGACAGTGGGTCGATGTGAGACAGCCAACTACGAGCGTCGATGAATACCGCGTGTCCGCCTGCGGGTTTGACGACGGGTATACCAAGGGCTGACAGGCGTTCGACGATGTATTCGTTCGTGCGTATTCTGTAGCGCAAGTAGTCCTCGTCGATGATCTCGGTTAAACCTTGGGCAAGCGCTTCAAGGTCGCGACCTGATAGGCCACCATATGTCGGGAAACCCTCTGTTCGGATCAAATGGGCGCGGGCCTGCTCGGCCAGATCATCATCATTAAAGGCAAGCCAGCCCCCGATGTTCCCAAACGCATCCTTCTTGGCGCTCATGGTCATGCCGTTTGCCACGGCGAAGCAGTCGCGCACAATCTCGGTGATTGAACGGTCTTGCTGACCATCTTCGCGCTGCTTGATGAACCAGGCGTTTTCTGCAAAGCGACATCCATCAATAAAGAAAGGCTTACCGTACTTTCGAGCCATCTCCGATGTGCCTCGGATATTTTCCAAACTGACCGGTTGTCCACCGCCCGCGTTGTTGGTGATCGTGATCATCACGCACGGAACCGCGTCACCGTGTTCGGCAAGATAGGCATCAAGTTTTGCAAGATCCATATTGCCCTTAAAAGGGTGCTCGTTGGATGGGTCTTTGCCTTCTTCAATCACCAGATCATGGGCCAGCGCACCCGAGGCCTCGATATTGCCGCGAGTGGTGTCAAAATGGGTGTTGTTTGGGATCATTCGGCCGGCTCCGCCGAACATTGAGAACAAGATCGCTTCCGCAGCACGTCCTTGGTGCGTTGGGATGACGTGTTTGAACGGGGCTAGGTTCTGTACAGCATCGCGAAACCGGAAATACGAAGGAGATCCGGCGTAGCTTTCGTCGCCGCGCATCACGGCAGCCCACTGCGCGGAACTCATGGCGCCAGTGCCGCTGTCGGTTAGTAAGTCGATCAGAACGTCATCCGAATGCAGTGTGAATAGGTTGTAATCCGCGTCTTTGATCAGCCGCTTGCGTTCCTCGCGGGTGGTCATGCGGATGGGTTCAACAGTTTTAATACGAAATGGTTCGATGATTGTTTTCATCGTCAGGGCTCCAATTTGGCCCCGTACAGATCACGGCAACTCTCTACGTGAAGGGGCCATAGCGCCACGGTTGTCCACTTATAGCGAACCGCGATCAGCGCCCATCAAGTTGCTCTATACGCATCTCAGGTTCGACGTCATCAGTCAATGCCGCCAAACAAAAAGCCCCCAACAATGTGGGGGCAATTTTTGAGTACTAGTTTGTCGAAGTACTACTGAAGCAGACGGCCCATCGCGGCAGCGACATCAGCCATGCGTGCCGAGAAACCCCATTCATTGTCGTACCATGCAAGCACACGCACAGTTCGACCGCCTACAACCTTGGTTTGGTCTGGCGCAAAGATCGAGCTTTGAACGGTGTGGTTGAAGTCGATCGATACCTTAGGCTCTTCGTCGTAAGACATGACCGCGCCCATTTGACCGGCCACAGCTTCGCGAACGACTTCGTTCACGTCTGCAACTGTAACATCCCTTGAAGCTTCAAAAGTTAGATCAACGGCTGACACGTTCGGAGTCGGGACGCGCATAGCCGTGCCGTCCAGCTTGCCAGTCAGCTCAGGCATAACTTCACCAAGAGCTTTGGCTGCGCCAGTTGAAGTCGGGATCATCGCCATAGCTGCTGCACGGGCGCGATAGAGATCTTTGTGGCGGCGGTCTAGCGTCGGTTGATCGCCGGTGTAGCTGTGGATCGTCGTCATGATGCCGCGCTCGATACCGATTGCATCATTAAGAACTTTGGCCAGAGGCGCGAGACAGTTGGTGGTGCACGATCCGTTTGAAATCATCCTATCACCGACGGCCAAATCGCGATGATTTACGCCGTAAACGATGGTTTTTTGAACATTTTTCGCGGGCGCTGAAATCAGAACCGACTTCGCACCTTGCTCAAGGTGGACGTTGGCTTTTTCACCGTCGTTGAACTTTCCAGTGCATTCCAAAACAACGTCACAACCGCTCCAATCAAGCTCTCTTGGGTCGTAGGTTGAGAATACTTCCATCGGTCCGCGGCCAAGGTCCATAGTGTTGCCACTGATCGTCACGTCGCCAGCGAAACGTCCATGTACACTGTCATACTTCAGAAGGTGTGCGTTGGTTTCAATCGGACCGGTCGCGTTGACTTTTACCACCTGAACGTCGTTCCGCGCGGCCTCAGCAATGTGGGCAAGGGTGCAACGGCCGATTCGGCCAAATCCGTTGATACCGAGAGTAACAGTCATGTGAGTGTCTCCTGACGAGTGGGCTTGTCGAGCATATAGCCCGAACACTTGGGTGCTGAAAGGAAATAGTGTTTGTTTTATAGCATGTTAGCGATAACCTAACCTGAATTTTGAATGGTGGCGCTAACGTGGGCGCAAACATTTCATTTCAGAATACTGAAGGTCCCAGTAGTGATTCTATCTCGGGATTCGACTATCGTGTCAGCACCTAATATCGCCTTAATACCGGCCGTAATTGGAACATTTGCCCTCTGAACGACAACAAATGCCCTTGTGCACACGTTCACAGCGAATAGTTTGCACCCAAAATACACAAGGATTGAGACATGAGCGGACTGATTGCCCTGTTAGATGACATCGCTGGACTGGCCAAGGTGGCTGCGGCCTCGATAGACGATGTGGCCGGGCAAGCGGCGAAAGCAGGGGCTAAAGCTGCAGGTGCGGTGATTGACGATGCGGCGGTGACGCCGAAATACGTTCAGGGTTTTGATGCCAAACGGGAATTGCCGATTGTGGGGCGTATCGCGCTGGGGTCGATCAAGAACAAACTGCTGATCCTTTTGCCGATTGGATTGCTGCTGTCGACATTTGCGCCATGGCTGATCTCTCCTTTGTTGATGTTGGGTGGGGCTTACCTGTGCTTTGAGGGTGCGGAGAAAATTTGGCATGCCCTTTTCCCACATGAGCATAAATGGGATCACGCTGAACATGAGACCGGTGATCTGGCACATCTTGAAGAAACGAAAGTAGAAGGTGCCATTAAGACGGATTTCATTCTTTCTGCCGAGATTATGACCATTGCTTTGGCCGCGATTCCGGAAAGCAGTATTTGGATGGAGGCAGCGACACTGGCAATCGTCGCTGTTGGAATAACGGTTGCGGTCTATGGCTCTGTTGCGCTGATCGTGAAGATGGATGATCTGGGCTTGTTGATGAGCCGCAAGGGGCGGTTTTCACTAACGCGCTCATTGGGTCGGGGGATAGTACACATAATGCCTAGCCTGTTGCGATGGCTTATGGTGATAGGAACAGCAGCAATGCTGTGGGTCGGGGGCTCGATTATCATCCACGGGCTTGAGGAGATGGGCTTTGGCTGGTTGGGTCATCACATCCACGACTGGTCCTCTGCCGTCGGGCATATGGTACCAGAAGCGTGGGCAGGTATCGTTGAATGGTCTGCAAAAGCGGCTATGGACGGCGTGTTCGGGATTGCGCTTGGCGTGGTGATAATTCCGCTGGCCACATGGGTGATTGGGCCGATTTGGGGCGCTGTGTTTAAAGGGAAAGTTTGAGGTTAATTCGATGGACATTTCCGGAGCGCTAAGATGGGAGAAAGTAGTTGAAAATCAATAAACTATATTCTGATGTCGACGGCGAAAGTCATTGGGAAGACATTGAGGTCGAACTCGCAGAAAGAACGTTTGCGCCGCCTGCCAAAGCCATCGAAATTTCCGAACCAGAGACAGCTCAGAAGGTCTTGTTTTTGCGACTTAAGGCTGGCTGGGACGAGCCGGTTCACCCTACTCCGGTGGCCCAGAGGTTGATTTGTCTGGCGGGGTCCATTCGGGTTACGGCAAGCGACGGAGAAGCCCGTGATATAGGAGCGGGTGACATTTGGGACATGCAAGATAATCACGGGAAAGGGCACCACACGATTGTCACCAGCAAAGAAGGCTTTGAGGTCGTGATCGTGCAATTCGAGTGATGAGCGCTGTCAATTCGTGGGCAAGGTTTCGACCTGTTTGCCCAAACGAAAACCGCCGCGCATTGATGCACGGCGGTTTCTAAGATTTTAGAACTGTCGTTTAAAGCAACGCTTTGACTTTTTCGACCACCGCCTCGGCTGTGATACCGAACTTCTCGTAGAGAGTGCCAGCAGGGGCCGATGCGCCGAAGCCGTTCATGCCTACAAAATCAGCTTTCGCCTCTTTGCCGCGCTCACCAAGTAACCACTGGTTCCAACCACCGTCACGGACCGCTGCTTCGATACCGACGCGGACAGGGCCGCCCGGTAGGACGCGCTTGCGGTAGGCTTCGTCTTGTTCGGCGAACAGTTCCATACATGGCATTGAGACGACGCGGGTTCCGATGCCTTCGGCTTCAAGCATATCGCGGGCTTTGAGGGCCAGCTCAACTTCAGAGCCGGTCGCGATCAGAATTGCCTGACGCTTGGCTTCTGCGTCAACCAGAACATATGCACCACGGGACACTAGGTTGGTGTTTTTATGCTCAGTTCGAACCGTTGGAAGGTTCTGGCGGGTAAGGGCCAATACCGAAGGTGTTTCCTTAGAAGTGACCGCGATTTCCCAAGCTTCTGCAGTTTCCACTGTGTCGGCTGGACGGAACACATAGGTGTTTGGTGTCGCGCGGCAGATTGCGAGATGCTCAACAGGCTGGTGGGTCGGGCCGTCTTCTCCGACACCGATGGAATCGTGCGTCATCACAAAAGTTGTTGGGATCTTCATCAGGGCCGCCAGACGCATTGCGGGACGGGCATAATCGGTAAAGACGAAGAACGTGCCGCCATAAGGGCGAATACCACCGTGAAGCGCCATGCCGTTCATCGCGGCTGCCATGCCGTGCTCGCGGATACCCCAGTAAACATAGCGACCAGCACGGTTGTTGGTGTCAAAGACGCCCATGTCACCGGCCAGCGTGTTGTTTGAGCCTGTCAGGTCAGCCGAACCGCCAACGGTTTCGGTCATGATCGGGTTGATCACATCGAGCGCCATTTGCGAGGATTTGCGCGTCGCAACCTTTGGCTGTTCTTCGCTGATCTGCTTTTTCAGGTTCTTGATTGCAGCAGACAGACGCTTGTGCGGCTCACCCGAATAGGCGCGTTTGAACTGGTCCTGTTTGCGCTGCGAGATGCTGGCAAAACGCGCTTCCCAATCGGCGTGAGCATCAGCGCCGCGGGTGCCCATGGCCTCCCACTGGGCTTTGATGTCAGCTGGGATTTCAAATGCCTCGCCAGACCAGCCGTAGGCAGCTTTTGCAGCGGCAAGTTGGTCAGCGTCAGTCAACGCGCCGTGACCCTTGGATGTATCCTGTGCCGCATGGCCCAGAGCGATGTGCGTCTTACAGGCGATCATCGAGGGTTTGTTTGTGGTTTTCGCCTTGGTGATGGCAGCGTCAATCTCATCGGGGTTATGTCCGTCGATTTCCTGAACGTGCCAGCCCGACGCCTTGAAGCGTTGAATTTGATTGGTACGGTCTGACAGCTCAACGGTGCCGTCGATTGTGATGTTGTTGTTGTCCCAAAAGACGACCAATTTACCAAGGCTATGACGCCCGGCAATGCCAAGAGCTTCTTGGCTGATGCCTTCCATAAGGCATCCGTCGCCTGCAATAGCATAGGTGTAGTGGTCGACAATTTTCTTGCCGTATTGTGCACGCTGGATTTCTTCGGCCATCGCGAAGCCAACAGCGTTGGTGATGCCTTGGCCTAGCGGCCCCGTAGTTACCTCGACGCCAGCAACGTGGCCATATTCAGGGTGGCCTGCTGTAATAGCCCCCCACTGGCGGAAGTCTTTGATCTGCTCAAGCGTTACATCTTCGTAGCCGGTCAGGTGCAAAAGCGAATAGATCAGCATCGAACCGTGGCCAGCCGATAGAATGAAGCGGTCGCGATCTTCCCAGCGTGGCGCTTTTGGGTCGAATTTTAGGTGCTTTTCAAACAACACAGTTGCGACGTCAGCCATGCCCATTGGCATGCCGGAGTGCCCGGAATTGGCGGCCGCGACTGCATCCAGTGTAAGTGTGCGAATGGCGGCGGCTTTCATCCAATGCTCGGGATTGGCTGCTTTGAGCGCTTCTAAGTCCATCGATCAAGTCCTTGTGGCAGAGTTTGCGTTAACACGCTCAATATCAGCACATAGTCATTATTCAAGCACTGCAGCGTGGCTATGGGTGCGAAAGGGGAGTATTTTTGCGTCTCATTGGATAAACTCGCATGTGAAGTGATCGAATCTGATTCGGAATGCAGAACGATCAAAGTAGGACGAGGCTTGGATGAGCGAATTAGCAGAACTTGAAATACGCCTGAACGCGGCACTTGAGCGGTTGGAAAATGGCTTTAACAGTCTGAGCGTGGATAGCGGCGATGTTGCTGACATCACTGCGGATCTAGAAGCTGCGCAGGACACGAACACTGCCCTTCAAGGGCGTTTGGCAACACAGCTAGACAAATTGTCGGGGCTGGACGCAGAGTTGCAGAGGTTGCGTGAGGTTAATTCTCAACTAGAGGATAACAACCGTGCTTTGCGAGAGGCTTGCGAAACTGGTCAAGTGGATGCCGCGCTTATCAACAAAGCGATGCTGACCGAACTTGAAAGCTTACGCGCCCAGAGATCAGTCGAGCAAGCAGAGGCCGCCGTAGCTATGGTTTCGCTTGATGCATTGGTCCAGACAGTAAGAGAGGACGCGTAATGCCTGAGGTAAATATTTCAATTGGCGGTCGCAGCTTTGAGGTCGCGTGTCAGTCTGGCGAAGAACAGTATTTGCAAGCCGCCGCCAAAATGCTGGATGGTGAAGCCAGTCTATTGTCCAACCAGATCGGGCGAATGCCAGAAGCACGCATGTTGCTGATGGCAGGTCTGATGCTGGCGGATAAAACCGCAGGGCTGGAAGAACGTCTTGAGCAAGCTGAGCAAGAACTCGTATCGCTTCGTAAAGGGGCTGCGCCTGCTGAAGTGCGTGAGGTACGGGTAGAAATCGTTCCGCCATCAGTTCAAGAGGCGATGGCCAATGCTGCCGCGAAAATAGAAGCCCTAGCAGATCAGTTGGACGCCAAAAGCGCCTGATTATTCCAGATTGTTTTCCAAGAATTCCGCGATCTCGGTAAGAGATACGCGGGCTTCCGGAATGTCTGGGTAAAATTCGAACACATGGCCCTGACCTTCCCAGACGCGCAAGGTAACGTGTGCGCCTGCTTCACGCATGACCCGTTCTTGACGGACGCAGCTTGATAAAAGCAGGTCGCGCGTGCCGGTGGTGATGATCGTTGGAGGGGTATCGGGCCCGTATTGGCCGTAGATCGGCGAAATCTCGGGGCGCGTCAGGTCCATATTCGGAACGTAAACTTTGTTTACCTCGTCAATTCTCGCGAGGCTTAGCAAGGGGTCTCGATCGGCGCTTCCGCTGTCACCGGTATCGCTGAGATCTGTTGCAGGCGACAGAACAGCCATGGCTACCGGTTTTTTCGAAGCTTTGGTTTGTAGACGTTGATAGAGCGCAAGCACGAGATTGCCGCCCGCGGATTCGCCTGCGAAAACCAAGGCGCTGTCACTGGCGAGTAGTTCTAGCGCGACGGCCTCGATGTCGTCCAATGCGGCCGGAAACGGATGCTCTGGCGCTAGCCGGTATTTGGGGCAAATGACTGTGCAATTGAGAGAAGCCGCAAGTGCGGCGCTGATTGGAATGTCTTCAAACGGGCTGCCAACTATGAAACCGCCACCAAAGATGTAGAGCATCATACGACCTGATGAGACTTCCGGTGGAGTGATGCGTAGACAGGGAATTCCTTCGATTTCAACATCTTGCAATGTGACGTTATGCTCAATCACGGCTTCACGGGCTGCATTTTCGTAGCCCTTAAAATTCAGCCTGCGCAGCTCTTCAATTGAGATGTCATCGGGTAATGTGGGCGCAGCCTCGGCTGCTGCCATAAAGACTCGGGCCGCTTCAGATATCTTTGCGGCCCGATCTGTCATGATTTAAGCGTTTGCTTCGCGGATTTTGTTGGCCGCTTCTTTGTCGTAGCTGACGCCGTTGTCTTCAAACATCGTGTCCAACTCACCCGACAGGGTCATTTCGGTGATGATGTCACATCCGCCGACGAATTCTCCTTTGACGTATAGCTGCGGGATTGTTGGCCAGTCCGAATAATCCTTGATGCCTTGGCGAACGTCGTCGTCTGCCAGAACATTTACGTCAGCATACTCGACGCCCATGAAGTTAAGAACTCCGGCCACGCGGCTGGAAAATCCACAAGACGGCATCTCTTTGGTGCCTTTCATGAAAAGAACCACGTCATTGCCTTTGACGGTTTCGTCGATGCGTGTGTTTGCGTCACTCATTTTGTGTTCCCTTGAGTTTATTCAGGTGCTTTGGTGGTCAATGCCAGCGCGTGAAGGTTGCCGCTGTCGATTTCGGCCTTCAGCGTGGCGTTGACCGCGCGTTGTTGTTGGACACGGCTTTTGCCGCGGAAGCTTTCATCGACCACCATGGCAGCGAAATGCTGGCCGTCATCGCCTTGAACCGTGATCTGGGCATCAGGAAAACCTGCGCGTATCAGGTTTTCGATTTTCGGGGCGTCTATAGCCATGGGGGTCTCCTGTATATTTCTGATAATTTATGTAGAGTTTGATTGGCTAAGCTGCAAGGGGTGTTGACCCTCACATGATGTGAGGGCGCATGAAGGGGCATGAATAAGCGAATCAAGACATATTCCATCGGCGAAGTGGCCAAGTTTTCAGGTGTATCCGTGCGCATGCTGCGGCATTACGACGAGATTGGATTGTTACCGGCCTTTGTGCGTGACAACGGCTACCGCGCCTACGGGCAAGAAGATTTGGAGCGGTTGCAAGAAATCCTTGCGTGGCGCGCAATGGAGTTTGGACTGGCTGATATTGCCGATTTGATGTCCGATGGCGATCGTGTGTCGCGTCTAAGGGCACAACGCGACGAACTGGCCGAAAAACTCTCTGGATTGGTGAATGTCCTTGAAACGCTGGATAACGCAATTGATCATGCAGAGAAAGGAAACCCCATGAATGTTGAAGATCTATACAAACCGTTTTCACCAGAGAAACAAGCCGACTACGAGGCGTGGTTGATCGAAACCTACGGCGAAGAAATGACCGAGGCGATTGCGGCCTCAAAAGCGCATTTGCAAAAACTACCTGAAGGGATGGAGGGACAAATGGAGCGATTGAAAGAGCTTGAGAGTGCGCTGGTTGAGGCGTTTGAATCAGGGGCTGGTTCTGCCGATGAGATTTGTGCGGAGCATCGGAACTGGGTTGCGGCGATGTGGGGTAAAGACTGTTCGAAAGAGTCATATGCGGGCTTGGCGGATATGTATCTGTCACATCCGGACTTTGTGGCCCGCTACGAGGCACTTGCACCGAAGTTTAGCGAATGGTTGCCAAAGGTGATGAAGGGATACGCGGGGCGATAGCCTTTGGTGGGTATTTGACCCGCCGTTGCTTTACCCCATCCGCCCATAAAACGTCATTCGGGCGCTTTCCGACAGCTCAACCCCCGCCGCGTTGTTGTAGGCCAGCACCGCCAATATCCGCGTGGTGTCGCCTTCGTTTGGGGCAACGCGGTGGACTGAGTTTCGGCCTCGGAACAAGACGAGGTCGCCGGGGTCATTCGCTAGAACGTCGGGTTTGGTTTCACCGTCGAGCAGTTTTCCGACACCTTCGTAATTCATCTCGCCCGCATCAGCGTCGCGGAGATCCTTGATGTATTCAAACTTGCTACCCGCGTCGGCCTTTTGGATCAGGATGGTTGTGGCGAACGACGAGTTGTCGAAATGCCAGCCCAACTCCTGGCCTTTCTCGTGGTAATGAACGTTGATTGACGAAAGGGGATCGGCATAGGGATGCAGTTCAGACTCACCGGTGGTCACCTTGATGAACTTACGAAATACGTGGCTGTCGTAAAGTTGGCGAAGGGCAGATTCTGCGTCTACGTCATCGTCGCAAATGCAGCCTTTGGATGAGATTACCTGGCGGTTTTTGGGGTGATCCGCGGGTAATGCCGGATCATCAGGAGTTAGATAGACCGAGTGGTTCTGAGCGCAAAAAAATGCGCGGTCGAGCTTTGCTTTGCTTTCGGCGCGAATGGATTCAAGTGCATCTGGGCGGATGAACCCACGCAGGACCAGCGCGCCGTCGCGATTAAGCGTTTCGTTGCAAGTTTCACCAAAGGCCGGATCGGCGATTGGATGGACTTTAAGATCGACAATTTGAGAAAGTGACATGGTGTGATTCCTGAAACGGGCCGTTTAGGAAAACTCTGTCTGAATTTTTTTGCGTTGGGAAGACGGTGGGCGTTTTTGTGGAAAGACAAGGCCCCTAAACCTTTCGAAGGTTTAGGGGTCGAGACTTAAGCGAAGTTATCGGCAAACGAGCCGCGGAAGATCGCCGAAAGCTCTTCTAATGGAGCTTCGGAGGCGCCAATTTTCACACTGTCACCAGTGAAACGACCAACCGAGGTCAAGGTCACGCGGGCTTGACCTGCGGCCATCATAAGGGCTTCTGCCTGATCGAAGTTACACGAGACCAAATAACGGCCCTGATCTTCACCAAACAACGTTGCAGTATCGGCGTCGTCTAATTGGACGCCAACACCAGCAGATTCCGCCATTTCGAACGCTGCGAGGGCAAGGCCTCCGTCGCTAAGGTCGGTACAGGCTGTGATCCATTCGTGGTTGTCACGGATGAAATCGCCGTTGCGCTTTTCAGCAGCCAAATCAACCAAAGGTGCGTCACCGTCTTCGCGGTTGAAGACTTCGGCAAGCAACGCTGATTGGCCCAAATGGCCGATTGTGTCACCAATCACTAGGGCTACGTGTCCGTCACGAACTTCGCGGCCGATCATTTTTTCCTCGGATGAGATTAAACCAACAGCGCCGATAGTAGGCGTCGGCAGGATCGCTTGGCCGTCAGTCTCGTTGTAAAGTGAGACGTTGCCCGAAACGATTGGCACATCTAGCGCAGCTACGGCCTCACCAATTCCTTGGATCGCGCCGACAAATTGCCCCATGATCTCGGGCTTCTCGGGGTTGCCAAAGTTAAGGTTGTCGGTGGTTGCCAGCGGGGTTGCGCCCACGGCGGTTAGGTTACGATAGGCTTCGGCCACGGCTTGCTTGCCGCCCTCAATCGGGTTGGCTTTGACGTAGCGTGGAGTCACATCACTGGTGAAGGCCAGCAGTTTCTCGGTGCCGTGAACGCGGATGACGCCCGAACCCAAGCCCGGCGCACGGGCTGTATCGGCCATAACCATTTGGTCGTATTGCTCATAGACCCACTGGCGCGAGCAATAGTTGACGCTGCTGATAAGGGCCTTGAGACCGTCGATGGCATCGACGTTAGGCACATCGTCCATCTCGGCGTTGACTTCAGTGGCCACCCAAGGGCGATCATATTCTGGTGCTGAGGACGCAAGTGTCGACAAGGGCAGATCGGCTTTGCATTCACCGTTATGCATGATCAAGAAGCGGTCTTCGGCAATGGTTTCGCCAACGATTGCAAAGTCGAGGTCCCATTTGTCGAACACAGCGCGGGCTTCGGCCTCTTTTTCGGGCTTGAGCACCATCAGCATGCGTTCCTGAGATTCCGACAGCATCATTTCGTAGGCTGTCATGTTCTCTTCGCGCTGAGGGACATCTTCGAGGTTCAACAAAATGCCAAGCTTGCCTTTGTCGCCCATTTCAACGGCTGAACAGGTCAGGCCAGCAGCACCCATGTCTTGGATCGATATCACAGCCCCAGTTTGCATCAGCTCAAGCGTTGCTTCCATCAGGCGTTTTTCGGTGAACGGATCACCAACCTGAACGGTTGGGCGTTTTTCTTCGATGGTTTCGTCAAACTCAGCCGAAGCCATAGTTGCGCCGCCAACGCCGTCACGTCCGGTTTTGGCACCGAGGTAAACAACTGGCATGCCGACGCCAGAAGCCGCCGAATAGAAAATCTTGTCGGTGTCTGCCAAGCCAGCGGCAAAAGCGTTTACAAGACAATTGCCATTATAGGCCGGATCAAAGCGTACTTCGCCGCCAACGGTTGGTACACCAAAGCAGTTGCCGTAACCGCCCACGCCTTCGACCACGCCGTGCACGAGCTGGCGGGTTTTGTGGTGGTCTTTTTCGCCAAAGCTAAGCGAGTTCATCGCCGCAACCGGACGTGCGCCCATGGTGAAGACATCACGTAGAATGCCGCCAACACCAGTGGCCGCGCCTTGGTAGGGTTCGATGTAGGATGGGTGGTTGTGGCTTTCCATTTTGAACACCACAGCTTGACCGTCGCCAATATCGACGATGCCAGCGTTTTCGCCGGGGCCACAGATTACCTGAGGACCGGTCGTGGGAAGGGTGCGCAGCCACTTCTTTGAGGACTTGTAGGAACAATGTTCATTCCACATCGCCGAGAAAATGCCGAGCTCGGTGAAGTTCGGATCGCGATTCAGGATGCGGATGATTTCTTTGTATTCTTCAGGCTTAAGGCCGTGAGCCTCAATCAGGTCGGGCGTGATCGCCGGATCTTGCATAACAGAAAGTCCCCAGAGTGCTGATTGGGGCTGCTTTTAGGGCAAGGAATGCTTGGGGGGAAGGGTCTGATGAGACGAAACCAGTAATTTGACCTGAATGTCGCATTCAAATTTGTATTGCGCAAAAAAAAGGGCCGAGCACGAAGCTCGGCCTAAGTCCAACAGGGAGGTGAAGACAACGAGAGAGTATCTCGATCACTGCCTTCGAATATCGAGATAGTATTGCTGAGCGACTCGTTCAAGAAAAATACGCGCAAAATACAGCATACCCGTTATGCGCCTAGTGCAAGCCTCAGTTAAGCCCTTCTGCTTTAAGCTTTTTTCGGTGCGCGATGACTTCGTCTTGTACGAAGTCGCGGAAGGCATGAATACGTTGCGAATGGCGTAACTCTTCAGGGTAGGCCAGATATACTGGCACTTCGCTAGACTCAAGTTCAGGCAAAACGCGATTCATGTCTGGGAAGTCTTCGATTAGATAGTCTGGCAGTACGCCGACCCCAAGATTATGACGAACTGCCTGCAGCACTCCGTAGTAGTTGTTAACTGTCAGCATAGATTTCACACCCTGTGCTTGCAGGTTTTGAACCAGTTGAGCACCGGCTGAAACCTGTGCAGAGGTTGTGTTCTGGCAGATTAGGCGATGATTTTGCAAATCTTCAACGCTGGCGATTTCACCATTTTGCTCAATGTAATCGCTAGAAGCATAGAGACGCATGCGTACACTCATAAGGCGCTTGCGGATAAGATCTGCCTGTGAGGGTTCCTTCATGCGGATGGCAACGTCAGCTTCTCGCATTGGAAGGTCCAACACCTTTTCTTCGAGCATAAGGTCGATACGAAGGTCGGGATACTTCTCGTAGAGTTTGTCCAATCGTGGCGCGAGCCAGAGCGATCCAAAGCCAATCGTAGTTGTGACGCGCAGATCGCCAAAGACTTCCTCTTCGCTGTCGCGAATGCGTGCAGCGGCAGCATCGAGGCGTTTGATCATTGCCGAGGTCGCATCAAACAGCAGTTCACCCTGTTCGGTTAGAATCAGTCCACGTGCATGGCGGTGAAAAAGAATGGTGTTCAGGCTTTCTTCAAGCGCTCTAATCTGACGGCTGACCGCAGATTGTGACAAGTGAAGGGTATCACCTGCATGGGTTAAACTGCCCGCATCAGCTACTGCGTGAAATATTCTTAGTTTATCCCAGTCCATCTCGCTCACTTTCGATTCATGTTGCGACCATAAATGATATTTTCGAAAAAATAAGTGTGACTGGGAGATGGGGTTGCAAATACTTGCAAAAAACCTTGATAGGTCAGCATTTAGGACCTAATATATTGATAGAATAATCGTATCAATTTTTGGGAGGGCGCGGTGTGACTGTTCGTCCAATTCTCCTTGAAGATCGCTTTGATCTTACCAAGGACAACTTGCTTCTTAACGGCTCTCAGGCCCTTGTTCGATTGATGCTGAACCAGCATGCGCGGGATAAATCAGCAGGTCACGACACAGCTGGATTTGTCTCGGGGTATCGGGGCTCACCCCTAGGGGCGGTTGATACGCAGATGCAGAGGGCTGAAAAGCAACTGTCAGAAAGCAATGTGACATTCCAATTCGGTTTGAACGAAGATTTGGCGGCAACGGCCCATTGGGGCGCGCAGCAGGCCGAGCTTCGAGGCGAAGGCAAATACGACGGTGTCTTTGGTCTTTGGTACGGCAAAGGCCCGGGCGTGGATCGGTCTGGCGATGTCATGCGCCACGCGAACATGGCAGGGACCAGCCCATTGGGTGGGGTACTAATGGCAATGGGGGATGACCACACCGGCGAAAGCTCGACCGTTTTGCACCAGAGCGAGTGGGCATTGGTGGATGCATATATGCCCATTGTAAGCCCGGCAGGTGTGCAAGAAGTGTTGGACTATGGTGCCTATGGATTTGCGCTTTCTCGTTTTGCGGGGGTTTGGGTTGGTCTTAAAACAATGAAAGACACTGTCGAGGTCACGGCTGTGGTCGATGGCTCTCCAGATCGTATGAAAATCGTGACGCCAGAGTTTGACATGCCCGAAGGGGGTTTGAACATCAGGGTCGTCGATACGCCCACTGCGCAAGAAGCCCGCATGATTGATTATAAACGTTACGCCGCAGAAGCGTTCTCGCATGCCAACAAGCTTGATAAGCGCGTTTGGGGGAAGCCTGGTGCAAAAATTGGGTTTGTTGCGGCAGGTAAGAACTGGCTTGATTTACAACACGCGATGTCTTTGCTTGGATTAGATGCGGCTGAGGCTGAAAGACTTGGGATTACAACATATAAAGTGGGTCAGGTTTGGCCATTGGATATGAAAGGATTCCACGATTGGGCAGAAGGGCTCGATCTGATTGTGGTCGTTGAGGAAAAACGCAAGCTGATTGAAGTGCAGGTCAAAGAGGCAATCTTTGATGATCGGCGCGGTCGTCGTGTCTACGGCTGGTACAAAGAAGGCGTGGAGTTGTTCCCGACGCGTGGCGACCTCAATCCGATTTGGATTGCTAACAAATTAGGTGACATCCTGTGTGAAGAGGGCCGTGGAACGGACGCAATCAAAGCAGGGCTTCTGCAAGTGCAAGAGGCGCAAAAGGCTGACAATGCCGAAGATTTGGCCGCGCGGGTGCCGTACTTCTGCGCTGGCTGCCCTCACAACAGCTCAACCAAAGTTCCTGACGGCGCACGTGCCTATGCTGGGATCGGTTGCCATTATCTAGTGCAATGGATGGATCGCGATACAGTGGGTTTCACCCACATGGGGGCCGAGGGTGCCAATTGGATCGGCGAATCTCTGTTTTCTGAACGCAAGCACGTATTTCAGAACCTTGGGGACGGAACCTACAATCACTCCGGCATTCAGGCCGTTCGTGCAGCAGTCGCGACGAATACCACGATGACATATAAGGTTTTGTACAATGACGCCGTTGCAATGACAGGCGGGCAGGGCAACGATGGGGGGCTTGATGCACCCAAACTGGCGGCTGAGCTAGTAGCCGTTGGCGTGAATAAGCTGGTTGTTGTCTACGACGAAAAGGAAGACCTAGATCCAAAGGACTATCCCAAAGGGATCGAAATACTGCCGCGTGATCAGCTAAGTTCAGTTCAAGAGCGGCTTCAAACTGTCGAAGGCGTGACGGCAATTTTGTACGTGCAGACATGTGCCGCCGAAAAACGGCGCAGACGCAAGCGGGGGGTTTTCCCTGATCCAGATAAGCGCGTGTTCATTAACACCGATATTTGTGAAGGCTGCGGGGATTGCGGCATTCAATCCAACTGCGTGGCAATTGTACCGGTCGAGACAGAGCTTGGGCGCAAACGCGCGATTGATCAGTCGGCTTGTAACAAAGATTTCTCTTGTCTGGATGGGTTTTGCCCTTCGTTTGTGACTCTTGAAGGTGCCACGGTTCGCAAAGAAGGTGCCAAAGACTTTGCGCTACCGGACATGCCCGAACCTACGCTGCCTGAAATCCAAGGCACTTATAACACTGTCATCACCGGCGTTGGTGGAACGGGCGTCGTCACAATCGGCGCGATCCTTGCACAAGCTGCCCAGATGGATGGTAAAGGCGCTGGGGTGATGGAGATGTCTGGCCTCGCCCAAAAGGGTGGTGCTGTCATGGTGCATTGCCGGATTGGGAACTCGCCCGACGACATCAACGCGATCCGCGTTGCGACCGGTGAATGTGACGCGCTTATCGGGGGTGATCTGGTGGTCTCGGCTGGGTCAAAGACCTTGGGGCTGACATCCCAGGGGCGGACGCGTGCTATTGTGAACTCGCACGATATCGTCACAGGAGATTTCACCCGCGATACTGAGTTCCGCATCCCAACAGATCGGCTTGAGTTGTCACTGGAAGCACGGATTAAGGACGGTCTTGCCCTCTTAGACTCAACCGAAATCAGCCGTGTGATGCTAGGGGATAGCATATTCTCAAACATGCTTGTGTTCGGGGCTGCTTGGCAAAAAGGATTGGTGCCCGTTAGCTATGAAGCACTTCAAAGCGCAATTCGCCTTAATGGAACAGCGGTTGAGCGTAATTTGAGGGCGTTTGAGATTGGGCGCTGGGCGATCCTTTATCCGGATGAGGTTGCCAAGCATTTACCCGCCGGAAAAGAGGGTAAGGTTGATACGCTGGACGAAAAGATTGATTTCCGGGCTGATCATCTAAAGAAATATCAGAGCGGTCGATTGGCGCGAAAGTATCGCAAGTTCGTAATGAAGTCAGAGGACGTGGATATTCGCGAGGCGCTTGCCGTCGGGTACCACAAAGCGCTTGCCTATAAGGACGAATACGAAGTTGCGAGATTGCATCGTGAGACCCGGAACAAGGTGAAAGCGGCATTTGACGGAGACTTCAAAATGCGTTTCCACATGGCGCCTCCGATATTTGCTAAGGATGGGGCGAACGGTCGACCGATAAAGCGTGAATTCAAAAGCTGGTTTGGTGGCGCTATGTCAATTCTTGCGCGGTTCAAGGTCGTGCGGGGAAGCGTATTCGATCCGTTCTCTCGGTCAAATGAACGAAAAATGGAGCGCGACCTAATTGTTCAATTTGAGCGAGACGTTGATTTGCTGTTGCCTCAGGTGACAGACGTGAACAAAATCGCATTTATTGAGCTTGCTTTGCTGCCAACCACAATTCGTGGATTTGGACCAATAAAACAGGCCAACGCAACAAAAGCTGAAAAGCGCCGTGAGGCGTTGTTGGCGATGATCCGCGCAGGTGACGGTAGCCAAAAAGTAGCAGCAGAGTGAATTCTGTTGCGGTCACCTTTTAACTGGATACCCTTGGGGCTTGAGCCTAAGTAATGGTTCGAGTACAGAGCCAGACATGACATCGCAAAGGGAAGTTGCGCGCGATATAAGTTATGCGCATTCGGCGACCACAAAAAGCGGTCGCGCGATGGTACGCGCCTTAGAGAACGTGACGGGCCGAATATCCCTTATCAAGCGGGCAGATGGCTACGATCGAGAGGTCAAACGAGGTCGCGATTTTTGGGACGTAATGATCGAGAAATACGGACTGTCGCTTGATGTTTCAGGCGAGGGCTTGGGTAGCATTCCAACTGATGGGCCGCTGATATTAATCGCGAACCATCCCTACGGAATACTCGACGGTTTGATCATGGGGCATATCCTGTCGACCATTCGGGGTGATTTTCGCATTCTTGCCAACAGCGTGTTTCACAAAGCCGAAGATTTAAATCGGATCATTTTGCCCGTTAGCTTCGATGAAACCAAGGAAGCGGTCAAACAGAACCTAGCGACGCGCAAAGAGTCTCTGCGGTACCTCA
>ERZ1048872.1480-NODE-1480-length-19363-cov-8.476124_pt1 | contig 19363 bp, 24 predicted proteins | sample MGYA00383100_ERZ1048872 | MGnify/ENA primary metagenome ERZ1048872 (study PRJEB29581, sample SAMEA5548370) | metagenome | biome: marine; feature: coastal; material: water | depth 50 m | study: Short-term variability in the microbial, nano- and picoplankton...
TTTAAGTCCATTTTCTTTAAGATTTTCAAGTTTCATTTGATTATTTGAAACTTGTTCAACTAACCTCAAGGTCATAAATTTTCCATCTAAGGATTTGTAATACTCCTCTTCGTCAAGCCAATACTCTTTATCGTCTCGAATTTGTGACGAGTTTAAGTCAATTTTATCAACGATGCATTTATATTGTAGCATCATCAATGGTCGAGTACAATAAATATAAACTGTATCTCCAACTTCGAATTTTGCTTTTCCTTGTCTCCAATCTATCGAACCATAATGTTCAAAAGAACTCGAATGGTCGTACATCTTAGAATTTGCAGAAATTATCCAATTCATATGGTTTTCTTTTAATATTGCCTAACATTAGTATATACGTAATAAGCACCTTACGCGTTTAGTCTTTAACCTTCTCAAATTTACACTAAATTGCTGATAATCATAACATCTATTGTTCCGTAAGCGTTTGCAAGCACTTACATGTACATCTAAGCACTTAAGGTTCGCTTTGTTGTTGTACCTCCCCTTCTATTTGCATTGTTGTTTTGAACGAATCACTACAACGTAATAATTAAACACATACAATAACATTAACATTTAACACAAAAATTATTATGAACGCATTAAAAAACAAAGTACAATTAATTGGTAACCTCGGATCTAACCCAGAAGTAAAAGCTCTTGATGGCGGCAACAAAATTGCTAAATTTACTATGGCTACTAACGAGGTTTATCACAACAAAAAGGGAGAAAAAGTTACCGAAACCCAATGGCACAATATTGTTGCCTGGGGCAAAACTGCAGACCTAGTAGAACAACTTTTAGAAAAAGGTAAACAAGTTTTAGTACAAGGTAAACTAACCAACCGATCTTATGAAGATAAGGAAGGAAACAAACGCTACATAACAGAAATTGTAGCACAAGATTTTTTGTTACTTACTCCTAAAGAAGAAGCTGTTTTACCTTTCTAAAAAAAACTCAATTTCTTTGATGTTAAAGCCCTTTAGGATTTTTCTTAAGGGCTTTTTTTTTCTTCTAATCAAGGCTATTGATTATTACACGTATGCATATGGGCACCCTAATTTCTCTTTGTTCTAAACTTAGCATTGTACTTTGGTTTCTGCCCAAAGCACTGCTCCAGCATTATATACAATTTGGGGTGCTTGCGTTTTAATAAATCGAGTCGCTCAAAAAAATACTCAGATGCAACTGCAAAAAACTCTACTTGGCTGCTTCCTCCATAATTTCTAATTACTGACTTATCTGCATTGATTTCTTCAATTTTATCGTGCACCAATTTTAAACAAGGAATGGTATATTGTTGGTCTAGTATAGTTGGAGGAATACCATCTATTTCTCCATCTGCTTTATCTACCAAGTGCACAAACTCGTGTATAGCCGTATTGTTTTTATCTGTTGCATTTTTAAAACCTTGCCTTAATGCTTGTCTAGATAAAATCATTTGTCCTTCTAAAATACCAGAGCCCACCATACCCATTATGTGTTTAGAGTCTGCACTATCTTTATACTGAAACCCATGATTAAATGAGTTTGGATAAACCATTACGGTATTTAAATGCGGATAATGCCATTCTTTAAAGCCAAAAAAGGGTATTACAGCACTTGCAGCAATAAGCAAGTTCTCTAATTCTTCCACTTCAACACCAATACCGTCGATGCTAATTTCACTTAAAAACACCATCATACGTTTTAAATTTTGCTTGAGGTAAGACCTTATCCAAGTCTTCAATCTCTGTTTCTCTAAATAAGATTAATAGAGATGCCAAGTAGATAAACTTAGCTCCCCTTAAAGCTGCTTCTTTCTATATGGTGGGAAACCCTCTGGGAAATTGACTTTTTCTTTTAGATATTCATTTTCCAAAAAGACAACCACTAGTTGGCTGTCATTCTCAGGAATATCAAGAATGTTGTGATATAATAGAACCTCTTCTTTTTTCCCTTAAACTTTTTACAACATCCAAAAATTAATGAGCTGACATAGTGTGTTTCCAAATGTATAAAAGGATAACTTTAGAGCTTGAATCAACTTAGCTAAACGTTAAATTATGATTTGCAAAAAAGGTAATAACTAAATTCACGTTACAGAATTTACCATAAATAAGGCTTGATTTAATGAGCATAAATTTATTTATCAATTAAAAAGGCAGGTTAATAAATATGATTATACATTTTCCAAAGAAGGAACATAAATTTACCACGATATCTGTTAGATAACTTAGCTCTTAGTTTGAAACCTCTATTCTTTTATAGGGGTTTTTTTATGTCAAAATTTGAGCAGTATGGTCTTTGGTTTTAACTTTAGAAATTACTTCTTGAATAATTCCTTCCTCATTAATAACAAAAGTTGTACGTGCTACACCCATATATTTTCTTCCATACATATTTTTCTCTACCCAAACACCATACGCTAAACACGTTTCTTTTTCTGTATCTGCCAATAAATCAAAGGGTAATTCGTATTTTGCTATAAACTTTTGATGTTTCTTTTCATCATCTGGGCTTACTCCTAAAACCTCATAGCCAGCTGTTAAAAAACGATTGTAATTATCTCTTAAGTTACAAGATTCTGCCGTGCAACCTGGAGTATCGTCCTTTGGATAGAAGTATAATACTAACTTTTTGCCTTTGTATTTCTCTAATGATATTTCCTCTCCATTTTGATCTATACCTTTAAAATCTGGTGCTGCTGATCCTACTTCTGGTTTTTTCATGTTCTAAAAAAACAAAATAAGTGGTAATTAGATTTTTACAACTTCAATATTTTTATGATTTTTAATCATTTTCTAACTAAAGATTCATTTTCCTTTTAAACTCTGCCCTATTATTTCTACCGTCAATTACAATTAACTTAAACTCATAACTACCTGGTTTTATCCATTTGGGTATTTCTCCCCACACCAAATTTTTCTTTGGTTCATATTCTGCTAATATCCATTTGCCATCCAATGAACAAATTACTTTTTTAATTGCACTTAAGTTTTCTGTAACTCTAAACTTAAAATACTTGCCCGTACTTATTGGTTTAATTACTGGAGGATTATCATCTTTGGTAATGGCATATTCTCCCAAAGAACGTGTTCTAAACACTAATTTGTCACCTTGCAGTTTACCGCCTTCATAATACCTTTTTTTACCATCATAACTCACCACACATAGTTTGTTTCCGTATTTTAACCACTTTGATGGCACTTGGTAACTTACATTTACATAAGTGTGCAACGGTGTGTAACCATAATGCATTTGCAGTGTGTTGCTCAGCATATTTGGCTTGGGTAACTTTTCTTTCAACTTAAAATCAAAATTGTGATACACTGCTTTAGAAGGAATATTAATCTTCCATTGTTTGTATTTAATGCTTTTCCCAGAAGCTTTGGATATTCTATGTTTTTGATCAAAAGGTGTTGTTTTATCTTCAAACACTAATTTTTGAGCAAGGGTATCTCCTACCATAATCCAGGTAACCGAATCTTTAAGGCCAGCATAGTCTTCAATAAACAATTTAAGTTGCACTGAATCTCCTTGTCTTAACCATATTTCGCCATTTTGAGCTTGTTTATAATATGGAAGAGGATTAAACCTTTCTTTAAATAATCTAATGTATGTTTTGTTTGTTTTAAAGTCCAAATATGGGTCTGTATGGGTGTTGATGTATCTCCCAACTCCAAAGTCAAATTTTTCTATTTGATACTGATACAGCAACTTACCATTGGCCGTTAACCAACAGTAGTTTATTCCTAATCTGTTGTTTTTATCGGTAAAATAATCATCGGTATGCAATCCAAAACTGTATGTGCCTGGCTTTACATTTAATGCTTTGGTTTTTTTGAAATACTCCGACCCTTGATTGATTACCTTATAAGGATAGTTTCCTTCAGAATACAGTACCTGTTTGTCTTTTAAATAGACTGCTACATTTTTAATTACAGGATTAATATTATCATTTACAATCAGACCATGCATCAACGGGTTGGTAGAGGTACCTCTGGAGTTTCTAATTTCGAAGTGAAGATGGGGACCACCACTACCGCCAGTATTACCACTAACTGCAAATTGCACTCCCTTTTTAACTTTAATTTGGCCTGCTTTCGGAAATAATTCAATCTCAAATTTACGCTGAGCATATTGTGCTTCTTTTACATAGTTTGCTAATGCACCTGTAAACTTTTGTAAGTGACCATAAACAGATGTATATCCGTTTGGATGCCTAACATAAACCACTCTGCCATAGCCTTTAGTGTTCACTTTTACTCTTTCTACATATCCATCTGCACTTGCCAATACCGGCCACCCTTCTTTACCTCCTGTCCTAATATCTAAACCTCCATGAAAATGGTTCCCTCTTAGCTCGCAAAATGTGCCCGATACGTAAATAGCACTGTCAAAAGGGTTTCTAAAGTAGTTTTGATTATAAGGATTACGGTTTCGAACAAACGTGTAATTTTCTAATGGCGATAAGCTAAGTTTCATCGGAATTGCCTTAGCGTCTTCATCTACTTTAGAAAATTCTAACTCTATGGAATCCTGCTCTTCTACCTCTTCATCATCATCAACAATAATGTTTTTACACGTTGCAAATAATGAAACTAAACCTCCTACAATTAAGATATAATATAACGACCTTCTCTTCAATTTTTTACTTGACTAAAAAGCAAAGATATATTTTAGTTATGTGGGAGTTATTAAGTTCTTAACATACAAATTTCACCTTCATATACTATAAAGAGTATACCTATGGCTAAACCGTTGGAAGCGGAATGAAATTGTTTATTCTTAGAAGAGTTTTTAATCAAAAAGAGTTGGCTCTATCCCAAACCTACTCTGAAATTGGCTTGTTGTAAATTCTACAATACTTACATCCAAAGGAATGGCTACCAAGGGTTTGTCTTTATTGTCAGTAGACTCTTTTTCTATAGCTTCTAAAACATCAATACCTTCTATTATTTCCCCAAAAATCATATACTGATTATCTAAATTTGGCAAGCCTGCCTCTTTACAAACAATATAAAATTGGCAAGCATTACTTAATTTATCAGGGTTATTATCTCTACCCATCCCTAAAGCTCCATACTTATGCCCAAATCTATCTACAAACTCGGGTTCTAACAGATACGGCGAATTCTCGAAATACTGAACAGAATCTGGACACCCACCTTGAATTACAAAATTTTTAACTACCCTATTAAACGTAAACTGATTGTAGTGTTGTGCATTTGCAAGTTCTATAAAATTAGTCTTGTGATTTTGAGTTTGATTGTACATCCAAAAGTACATGTCTCCCAAACGGGTAGAAACTTTTGCAATTGACACTTCTTGCTCATATATAGATAAATCTTTACCAGTACAAGCAAGTGTAAATAGAAGTATAAAAAGAACACCTGATTTTATAGGAGAGAGCATTCAACAAATATAGGCGGTCTAAATAACAATAAATAACCCGCTATTTCACCCTAACATTTAGCACTTTTTTATCTTCTATGTATCCTTCTAAAACATCACCTGTTTTAATCGGTCCTACCCCTTCTGGTGTACCTGTAAAGATTAAATCACCAATCTTTAATGTAAAGTATTGCGAACAGTGTTCTATTATTTGAGGAATGGTGTGCAACATTAGGCTTGTGTTGCTTTGCTGCACTACTTCTCCGTTTTTCTTTAATGTAAAGTTTAAGTTGGATAGGTCGTAATCATCTGTACTTAAAAACTCACCTAACACCGCACTTTGATCAAAAGCTTTGGCTTTTTCCCAAGGCAATCCTTTCGCTTTTAGTTTTGACTGCACATCTCTAGCTGTAAAATCTATGCCTACAGTAAACTCTTTGTAGTACTTGTGGGCAAATTTGGGTTCTATGTTTTTACCTAATCTGTTTAACTTAACAACTATCTCAATTTCATAATGTATATCTTTACTCCAATCCGGAATATAAAAAGCATCTCTTTGTCTAAAAACCGCTGAATCTGGTTTCATAAAAACAACAGGTTCTTTTTGAATTTCGTTGCCTAATTCTTCTGCATGTGCAGCATAGTTTCTTCCAATGCAAAGGATTTTCATTTCTTTGCAAAAGTAATAATATGCTAGACCCAACCGAACTTCTCTATGCCTATTCTCAAGGCTATTTCCCTATGGCTGTGCCAGAGGAAGATAACGAGATTTATTGGTTTAAACCAGATAAACGAGGCATTATACCTTTAGATAAATTCCACCTTAGCAAAAATCTAAGAAGGCTTTACAACAAGCAATATTTCGATTTAAAAATTAACGGAGATTTTGTTAGCACTATGCAAGGTTGTGCCGAGAGAGAGGACACTTGGATTAGTGAAGACATAATAAACTCTTATACCAAATTGAACGAACTTGGCTATGCATTTAGTTTTGAAACTTGGAGAGAAGGCAAGTTAGTAGGCGGTTTGTACGGCGTATCTCTGGGCAAAGTGTTTTTTGGTGAAAGTATGTTCCATACAGAAACAGATGCCAGCAAGATCGCATTAGTTTTTCTTGTAAATTTTTTAATTGAGAATGACTACAAACTTTTAGATACGCAATATATTAACAGTCATTTAAAACAATTTGGGGCCATTGAAATACCTAATGAAGAATACGAAGAATTGTTGGAAGATGCCATTACAACAAGCTAAAGCAACTCTTTAATTGAGTCTATTTTACGCTCGGTTTCTGCCCACTCATCCTCAGATTTAGATTCTGATGTAATTCCTGCACCTGCAAAAAGTTCTACCTTATTCTCGTAAAAACGCATACATCTTAGGTTAACAAAAAAGGTTGCACTGTTCTTCCGTAAAACTCCAGTTACGCCTGAATAGAAGCTGCGGTTCATGGTTTCTAGCTCGTGTATAAAACCAAAACTTGTATCTCTTGGCATACCACAAACTGCACTAGTAGGCTGCAAATGCTTTAACAACTCTAAAGCCTTTGCTTTACTTGCATTTACGGTATATGCTGTTTTGAGATGCTTTATGTGGCTATATTTTGCTTCTTGCTTTTCTGATTTTATATAATTACCCAGTCCTACTTTTAAAAGTTTCTCTTCAACAAACTCCTCAACTAGCTTTTGCTCCTCTTCCTCTTTATCTGTAAATGCTTCATCCAAGGTTTTAGTGCCTGCTAATGCTGAAGTGTAAAGTATATCTTCTTCAAAATGGAGAAGCAGCTCCGGAGAAGCTCCAACCCACTTTTGTTCTCCTAAGTTAACAAAGTACCCATAAGACTCTGGATGTTTTTTAACGGCATTTTGAAAAGTCTGCTCTGCAGAATACTCGCCTTCCAATATTTCATTTCTTGCCAAAACTACTTTAGTAAAGTCCCCTTCACTCATACTTTGCTGAGCAAGAAAAACACTAGTTTGATACTCCATTTTAGACATTTGAATATTGGGAGAAAATTCAAATTCTTTTGCAGGATTATCTACTTTGGTTTTACTATAGAAGTAAGCTGGTTTAGTTCTGTCAAAAGGATAAAAAACCAGTCCTTCTTTTTGCATCCAATAATCATCTATTTCTGTAAACGCTTCAAGGTGTTCCAGATTATATGTTTCAATCTTCTTTTCTGATGGCAAATAAACCAATGCCCCAATTTTATCACTTTGCATTACTTTACTTTATTTATTACTGCTAAGGTAATTCTAGAGACATTAATTAGCTCCTTTTTGTCATTAGTAGTTTCTACTTCCCAAACTTGGGTACTTTTACCCAAATGTATAGGTTTTGCTGTTGCCTCTACTAATCCATTTTTAACACTTTTTAGATGGTTTGTGTTTAAAGATAAACCAACACACGCTTTTTCATCTCCAACCACTAAATTACCCGCAAGACTTGCCACGTTTTCTGCTAAAGCAGCAACTGCTCCGCCGTGCAAAAGGCCCAGTGGCTGTTGCACAATGTGTGATACTGGCATTGTCATTATTACAAAATCCTCTCCAATTTCAGTCACCTTCATTTTTAAATGTTCTGCTAAAGTATCTTTTTGAAATGCATTTAATTCAGATATGTTTATAGCTTTGTAAGGTATCAATTATACTGTCCGTTAAAGTGACTGCAAAGAAAACTATTTATATCATTCGCCATGGAGAAACTGATTTTAATAAAAACGGTATAATTCAAGGTAGCGGCATTGATAGTAGCTTAAATGACACTGGCAGAAAGCAAGCAGAACAATTCTACAAAGCTTACCATCACATTCCTTTTGACAATATATATACCAGTGAGTTAAAGAGAACTCAAGAAAGCGTTGCTTCGTTTATTGAAACAGGTAAAAAAATTGAACCTGTTAGAGAATTTAACGAAATAAACTGGGGTGTTTTTGAAGGCTTAAAAGGAACACCTGAAAGTCGTAAAGTTTACCTTGGCATTGTAAACGATTGGAAATCAGGCCTATTAGATAGAGCGGTTGAAGGAGGTGAGACTCCCAATCAAATGCAAAAAAGACAAAGATTGGGTTTGCAAAAACTAATGCAAAGACAAAATGAACAAACCGTTTTGATTTGCATGCACGGAAGAGCAATGAGAAGTTTTCTTTGTTTATTAACGGATACGCCTTTACAGCAAATGGATAAGTTTAAGCATAACAATCTTTGTTTATACGTGCTTAAACAACAAGATAATGATCTTTTTAAAGTAGCTGAGCAAAACTGTTCTAACCACCTATGGATTTAATTAATCTAAATATTTAATCTCATACTTCATCATAAGTGGCGAACCATCATATGTTTCCCAATTGTATGTTTCTCCTGCATTAATAATTCCGTTTTTATTGTTATCAATCCAACCAAATTTAGCTATGTTAAACTGCATAATAACTTGAGTAGTTTTCCCTTATATTACTTTAAAGGTTCCTATTCCTTCATTACCTCCAGATTGACAACGAACCATCTTATTGTTTTTCCAGAAAAAACTACCTGTTGAATCATTAGACTCTGTAAAGAAACCTCTTGAATCTAAATCCCGGTCACAATGCGAAATATTACTATCTAAAACTGTAATGGTATCGCCTGTGGGTGTTTCCAACATCCAATATAACGACATACCTTGCACAACTCTATTGCTTTTATATACGCCAGGTGTTACATTTACCGCATATCCACCCTAACTCTAAAAAAGGAAGGATTCTCATCATTTGGAGATTCAAACTTGTACAAGTCTATCCAAGTATAATCCTCTACTAAAGCTCCATCAACTAAGCTATCTGAACTTATTGCAAACGACCTCATTTGCGGACCAACATCTAATATTTTAAACGACATTGAATCTGCTTTAAATTTATTTTGACCAAGCATTGCAAAACAAATTGAAGCACCCCTTGATCATTTTTATGACTTCTTTTTCTTTACAAGAAGTAAGCGAAATCCCAGCTACTACAACTGAAAACATAATTACCTTAAGTACTCCAATAGGCCGAAGTTAGCAGATAAATGAAGCTTACATATTAACTACGGTAACCTTTAAAACAGGAACATTATTGTAACTTTGATTCTTAAATTTTTAATAGATAATAAAACCTCAATTCGGTTATGTTGACTTAATAACCCAAATAATAATAGTATTGAAATCGGGGAAAAGAACAGGCTAAATTGTCATTATTTCTTTTTCTTTTGTTGCTATAATATCCTCAATTTTATGAGTATAGTCATTGATCATTTTCTGAATATCCTCTTCAGTATCATTAGCAAGGTCTTCGCTTAAACCATCTTTCTCTAACATTTTAACCATATCAATAGCGTGTTTTCTTCCGCCTCTTAAGCCAATTTTACCATGCTCAGCCTCTGACTTAGCTTGCTTTACCAATTGCATTCTTCGTTCCTCCGTTAATGGTGGTACGTTTATGATAACTTGCTCACCATCATTTTGTGGATTTAAACCAATGTTAGCATACATAATTGCTTTTTCAATTTCTTGAATCATTGACTTTTCCCAAGGTTTAACCATTAAGGTTTTAGCATCTGGTGTGTTTACATTGGCAACTTGGCTTAACGGAACTTTACTTCCGTAATACTCTACCTGCACACTATCTAACATTGCGGGCATTGCTTTACCTGCTCTTAGTTTTCCAACTTCAACAACAACGTGGTGCAAACTTTTTTCGCAAGCTTCTTTAAGCTCACTCATAACTAGTTTTATATCCTCATTCATAAAAAATCAACTATCTGTACCTATGCAAAGGAAACCATTTATTTAATGCCTTACAACATTAAAATCTTATACATTAATAAGGAACCAAAAGCAACGGTTAACAAACATATAAAAGCAGCGTTGGCAAATGTGTTTTTAGATTTATATAAAAACATAAAGCTAAGCAATATACTACTTGGCATAAGCAGGTAGATTAAAAACTCCGTTTTTGCAGATAATAAAAGCAAGATAAATGCAACTAGTACTTGCAAAAACATGGTGTAGTTTAAAATTTTAGATTTGTTTGGGTATCTAAACCTATAATTATTAATCAGTAAAAAATGGACGACTAGCGACACAAATACCGTAGGCATTAGCAGCTTTAAAAACAGGCTATTAAATACGGAGTAGTCAAACTTTAAATTTGGAATTAAATTATAAATTTTATCCGGGATTTCCATAACAAACAAGATGCCCGAATAAGCTGCAACAATCATAACAAAGTAGAGTATACTCAACAAATAGCTTCCTTTACTTCTTCCACCAGTTTGCATAAAAAGCAGGTAAACAGGCAACATAAAAAGTACACTTGTATTATCTATTGTTTGGGCAACACCCAATAAAATGCCAAAGTAAATAATAAAGTCTTTAGAAGTTTTGGCATCGTCTCTGCTTTCAAACGCTAAAAAAAATGCAGCCAACCAAACAAAACCATAAATAAGATCTTGCACTGATAATTGAGGCAAAATAATGAGGCTTAAGCAAGCAAAAAGCACTAAAGGTAAGCTGCTTTTATAACCCAAAACACTATATCTAAAACACAAATAGTTTAGTGTAAACCCCTGTAAAAATAACACCAAACCATATATAAGTTGTTTGGTCTCAAAATTTTGTAATAACACAAAACTAGTACTGAATATTAGCACTGAAACCAGAATAGCAATGCCGTTATTTTTTGTAAGTAATTGTATCAATCGTAAATAATTTTGAGCAATGCAAATCTGCGGTTTTTTGACGTAGGAATAATAACTTTATTAGAAGAAACTTGCTTAGCTTCAATTGGTATTACAGCAACATAATCTAACTCGTTTTTCAAAAGTTTAGCACTTTCTATCGTTCCATTATTATAAATGGTGTATTTCACTACTTCCCCAGAGCTTCTAAGTTGATCATTATATATTATTTGCAGAAATTTACTTCCTACATAAACAACCGCAGAACTATAATATCCTCCATCGTTTATGGTAGTTTGATTTTTCTTAATTACCCTATGCCAATCCATTGCTCCCGAAGCATTGTAGTTTAATACTAGAAGTTCGTTAAAATTATAAATGTTTTTAGACGTACTTTGGGCAATACCATTTACTAAAATAACATCATCTTCTGTAGCAATTTCTTTCTGCTCCGCTACACAAATAAAGCCCCCATCCGATCTTGGAACAACTTTTACCATTTCAAAACCTTCTGATATGGAGCCGTTAGCCCTATCTTTTACATTTGCTTCTTCAATAAATTTTGGTGAAAAAGCACTTTTAATTTCATTTAAAACAGCAGATGTATCTGGCTTATAAAACAACGCCATACCATCTATACCGAGTGCGTTTTCATAACCATAAAAAGCTAACACCTTGGCTTTGTCTGCTTGCCTATCATAAAATAACTTTGTGCTTTTAAATACCGTTGTATCGCTCAAGACATAATCGTTTAATGTGCTATCTCTTAAAGTATAAAGACTATAACTTGAGCTACTAATTTTTCGTTTTTGCCGAGTAAGTCTCTTTATCAAAAAACTTACCTCACCTTTATTATTAACTAAAAAATCTTTGATTATAAAGTCGTTGTAATTAATTGGGAACAAGTAATTTCGATACCCAGTTTCTTCTAAAGAATTCACCCTGAAAAGTTTATGAAAAAGAATAAACTCATTATTAGTACTTTTTTGTGTGTATAAAAGTGATAGGTTTTGCTGATCGTCACTTACCCGAATTCTGTAATTTCCTCTATCTCCATACACCTTTACCGTTGTTTCTGCAAGTATTTTTGACTCTCCAATGGGTTTAAAATCAAAGTTATAATACTGCCCTGATAGTTGATTACTTTGGTTTTCTTTGTTGTATTTGCTTTGTATTAAAAGAATTCCTTTTTGTGTTAATACAATTTTAACCAAGCGTGCATTGTTTAAATCTATCGTTTCATTAAACTCAAATGCCAATCTGTGGTTGTATCGTTCTAGTATTACATTTTTACTGTAAAACCTGTTTCTGTATCTTAAAAGATAAATCCCGTCTGTGTTCTCCCCTATTACTTTACTAAAAATTGCAGCACCTTTTAACTTAACTGGATTACTCCATTGCATTACTTGCCCATAACTGACAGAGCCAATTAGCAAAACAATAATTAACAAACAGCTATTAAGATTATATCTTTGCAATGAGAATTTTTATCAGTTAACGAATTTAATCATCTATTTCTTCTATTGGAATATCAAGTTGAAAATAAAGCTGTAATCGAAAAAGCGATATTAGTTGGTGTAGAACCTAAAAACACACCTTTAAAAAGTAGCAAAGTATTTTTAGACGAGTTGGAGTTTTTAGCCACTACAGCCGGAGCCTTAACTGTAAAAAGGTTTACACAAAGATTGGAGTATCCAAATCCAAAAACTTATGTGGGTATTGGTAAGGTAGAAGAACTCGCAGCATACATTAAAGAATATGAAATAGACATTGCCATTTTTGATGACGAACTAAGCCCGTCTCAAATTAGAAATTTAGAGCAAGAGTTTAATTGTAAAATAGTAGACAGAAGCAGTCTAATCCTTGACATTTTTGCTAAAAATGCTAGAACAGCTCAAGCTAAAACTCAAGTAGAGCTTGCACAGAGTGAATATCTTTTACCACGTTTAACAAGAATGTGGACTCACCTTCAAAAGCAAAAAGGTGGTATAGGAATGAAAGGTCCTGGTGAAAAAGAAATTGAAACTGATAGAAGGGTTATCAGAGACAAAATTACCAAACTAAAAAAGGAATTAAAAAAGATAGACAGTCAAAGCGTTACCCGAAGAAAACAAAGAGTATCTCAAAAAAGAGTAGCATTGGTTGGTTATACCAATGTTGGAAAATCAACTATACTTAATATTCTAACAAAAGCAGATGTTCTTGCAGAAAACAAACTTTTTGCAACATTAGATAGTACGGTAAGAAAAGTGGTTTTCCCACCTACAGAATTTGACCCTAAACCAACTATTTTTCTATTATCAGACACTGTTGGGTTTATAAGGAAATTACCGCATCAGCTTATAGAAAGTTTTAAAAGCACTTTAGATGAGGTTATTGAAGCCGATATTTTATTACACGTGGTTGATGTTAGTCATAATCAGTTTGAAGAACAAATGACTACAGTAAATGAAACATTAATGGAAATTGGAGCAGCCAATAAACCAATAATTACAGTTTTTAATAAGATAGACCAATACAATCCAGAAGCAACGGATGAAGATATTTTTGAGGATGAAGCTGTTTATGATTTAGCAACACTTAAAAAAACGTGGATGGCAAAACTAAATGATAAGGTTGTTTTTATATCTGCTGCTAAAAAGCAAAATATTGACGAGCTTAAAGCCCTTATAAAGAAGAATCTTTAGCAAAAACTACTTCATCTGATCCGCAATAAACTCTACTAGTTTTTCAAGCCTATATTTATTCCAGTTTTCGTGAATTCTTAGCTGAAACACTTTCTGCCTAAAATTGGCAAAAGGCTGCTCGTATTGCAGTGCTTCATAAAGTTCTGATTGTTGCTCAAAATCTTCTATAGAATTAGCAAAAGCTTCCATCATTTTAAATGATTGCGTGCTATTTGGGGCTTTAATTTCAATAACATTTGTGTTTTCACCCAAATTTCCATCGGTATACACCTGATTTGTAGCGTTATCTATATAACACTTTTCGCCTTTAATAAGCAGTTCTGCAACTTCCTTCAGTTTGTTATCCATTTTTATTATGGCCAAAGTGAACGTGCAATCCCTTCAGGTTTAAAGCTCCAAGGAATCATATACATAATTAACAAAAATGCTATCCCAAAAAAGATCAGACTAATTTTATGTTTTTTAGCTGCCGTTGTAGCTTTTTTACTTTTAGATCTACCGATATGCACTAATACTGCTGCTATTATCATAGTAATTGCGTGTTCTATCGCCCAAAAACGCGTTACAGAATCCGACATAGTACCTGCCATATCACTAAATTTAGAAGCCCAACCTCTAGCCACATAAAGTGCTAAGCCAAGCAGTAATTGTAAGTCTACACTAGATAGAAAAAGAGTAGCTGATAGGTTATGGTTAGGGGTATACTCTTGCTTTTTAAGCAAACCGAGTATGGCTTTTGTTACGGCATACAAACCTAAAATAACTACGGCCCATCTCAAGACATTGTGTGATTGAATTAAAAGATTATCCATTTTTTATTGAGTTGAGCAAAGCAACAATTTTTTTTGGTATGAAAAGAACTAAAGCTTGATTTTAACTTATTTTAACCTCTAAGCACTAGTTTAAGCTAGGATCTATTGGAGAATTCACCAATAAAACATTGGAACCACCAGTTTCTCGCATCGCCTTTTTCCAAAGTTGTGCCGAATCTGTGTTAAGATCTAAAACATCTTGATCTTTTAATGCAGCCACTACCCAAGATTTTGCATCTAGTTCCGTTTGTAATTGCCCAGGAGCCCATCCACTGTAACCCACAAAAAATATAAAGTTTTCTTGAAGATATTTACCTGTTCTTAACCCTTCTTTTACATCTTCAAAATCACCGCTCCAAAATAAACTATCCGTTATTTTACTGCATCCACTTACATTAGGGTAAGAATGTATGTAATGAAAACTTTCTAAATCTACCGGCCCACCTTGAAAGGCAGAATTGTTTACAACCTCCATATCTGCAACCAAAATGTTTACAGCATAGTCGGTTTTGTGATTAAGTACATAACCAATTGAGCCTTCATTATTATGTTCCACCAATAAAATTACACTTCTGCTAAAATTAGGATCTGGCAAGAATGGTTCAGAAATTAAAACTCTTCCTATTGCAGGTTTCATTGGTCTTCTAATATTTCTACACTGTTTTCTACCAAAGCGGAAGCAGGCATTACTACTTTAGAAGTAGCTGTTTTAAAAGTAACTGATGTGTTATCAATGCTAATAATTTCTCCCTCTATATCACCTAGTTTAATGCGTTGGCCCTCAAAAAAGTTCTTCTTACTATAAAAAGAAGAAAGCATATTTCGCATAATTTCTCTTTTTTCTAAACTTTTAATGCCTACCTGAACTCTTTTTGTTGCAAATAAATCCCAAAATTCAAGCAATAGTTTTGTTGTTTCAATACTACTTAAAACATCCTCTTTCATAGACTTAGGAAGTTTTGCTTTGGGCTCTATATCTTTAAATACGTTTTTCTCTTCCATCTTTACATATTCTCCGGGTGTAACTCAAAACATCTATTGCTTATCTTATCTCTTGCCCGCTTGAGTTTCATTTTAATTGCACTTTGGCTTACGCCATAAAATTCGTTAAGTTGAGTTATACTCAAATTATCTTGATATTTCTGCAGAATTAAGGACCTTTTTTCCGCTTTAATTTCAAACAATATTTTTTGAACATACTCAATTTTCATTTCAAGAAGCACTTTATCATGTACTTCATCATAATCTAGGTTGTCACCCTCTAAGTGATCAAATCTATCTTCATTCAATTCTTCGTTAAATACTTTCTTATTCTTTCTTATGTAGTCTATGCAATGAGTGTACGTTACTTGATATAGCCGTGTTCCAAAGTTACTTTTACCTTGAAAGGTGTTTAACTTCAGAAATTCCTTAACCAATACATCATGGGCAAGATCCTAGGCCAAGATTGTATCCTTAACCATTAAAATACTTACCATAAACCTTATCAGCGTACCTATCATACAACTCACCAAAATAGACATTATCCCCCGATTCTAATACAGAGCCTATCAATTCAAAATCGGAATATTTCGACAATACTTTTCTGGCACTAGTGTGCGTGGAGTTCGTATTCAAGGAAAAATCCGATTATTCAATTTTAAAACATTTCTACCACATATAGAATAGATAATGCGAATAATAATACTACACCCGTGTATGCAAGTGTATTTTCTGACGAATTCCAAAGCTTTAAGTTTTTATTATCTCTAACCAGTTTAATGGTAAGCAAACCCAGTATTGGAGCAGTTAAAAAAGAGATGGTTGTTGCAAGTACTACCATCTGTTTCATACTTGAAATATAAAAAACCAGTATTACCAATGCTCCTAAAACCAATACTAATCTTAGCACAATTAGAGAAGTGAACAGTTTTGGCAATTTAAGTTGTAATGTAATTTCATTTAACACTCTTGGCATAGCATCTAAACACGTTAAAGTGGTACTAAACATTGTTGTAAATGCAGCCACTATAATAAGTACATAAGACCATTGTCCTAAACTTTGGGTAAATAATTCTATAAGTTGGTTAGCAAAACCTACTGCTGATGAGGCTATTTCTACAGATGACCCAAACATTATATTGGCTCCTAAAATAACAAAGCACAATCCTAAAATAGCTGTTCCATAAAAGCCAATTCTAAAATCGAAATTTACCACCTTTAAACTTTTTTTACTGCTTATTCTTGCATTTGTAACGGACCATATACTGTGCCAAATTGCTATATCCAAAGGAGCTGGCATCCAACCCACAAAGCTTATCAAAAAGCCTAAGTCTTCTTTTTTGGCAAAAGAAAAATTATTAGAATTTATCAAACTACTAAAAGAAGTATGCGGCTGCAAAAAGCTAAAGAAAAAAGCCGATACAGTTGTAACCGCTAGGACAACCATAACCACTTTCATTAGTTTTTCTAAAATACTAAAGTTGCCAATTTGAAGAATTAGAAAACAAACAGCTAACAATATTACAGACCAAGCCCAAGGCGGCAATACCACACCGGTTAGGTTTTGTGCTAAACCAGCTGTTACAACAGTTACAGCCGCTTGCACAGTAAACATTGTACTAACGGTTAAAATCAGTAAAAGTATTACTGCCCAATTCCCTATTTTAGCATAACCACTGACTAAAGATTGGTTGGCCGAGTTTGCATATCGCGGACCAACAACAAAAAACGGATACTTAAATAAATGGGCCAGCACAATGGCTAAAATAAGAATGTATCCGTACCCTGCTCCGGCCTTTGTACTTTGCACAAGATGGCTAACACCTATTGCTGCACCGGCGTATAGCAGCCCTGGACCCAGAGATTTTAGCTTGTTAAACACCTTGTAAAAATATACTTTAATACATTTTCTACTAAAATTTTTATCTCATTACCACAGCAAATAATCTTAAATGTTACCAAAACTTGTTTCTGCCTCAAGAAGGATGTTATTCGAATGAATAACTTTTTATACCACCAAAATGGTCATCGTTCTAACAAACACGAGTACCCCATTTTATAAAATTTTAATAGATAAACTAAAGTGAAGCTAATGTAAACAAAAAAGGGTTGACCAAATGGTCAACCCTTCTTTGTTTTATGAATTTTATAATTACCCAATTCTTGAAATAAGATCAGCAACTCTGTTGCTATATCCTGCTTCATTATCGTACCAACCCATTAATTTTACTGTATTTCCTTGAACCATTGTAGTTGGAGCATCAAAAATACAAGAGTGTGGATTACCAACTATATCGCTTGAAACTATAGGATCTTCAGTATACTCTAAAATGCCTTTAAGGTTAGTCTCAGCTGCTTTTTTAAACGCTGCATTTACTGCTTCAACTGTAGTTTCTGCTTTAAGAGTAACAACAAAATCAGTAGCACTTCCTGTTGGAGTAGGAACACGTAAGGAGTTACCGTTTAATTTACCGCTTAAGTGAGGTAATACAAGACCAACTGCTTTCGCAGCACCTGTACTTGTAGGTATAATATTTAGAGCAGCAGATCTAGCTCTTCTCATATCCGAGTGAGGAGCATCTAATAATCTTTGATCAGAAGTGTAAGAGTGTATGGTTGTCATAAAACCACTTTCAACACCATATAAATCATCTAATACTTTAACCATAGGAGCTAAGCAGTTAGTTGTACAACTTGCATTAGAAACAATAGTTTCTTCTCCGCTAAGGGTATCATCATTAACGCCTAAAACTACAGTTTTAATATCTCCAGATGCAGGAGCAGAAATAACCACTTTTTTTGCACCTGCAGTTATATGCTTACCAGCACCTTCTGGGCTTCTAAAAATACCAGTACTTTCTAATACAACATCAACCCCAAGTTCTGCCCAAGGCAATTCTTCTGGATTTCTTTCTGCAGTAGCTCTAATTTTTGTACCGTTTACTGTAAGATACTCGTCGTCTGATTCTACAGTACCATTAAACTTACCTTGCACAGAATCGTACTTTAATAAATGAGCAAGTGTTGCATTGTCTGTTAGATCATTAATTGCAACTACTTCTACGTTAGATTTTTCTAAAAGACATTTAAATGCTAGTCTTCCAATTCTTCCAAAACCATTGATGGCTACTTTCATTATTTTATTGTTTTAAATATTTAAAATAGAGGTGCAAATTTACTAAATATTTTATGATTTAAAGCTGAGAAAAACATCATCTTAAGGAGGAATTAGAATGTAAAATGAATTAGAGGAGTCAAAAGAACAATGAAATATTTTTTTAAAAATATTGTTGCAATATAAATATGAACTACTACATTTGCACTCGCAAAAACGATAGAGGCCCACTTTCTGGGGAAAATCAGAAAAAACTTTATCGTTGTCTCCGAAGGTTTCGGGGTCGAACTTTAAGAAGGGAAACCAACTTAAAAAGAACGAAAAATTACTCTATTAGAGACAATTGGCCCGTTCGTCTATCGGCTAGGACGCCAGGTTTTCATCCTGGTAAGAGGGGTTCGATTCCCCTACGGGCTACCAGAGCGGAATAGTTGAATTTAGTTTCACTATTCCGCTTTTTTGTTTGGTCGTAATCCTCCGTCATAACTTGAAGATCAAAATAGTAAAAATCTCTATGTTTGCCCTATTGAAATCTACTCTCCTTATACTCACTCTCCTTATCTCGTGCCTAGGGTTGATGGCACAGGACCTAAAGCTGGGTTTGCCTGTGGGACATACAAGCTGGGTCAATTCTGCAGTTTTTAGCCCCGATGGCACAAAAATCCTTACAGCATCAGCGGATAA
>ERZ1048872.1486-NODE-1486-length-19313-cov-8.005608_pt1 | contig 19313 bp, 10 predicted proteins | sample MGYA00383100_ERZ1048872 | MGnify/ENA primary metagenome ERZ1048872 (study PRJEB29581, sample SAMEA5548370) | metagenome | biome: marine; feature: coastal; material: water | depth 50 m | study: Short-term variability in the microbial, nano- and picoplankton...
CAGTTACATACTTAAAATCTGTAAGTTCAGTAGATACACACATAATAACTTTATGCAAGCCTCCATTGCGCTCGTTTAGAAATGTTTGAAAATCTTTAATAATCATAGATTATATATCCTTGATTTAGGAAGGGAATACTTCTATTGTTCTTTCTTCTCTAACTAAATCTGCCCACTTGCCTTCGTATCTTGTACCTTTGACAATATGGTTATCAACCCAATGATAATTACCACCTCTTGGTTTTCCCATTAATAAGCCGTGATATTTAAAGCCGTACTTATTTAGCCAAGCCTCTGTAATATCTCTTACGTCTTCGGTTCTTGAAGTAAAGAATGTAATCACATGTCCTTCGTCAAACCATTTATTAAGAGTCTCTACAGCACCAGTATATGGTAAAACTACTGACATTCTTTCAGGCTCTTCGTTTGGTACATCATCTGTAATTGTACCGTCAATATCAATTAAATAATTCTTAGCACCATTCTTTAAAACGGGTGATACTAAATGCCCATCATCTCCAACGATCTCGTTAAATGTAATCTCTTTCTTCATTTTTTGTTATTTAGGTTTTTGTAAAATTCTATATCTTTAGAATGTATAATTGAAAATACTTCTTTTGCTTCTTTTGAAAATACAACGTCTTGGTTTTTCTTTCTAATAGGACCTTCGTTATGTTTTTCTAGATCTATTGTAATGCCTGTCTTTTTCTTGACTAGATCCCACCCCTTATTAATTTCTTTGAAATCGATTACTAAATCCATAGGACCTGCGTTTAACCAATCCACTTGTAATGAGCAATCTACCGGCCTATACCATTTCGTATTTAATGTATTTAACATTAACATCGCATCTAAATCTAACTCTTTAGTAGATTCACTAAATGGTAACCGTCCTTCTTTATTTTTAAAGAACCATTCCATTCTTTCACCAAACTTCCTTAATGGATGTCTAACATGATCTAAATACATTGACATATACCAATCTAAAGGTTCTCTAACTGTACAGAATTTAAAATAGCTATTCCATCTATAGTCTCCTATATGGTAAAGTTCTTTTACAGCCTGAGCTGAAAAATGACCATACGGTGATTTATCATTATCACTTTTTAAACAATCCGGATCAGCTTTAATTAAAGCTTTTTCTACAGACGTAGAACCAGTCTTTGGTATTCTAATGAATATTACCTTGTACTTATCTGAAACTATCACGTGTTACTGCTTTCTCATGAATGAAACGCAAATGTATCTTTTACCTGCATGGATTGGTCTAGCACCATGTAGGTGAGTAACCATTCCAGGGTGAAGCGTAGCCGTTCCAACTCTTTCTGGATTTGATAATAAATTATATTTTGGGAACCATGTTCCACCGCCGTCAAATTCATCATTTAATTTAACAACCATAGTTATGTGACTAAAGTCGTGGTGTAAGCTTAAATGTGATTGGCGGTCTGTAGTATATCTTGCAAGGAAGTTTTCACTAAACATATCCTTCCAACCTTTACCTTCTAATGTCCATAAGTGAATACAAAGAGGATAAACAACTTCTTTAAGAACTTGATGATATGCTGATTGTAATCCAATGTCTTGTAGTAATACATCATTCGTAGGATAGAATTCATGTCTATCAATAGTCCATTTATTTAAAGCTTCAGAAAGAGCTACTGCTTCTCTACAAAACTTTTCTGTAAACAATGGAAATTCAAATACATTATCTCCTACATCGTCAACCATAAGATCGAACTCTCCTCTTAACATTCCGTTATCTACGTACTTAGCCTTCCATGCATCCCAATCAGCAGTATCTAATATTTCAAAATACGGTTGAGGTTCATCTATCTTATTTTTATTTTCTTTATTATTTTTCATGAGGTTCGGGTTCTGATTAGGATTTAATTCTATAGTAGAATCTTCTTGTTTTCTTTTTTGTGGAATATAATTTTGCTTTGCAGTTGCAATAACATTTAATTTAGGAGGAAATAGCTTTGCAATATCTGGACGTCTATGTTCAGTAAAAGTAGCTGTCATAAATTCATCAGCAGGAATTAAGTTTTCTTTAATATTATATTCTAATAGTTTTTTAGCACCTTCGAGTGTGACTACATAAGCATGTGTACAATAACTTGCAACAGGCTTAACCCAAGAACCGCCAATAGACTCTTCTTTAGCCTCCTTGTTAATCTTCCATCTACCAAGGTATGCAATATCAAATGAAGTTGAAGGTTCGTCTAATAGACCTATATTAGCCTGTGATGGATCGAAGTCGTCTTCAAAAATAAGAGTTCTTTCTAAACCCTCTGCTACAATTCTTTCCCATACATGAATATGAGATGACATACATCCTATTTCACCTGGCAGTATATCTCTTTTCCACCAAGCATTCCATGAGTCTTTTAAATTCCAGCCTTTATACGCAGAATATCCTTCTGGAGTTCCGTTTTCATTTCCATTCCAAGCAGGGTGTAATTCATAACCGGTCTTGCCTGCAAAGTTTAGCCTTTGTAGATTAGCAGATGTTTTCTTCTGCATAGCTACATCCTGGCTATCTAAAGTAATTACATAAATTTTATCTATTTTCATGCTGCATCTATTTTTTTAAATTCTTTTTTGTCATTTGTTAATCCGTCTATAAGATCTTTCCATAGGTATGCTCTTTCATCCCATGTCTGTTTCTTAGCCCACTGATAGCCTTTATTTTTAGCAAATTCTTTTAATGACGGGGACATTTGTTTTAATGTTTCTACTAATTTATCCCATTTTGTTTCATCATTATCTAATACTATACCCGAGTGTACTGTTTCCACAAGCGCGGCAACTCTAGTAGCAATTGGTAATACCTTTGCGTATTGCATTTCTAAAGCAGTAATACAATACGTTTCATAATAATCTGTTAAATAACACCACATATCAGATTCTAGCATCGCTCTGTGTAAAGTGATTTGATCTACTGGTCCATGGAACGTTACATCCATGTTTTCAAATTTTAGTTGATGTTCTTTAATCCATTTCATTTCTTCATATTCATTAGAATACGATGGCCAATAAACATTTAAGGTAGCATCTGATAGAGCTCCTTTAATTTTATGCCAGTTTTCTAATAATTCTACTAGACCTCGATCAATAGCAGAAGACCATATAAATGAATTAATTTTTTTAGGGGGATGTCCAACGAATGTTTTTACATCTATTCCATTTGCAATTCTACATTGGTTAGTTTTCTTCCAGCTATAATTCTGTTCCCAAATAGTAGAATGCCACCATGTTAAAGTAACTACGGCATCAATCAAACCAGTACTAGGGTTCATGATATCATCAATCGTATCAGTTGACATAACATTTCCTCTCCAATACGGGTGACCGTCAGTATTATGTGCCCAAAATACTTTCTTAGCTTTGATATACCCTTCAAATTCTAAAGGCATGTGTAGATAATTAGTACCTACTATAACATCGAAAGTGTCAAAATGTCTTTTATGGATATGTTCAATACCACAATAGACTACTCCATTAATTTTACCAGAATCTTTAACAGCTCCTGACACAACTATATCCCAACCAAAATTAACTAATCTTTCAGCTATTTTTAAAACAGCTAATTCTGAACCAGCAATTCCTGATGTAGTATTTCCATCCCATTCGGTTTTTTGATAACCTACCCAAAATAGTATTTTCATATTATCTATAATGTCCTCCACCTACCCAGAGCACTAATGATCTTCTAAGACCTTTAGTTACAGGAGATACTCTATGCATCATATAGCTTGGAAATAAAACTCCAACTCCTTTTCCTCTTTCGCAGGTTATGTTATTATCTAATTCTCCGGTGCCGTTTGATCCTGTGCATATTTGAAGATCACCACCTTCATATTCTTCACTAGTAGAAAGTTGTATAGTAATTGATACTTTTCTTTTGCTAGCCGTTGCACCTTCACCTATATCTTGGTGCCAATCATAATGCCCTTTTTCAGAAGCATAATATTCTGTATATTGAATATATTCCAAAGCAGTTCTTAAATCAAAATCCCATAAAGTTTTATTTGCTTCAACTGCTAGCGACATCATTCTTTCATATAGCCATTCGAAATCTCCATTTGGAGTATTTGGTAGCCACTTAACTTTAGACGTTCTAGTAGAACCTCCATCACCTTCACCTAATGTACTTGCTATTTCTCCTTCTGGGAGTTCTGATGCTAATCTAATTATTTGATCTACCTCATCTTCAGAAAGCGCATTCCTGAACCAGTAATATTGTTGTGGATCATTTTGACTAGACTCAAATATATTTGACATGTAAAAAATTGTTTAATAGTTATACGAATATAAACTGATTTGTTTATTTATCTAGCTTATTTATAGTACAACTTAACTAAAACATTTACATATAATAGATATTGATTTAAAGGAATAGTTTAGAACAACTTTAAACAGTCTCCACTATGCGATCTTCTTTACTATATTAGATATTATACCCATAAGGGTCATATCATTAGAAGCCACTAAAATGGTTATAGACCTGCTTGATTTTTAGCTGCTTCAGCCCTAACATCTAGTTCTTTCATAGCTTCAATAAGTATTGAATTTAAGTGAGCGTAATTAATAGTATAATATCCCGGAAGATTTTTTAGCTCATCAACTAACAGAGGTTCAATTTCTTGTAACTCTTGTGCTATTAAACCAATTCTTCTAGGTTTTTGTTCACCTTCTTCAACTCTATCAAAACCAAATTCATCAGCTAATTCGTTAGCATAGAAATAATAACCGTTCATTAGTTTAACTTTCTCAAGCGCTTGTAAGTAAGTACCCGCAATATCTTTTAATCTAGAATCTGATTTTGGTTTCCCATCAATATGTTCTCCAGGAGGGCCTGCAGGTCCAATAGCACCTGTTTGACCTTTAGGACCTTTTGGCCCAGTTGGTCCAAGTGATCCGATTCCTCCCCAATTTCCTGCGGGACCTTGTGGACCTTGTGGTCCAGCCACACCCTGGGCTCCTGTTTTAGAATTTTGAGCTCCTTGAGGTCCTTGAGGTCCTGGCGCTCCTGCTGCTCCAGGTTTACCAGCATCACCTTGTGGTCCAGTAGGTCCTGTTTTACCTTGCGGTCCTTTAGCACCTGTTCCACCTTGGCCACCTGTTAAACCAGTTCCACCGCCTGGTCCTCTTGTACCTTTAGGTCCAGTAGGTCCAGCGCCCCCTCGAGCACCTTGAGCACCTGTGAAACCTTTAGCACCACCGGCACCAGTTCCACCAGTTCCACCAGTTATACCTTTAGGTCCTTGAGGTCCTCTATTACCTCCACCACCAGTTCCACCGCCTGGTCCTTGTGAACCAACTGGTCCTTTTGGTCCGCCTGGTCCTTGTGCACCACCGCCACCAGTTATACCTTTAGCTCCTGTTCCACCAACCGGGCCTTTTGGTCCGCCTGGTCCTAGAATACCTTTTGCGCCTCCGGCACCAGTTCCACCTTTAGGTCCTTGAGGTCCAGTGCCCCCTCGAGCACCTTGATTACCTGTGAAACCTTTTGGTCCTTGTATTCCAGTTATACCTTTAGGTCCTTGAATACCTTTTGCGCCTCCGGCACCAGTTCCACCCTGGGCACCTTGGCCACCTACAGCACCACCGCCACCCTGGGTACCAACATTAGTAAACGCGCCACTTAAATAACCACTAACTATATTTGGAGTTGAAGAAGTTACTTCTTCCATTCTAGGATGTGCGAATACTAATTCTGTACCAGAACTATTAGCATAGTAATGATATGTTCTATGTCTAAGTGATGTAGTTGTAGATTGCATTACAGCATCACCACCTAGGTTACAACCGTTAGTCTCAAATACTTGACCATTTTGTGCCATTGTATATACACCAGTTTGTGAGTCTCTAGAAGTAGTTCCAGTTCCTGAAGGGAATACATGACCTACTACTAAATACCATACATCTTTTGTGTAACCACTAACACCACGACATTCAAAATAAGGATTACCTTGTTCAGCTCCGTTGTTTCCTCTTAATACATAAGAACCTCCTCCATTTGTTCCCATATAGAATGTACCATTAGCTTGTGTTGAAATTCTTTTCATCCATACACTAAATCTATACTTTTTAGTATGATCTACACTATGGAATGAACTGTTCCATCCACCATCAGCACCACTATTAGTACCATCTGGTTGAGTTCTCCATAATACAGTGTTTTCTCCATAAGGTCCTTCACCGTATTCTAATATGTTTTCATTTGAGCCACCATTACGCGAAAATCCAGTAGCTGAAGTATTACCTGCGTACCATGTTGAATAATCTAACATATTCATATCGCCGTCCGCATCAGTATTATTAACACCATCGAATCCTCTCTTTCCTTGCGCTCCGACTGTTCCTTGATTACCTAGCTTACCCTGTGGTCCTTTTGCTCCTGTTGTACCCTTTGGTCCTTGTGCTCCACCAGGTCCGGTTGCACCAGTTGCACCTTTTGCACCAGTTGCACCTTTTGCACCAGTTGCACCTTTTGCACCAGTTGCACCTTTTGGGCCACCAGCGCCTCTTACACCTTTTGAACCTTGACCTCCGGTTAGACCGAGTGGTCCTTGTGCTCCTGTAACTCCACCTCCACCGGTTGGTCCCTGTGCTCCACCAGCACCTTGGCCGCCTTGAGCACCAATCTTTCCTTTAGCACCACCGCCACCGGTTGGTCCTTGTAAACCTTCAAATCCTTGTGGTCCACTAAATCCTATTGCACCTTTTACACCCTGAGCACCTTGATTACCTTTTGCACCGCCGGCACCTTGAGCACCAGTTGCACCTTTAGCACCTTGACCTCCTTGAATACCCTTTAAACCTTGAGCACCTTTAGGTCCCTGTGCACCAAGTGCACCAACGCCTCCAGTTGCTCCTTGTATTCCAGTTCCACCTTTAGCACCTGGTGATCCAGTAAAACCAGCTTCACTTGTTGCAGGTTGAGTACCTTTAGCACCTTGTGGTCCTGTTACACCTTTTGCACCACCGGCACCAATTATACCTTGCGATCCTGTATTGCCTTTAGCACCTTGTGGTCCTTTTGGTCCTTGTCCACCCTGTCCACCAGTTAAACCAGTTTCTCCTTGTGGTCCTTGTTTACCTTGAACACCTTGGTTACCCTGAAGTCCTAGAAAACCCTTTAGTCCTGTTCCACCTTTATTACCTTGTTTACCTTTATTTCCTTTTGTTCCAAGAATACCTTTAGCACCTTGAACACCTTTAGCACCTGTAACTCCCTTAGCTCCAGTTCCACCTTTAGGTCCTGTTGTTTGTACTCCTTTATTTCCTTGTCCACCTTTAGGTCCTGTTGCACCTTTAGGTCCTATAACATCTACACCTACGCCTCCGGTTTTACCTTGACCACCTTTTGCACCTTTAAGACCTTGTGCACCTTGGAATCCTCCAATACCAATTGCTCCGGGAGAACCTTGCAATCCTTTATTACCTTGTGCACCAAGTGCACCAACGCCTCCAGTTGCTCCAATCTCACCAGTTGCACCTTGTCCACCTGTATTTCCTTTAGCACCGTCTTTACCATTTAATCCAGCTAACCCATTAACACCAACGGCACCTGGAGATCCTAATGCTCCTTTTAAACCAGTACCACCCTTTTGGCCTTTCGAGCCGATTATACCTTTTGCGCCGACAATACCAGTATCACCAATTCCACCCTGTTGTCCAAGTCCTCCTTGTCCACCTTGTGGGCCTAGAATACCCTTTGAACCAGTATCACCAATTCCACCTTGGTCACCTGTTATACCTTTAGCTCCTGTTCCACCTTGAATACCTTGAAATCCTTGTGGACCCTGTTTTCCTTGTGCACCAATTCCACCTTGTGGTCCAACTTGTCCCTTTTCACCAACTCTACCTTTAGCACCTTGACCACCAATAATACCAACAGTACCAGTAGAACCAATTCCACCTTGTGGTCCCTTTGCTCCTTGTCCACCTTGTGAACCTTTAGCACCACCATCTCCAGTTTTACCTAGAAGGCCTTGTTCACCAATTACACCAGGAGATCCTAATGCTCCTTTTGCACCAGCAGTACCTAAAATACCCTTAGGTCCAATAATACCTTTAACTCCTTTAGCTCCAGAGCCACCTTGAAGTCCTAATGCTCCTTTACCAGGTCTTACACCTTTAATACCTTTAGGTCCAATCGCACCCTTTTCACCTTGAATACCTTTTGTACCTTGGATTCCTTTAGATCCATCGATACCAATAATACCAATGCTTCCTTTAGATCCTTGTACACCTTTAGGTCCTTGTGCTCCACCGCCACCATCTGGGCCTTGAACACCTTTTATACCTTGAGCTCCTTTCGGTCCAACTATAGGTTTTGCACCTTTATTACCTTTTGGTCCTGGTTGACCTTTATCACCTGCTAAGCCAAGCCCTCCAGGAAATCCAGTTTTACCCTGAGCTCCTTGTGGACCTTGAATACCTTGAATACCTTTTGTTCCAATTGAACCAGTAGCACCTTGAGCACCAACACCGCCTTGAGCACCAACACCACCCTGAGCACCTTGGCCTCCTCCAATACCAACTGCTCCAGTAGAACCAATTCCACCTTTCGCGCCAGCTATACCAGGACCACCTTGTGCACCGGTTGCTCCAGGAGAACCTGTACTACCCTTTGATCCTTTATTTCCAGTAGATCCTTTTGGACCTGCTACACCTTTACTACCATCAGGACCTACACTACCAGGAGAACCTGCAACACCAGGTGCTCCAGCATTTGGGGCACTAATTGCTTCATAATTTCCTGTTACTGTATTATATCCTAAGTAATCGCCGGTCGTAGCGCCACTACTTGGGAGGTTTAATCCGAGTACTTGCTTTGCACTTATCTTTGACATATTATTCTGGGCTATTTAATTCAGTTTCTATCGCTATTAATTTTGTATCTAATTCTTTAATTGCTTCTACCAATACTGCGGTTAGTTTAGAGTAATCAACACCTAAATATCCAGGGTGTCGCGGAAGTTCAAAAACAAGCTCTGGAATTTGTGCTTGTACTTCTTGTGCAATTACACCAACTTGTGGAGTTGGATCATTATATCCAAACGAGTTTGCAAGTGCATTATTATTCCATGTAATACCTCTTAGTGCATTGACTTTACTTAATGCTCCAGATACAGGTCCTACAACAGTTTTTAATCTACTATCCGAGAAGCTGGTTGGTCCTTCTGGTCCCATCGGTCCAGTTGCACCTTTTTGTCCTTTTGCTCCTGATGCACCAGTCGGTCCAACACTACCCTGCTTACCTTGCGGTCCTTGTGCACCAGTCGGTCCAGTTGGTCCTTGCGGTCCCATTGCTCCAGCAGGTCCAATATTTCCTTTTGGTCCAGTAGGTCCAGTAGGTCCTTGTGCTCCATTATTTCCTTTTGCTCCACCAGGTCCAGTTGCTCCGGCAGCACCTATACCACCTTGTGGTCCAGTCGGTCCGGTTGGTCCAGCAGGTCCGGTTGGTCCAGTTGCACCGCCACCACCTTGTGGTCCAACTGGGCCTGTTGATCCAACGGATCCAGTTGCACCTTGACCACCCTGAGCTCCAGTAGGTCCTTTTGCTCCTTGAGCTCCACCACCACCTTGGTAACCTTGAGGTCCAGTAGCACCTTTAGCACCACCTGGTCCAGTTGATCCAGTATTTCCTTTAGCACCACCTGGTCCAGTTGATCCAGTTGCACCTTTTGCACCGCCACCACCTTGGGCACCGGTATTTCCTTTAGCACCTCCACCACCTTGTGGTCCAGTTGCTCCAGTATTTCCTTTTGCACCGCCACCACCTTGAGCACCAGTTGCACCTTTAGCACCACCGCCACCTTGAGCACCAGTTGCACCTTTAGCACCACCGCCACCTTGAGCACCAGTAGGTCCTGTAAGTCCTGTCGGTCCAGTTCCACCTTGAGCACCAGTTGCACCTTTAGCACCTCCGCCACCTTGTGGTCCGGCTGGGCCTGTTGATCCAACGGATCCAGTTCCACCTTGAGCACCTTGAGGTCCAGTTGCACCAGCTCCTCCTTGAGCACCACCGCCACCTTGAGGACCTTTAGCTCCAGTTGGGCCTTGGAATCCTTGAGCACCTTGTGGTCCTTTTGCACCAGTATATCCTTTAGGTCCTACAATACCTTGTGGTCCAGTATTTCCTTTTGGGCCTGTTGCACCTTGTGCGCCAATACTTCCTTGAGCACCACCGCCACCTTGAGGTCCCATCGGTCCTTTAGCACCAGTTGCACCACCGCCACCTTGAGCACCACCGCCACCTTGAGCACCACCGCCACCTTGAGCACCGACACTACCTTGTGGTCCTTGTAAACCTTGAGCACCTTGTGGTCCAGTAGGTCCATTTACACCTTGAGCACCAGTTGCACCTTTTGCACCTTGAGCACCAGTTCCACCAGTTATACCTTTAGGTCCGGTTGGGCCTTGAGCACCACCGCCACCTTGAGAGCCTTTAGCTCCAGTTGCTCCTTGTGGACCTGTTGAACCTTGTGGTCCTTGTGGTCCAGTTGCACCAGGTGATCCAGTAGATCCACCGCCACCTTGAGCACCTTTAGCTCCAGTAGCACCGCCACCACCTTGTGGTCCTTGAGCACCAACGCCACCTTGAGCGCCGCCGCCACCTTGTGGACCTTGTTTACCTTGCGGTCCAGTTGCACCAGTTATACCTTTTGCACCAGTTGCACCTTGTGGTCCCTGTGCTCCAGTTGGTCCTCTTAAAGCTTGAGCTCCAACTGCACCTTGTGGTCCTTGTAAACCTGTAGCTCCAGGAGAACCTGTTGTACCTTTTGCTCCGGTTGCACCACCGCCACCTTGATTTCCTTTTAAACCAGTTCCTCCTTGAGGTCCTGTAATTCCTTTAACTCCAGTTGGTCCTTGGTTACCAAGCGGTCCAATACCACCTTGAGGTCCTTGTGCACCGACAGCTCCTTGAGCACCAGTTGCACCAGTTTCACCTAAGTCTCCTTGACCACCTTGAGCACCTTGAGCTCCAACTGCACCGCCACCACCTTGGGCACCTTGAGCACCTTGAGCACCTTGCGGTCCAGTAACTGATAATCCAGCAGCACCTTGAGCACCTTGAGCACCTTGAGCACCTTGCGGTCCTGTAATAGAAGCTCCTTGAGCACCTTTAGTACCTTGGGCTCCAGTTGCACCTTGTCCACCAGTTAAACCAGTTTCTCCTTGTGGTCCTTGCAAACCTTGAATACCTTTTGCTCCTTGAGATCCACCAGGTCCAGTTGCACCTTGATTTCCTTTTAAACCAGTTCCTCCTTGTATACCTTGAGCACCTTTAGCTCCAGCTCCACCTTGTAAACCGTTAGATCCACTATTACCTTTTGTACCAGTTGCACCTTTTACACCTTGGACACCTTGAGCTCCTTGAGCTCCTTGGGCGCCTCCGCCACCTTGAGCACCTTGAGCACCTTGATTACCTTGTAAACCGATTATACCCTGAGGTCCTTGTTTACCCTGAATACCTTTTGCACCTTGAGCACCAGTCCCTCCTTGAGGTCCTGTAATTCCTTTAGCACCACCTGGTCCCTGAAATCCTTGAGCTCCTTTAGCTCCACCTAATCCTTGAAGACCTTGAGCACCTTGTGGACCGGTTACACCTTGTTCACCTTGAATACCCAATGTTCCTTTATCTCCAGTATCTCCAGTAGATCCTTGAGCTCCTTTTGATCCTTGTGGACCGGTTACACCTTGAGGTCCTTGAATACCTGTTGCACCTTTTTGGCCGCCACCACCTTGAGCACCTTTATTACCAACATCACCTTGTGGTCCAAGTCCTCCTTGTAAACCTTGAGCACCTTGAGCACCTTGAGCACCTTTTTGGCCACCTAGACCACCTGTTCCCTGGGCACCGGTACCACCTTGAGCACCTTTATTACCTTGTAAACCTTGAGCACCTTTATCTCCTCCAGCACCCTGAGGTCCAACATCACCTAAGTCTCCTTGAGCACCGGTACCACCTTGAGCACCGACACCACCTTGTGGTCCTTGTAAACCTTGAGCACCTTGTAAACCTGCAGCTCCTGTTAATCCTATTGATCCCTGAGCACCTTTATTACCAGTAGCTCCTTGTATTCCAACAGAACCAGGAGATCCTTGAGATCCCTTTGCTCCACCAGCACCACCAGCACCTTGAGCACCTAGGCCACCTTTTTGACCGATAGCACCTTTAGCACCTTGAGCACCGATATCACCCTGAGGTCCATCATTACCTTGAGCGCCTTGGATTCCATCACTACCTTGTGAACCTTTAGAACCTTGTGTTCCTTTATCACCTACTATTCCTTTTGTACCAGTTGCACCTTTTGTACCATCAGCACCTTTAGCACCGATTACACCTTGTGCACCAGTATCTCCTTTTAATCCATCGGATCCATCAAGTCCATCAATACCTGCAGAACCAAGAGCTCCTTTATCACCCTCATCGCCTTCAAATCCTTTATCACCAGCTGCTCCGTTAGAACCAGCTGCACCAGTTGCACCTTTTGCACCGGCAGCTCCTTTTGCACCATCTGCGGGTGCTGGATTATTTACCCATTTTGTTCCGTTCCAATATAGGTAATCTCCCGCTGCTGAATTGGATAATTGAAACTCGTGTATTTGTTTTAATCTTAGTCTAGACATTTAATACGTTTGTATTTTTATTCAAGTTATATTATATATCAGTTATTCTTAATGTATCGGTAAAGATTCACTAAAAATGATTGTGTAATTTCATGATATTTTAATTAAAATATATTATAGTATAAATTTGTTTTCCAATTATATCTTAAAGATAGCTTATGTTCATTCTTTCCAGAGTAAAGATTGTCTATTAATTTAGAATACGTTAAAACTAATTCTTCATTATAGACAGTATATCTGGTTATAGCTTTTTCTGTTCTTTCTGTATAATCTTCTATATTTTTATCGTGATTATTAACAACCCATTTTAAAAGTTCGGATCCTTTTCCTATTTCAAAATCTGGATAGTAATAACCAGCATCCTTTAGCATATCTGCATTATGTATTAACGGAAATTGTAAATATAAACAATCTAAGTATGCATAATTTAAAGGATTTTCCCATTGATGTGATATAACAATATCTGCCCATTTAGATAATAAGTAATGTACTGGCCATCTATGTTGAACTTGCATTAAAGCACCTCCTTTTGAATTTTTTGTTTGACCTAACGTTAGGCCACCAACAAATTCTTTCCAAAATGGATTTTTATATAACCTAGCAGCACTTGCAATATGAAAGTTTTTAAATACCTCTCCGCCCTTTTGAAGATAATCTTCTGCTATTAATGTAGGAATCATACTAAATTTAACCACATTCATATTTGGTTCAAATACTATTAATTGTAAATCTTCAATCTTTTTATTTGGGACGTAAACTGGAACTCCTTCTACTGTAGGCATTTTTTTACCATCGGCATCTACTGACTCTCCATAAAACTTTTCGCTGTTATCAATAAACATTGGGTCCCACACAAAAGGCACTGGCATAACCTTATCCGCTTGCAACTTATTAGTTACACGATAATACTCGTGGTTCTGATATCCTTGTTGTGGCACATACCAAATTTCGTCAAATAATGAGTTATATGTAGGTCTTACTCCTGGATCTTCTTTAAAGATCATATTTTCCATATCGATAACATAATTATTACCGCATGCATATTTAATAACTTTTCTATTAGGATCTACATCTTTCCAAAGCTTTGCTTGCGCTGGGCCAAGTGTAGTACCTAAGCATATTAATATATCACATGATTCTTTTTTAATGATATAATCATAACATGGGAACTTTTCGTCGTCCCACATTAAATCTTCAGATTTTAATAAGCCTGTTATTGAGTTTCTATCAACATCTTTACGTGTATCTAATAAGTAAACATGATGTCCGGTGCGTTTTAATACGTTTGCTAAAAAAATAGCATTCATCTTAATACCATTAATCCAAATACTCTCTTTAGGACCTTGTAGTCCTATTGTTATGCCTATTGTTTTAGGTTCTGTTCCTGTTAAAGTCTCTGCCATATTCTTAAATATTTAATCGGTTGTTTTATATATCTGCAAAATAAAAAAGGGTCCCCGAAGGGACCCTTTAATTTTCTAATCAAATTAGACTTTGTTACTCAAACTAATTACGCTTGAATTCCGATTACATGAATGTGATCGTCTGCTTCTAAGTCGTATCCAAGTCCTACTAGGTTGAAAGTCATACCGTCTCCAGTATTATACCCTTCAGTAGTAGATACTACAGGTCCTTCAAATTCATTACCTGAAGCGTTAACTATTACGATACCTGTTTGGTGAACTTCTAATCCGTTAATGAAAACAGATAAGTCATCGTTTGAACCAAACTTAACTGCAACTTGAGTTCTAAACGACGTCTGAGAAACTGGTAAACCACCAAGCTTTAAATACGTTGTTTGTCCTTCTAAAGCAGCATCAACAGCTTCTAAAGATGTTACATCAGCGTTAGTAGCAGCTATTTCAGCAGCTAAGTCAGAAGATACACCATCAATGTAAGTATCTAAAGATGTTACATCAGCGTTAGTAGCAGCGATTTCAGAAGCTAAGTCAGAAGAAACTCCATCAATATACGTGTCTAACGACGCGATATTTGCAGAAGTACCTGCACCAGCTAATACTAGATCAATACTAGAAACGTCTCCGTTTGTAGCAGTGATTTCAGCAGCTAATTCAGCAGAAAGAGCTGTGGTATCTGCTTCCGCAGCCGTCATTCTTTCATCTTGTGAAGTTTGCTTAAGATCAATACTAGAAACGTCAGCGTTAGTAGCAGCGATTTCAACAGATAAATCATCCTCATCGTTAGAGATTCTTAAGTTAATTGAAGAAACTTGCCCAGCTAGGAAGTTATCATCAGCTAAATCTAATGAATCAACATAAGCGATTACCTCAGCGAACTGATCTAGATCTACGTCTGCACCAGCTACAATTGCTGAAACAGCAGTTGAGTTAGCAGCAATATCACCTTCGTTTACTCCGTGTCTTGTATCAGAAGAACCGAATCTTGTATCAACAGAACCGAATCTAGTATCACCAGAAGTGTCCTTAGCTTGTAATGCTGAGATTTCAGCATTAGTTGTTAGGATTTCAGCACCTAATGCATTAGATACTGCAGTTAAATCTGCATTATCAGCAGCACTAGCTACATCTGATTCAATACCAGTCATTCTAGTATCTTGTGAAGTTTGCTTAAGATCAATGCTGTCAACGTCTCCGTTTGTAGCAGCGATTTCAGCAACTAATGCGTTAGACACTGCGTCTAAATCACTAGCTGTTCCAAGAGTAGCTAAAACTACATCAATACTGTCAACGTCTCCGTCCGTAGCTGCGATTTCAGATACTAATGCAGATGAAACTGCATCAGCCTCAGTAGAGATAGCTGAAATAATAGCTGCGTTTTGATCCGCATCGTTGTCGATTAGTCCTTGTACTGCAGTAGTAAAGTCACTAATTTGTTTTACTTTTAATCTTGCCATATTATTTAATTGTTTATTTAGGCCTAAAGAGACGTTAGTGTCTCCTCATTCTTATCTATCAAGATATTACCGGTGAATAGCAAGATATCAGGGTTAATATGATACATATTGAAAAATATTAGTATATTACAATCCATATAAACAAAAAAGAGAGCCGAAGCTCTCTTTTTAAAAATTTGTTAAACCAATAGTGGTTTATACATCGTTAGATGACGCAGCATAATCAATGTCAATATCATCATCCGTTTCTAATTCATAAGTAGCGATAGATCCCATCCAATATAAAGTATCTCCTGCTACAATATCAGCAATTAATTTTGCAGTTGTTCCTCCGTCTGCGGAGAAATAAGCTCCTTCATCTTTAGCACCATCGCCTAAATTAATTTGTAAGCCATTTACTTTTACTACAACTGCACTATCACTAAATGGAGTATAAGTTATTGAAAGTCCTGTGGTGTCTCCGTCATTTAAAGTGACACTTGGATTTTTATTGTAATCTACTCTAGTGTTTACGCCTGTTTCAGCAACACCGCCGCCGCCTTCAGATTCCATTAATAATAAGAATGGTACTCTACCTGAGTTTGAAGATACAGCTCCGCCTGCATTAATATATCCACTAGTAATAGGTGAACCTGTAATTTTAATTGGACCACCAGCTGCTCTACTAAGAGTTAATACCGGAGAACCAACCGTAGCTGACTCACCAATTCCTGTCCATGATGCAGTTCCTACAACGTTAGTACTAAATGCTGCTGGTGCAACATTAGTAAGAGTAACTCCTGTTGCCGAGCCTGTAGTTGAAATTTTTATAGTTTGTCCATCGTATGAAGTCATATCTACTAATTCTGCTACAAGATCTAAACTACCTGCAGTAATTGCAGCTTGAAATTTAGTTAACATTGCAGTTGGAGAAATTACATCATAGATATCTCCTAAGCTTAATGTATCATCTGGGTTATCGAATAAAATAGTTTGCGCTGCATTTACACCGTCACTTATTGTAATCTCACCAATTGCAGGAGGTTGTCCTTGTATACCTGTTACAACATAAGAATCACTTACACTATAATAATCACTAGATGCATAGGCAGGTTCGGAATCACCACCTTGAATACTTACTGGAGTTGCTGACGCAGTTGCAGTTACATTATGAGAACTTGTACCGCTATTAATTAAAGTTTTAAATGCATCAATGTCTGCTGGAACTGAATCTCCACCAGGACCATCGAAAATAGTAATATCATTTAGGATTACTATATCAATAGCAGTGGGTACCGCAGTACCTGCAATCTGAGATGAAGCGATAGCAGTATTTAAGTGCATATAAGATGCTTTACCACCTTCAACTGTTGTAATTTCACCAGCATTATTTGGGTCTGTATAATAAACCCCTCCTGGATTAGCTGTTAAAGCTTCCGGATCTTTGTAATTTCTAATAATATCATTAAATGGTTTTACAAAAATATCTTTGCCGTTTCTAATTATATCAATTACTGTACCTACTTTAATGGCAGAACCACCAGCTGTACCGAATTTTACAATATTACCTGAACCATTAATAGTTACAATATCTCCTTTTTCTACAGTAGGAGCTGAATCGTGTGAGAATTTAACTCTATCATCTGCTTCGTTTACTACGAAACGTGATTGAATTTTATCTAAGCCGCCGGGAACAAAACTAGATGTGTCTGTAATAACTGCTTCACCCTCTGAATTTTGTGAGAATACTACAATAGCATTACCATCTGTTATAGAGTTAAATGAATTTAATCTATAAGAAAGCATATCAACATCTTCGAGTACACAACCGATATTAATTTGTGTTTTCTGAGAAATAGACTTAATTCTTAAACAAACATCACCGTTAGTATCAGTTACCCACATACCAGGTTCAACATCAATACCATTATATTCATTAGCCTTTCTAGTTGAAGCGTCTCCTGTTGCTTTAGGAGTAATACTAAGGACCGCGTCAAATAACTGGTTTTGGCTTTCCATACCAGTTCCATCTACCTCTGTGTACAGTTGTTTGCCAGTACTAGAAGACAATGATCCAGTTAACGTGATTGGAGTAAATTGTGACATATATTTCTTTCTTTTTATTGTTTAGTAGGGCGGCCGAAGCCGCCCTTAATTTAGTTTATTATATTAAAATCTGAACATTATGAATGCGTGAGCTTCCGCAACCTCTTGACCAAAACCACCAGGATTTCTAATAGCATCTAGATTCGCCATGGAAATATCTAACGTTAATTTAGCCGCTCCAAACTGAGTCATAATATCTGTTGTAACTTGATTACCAATTCCAAAGTTAGATGCGTGGACACTTTCTACAGCACCTAGTGCGTAGAAGTTAGCATTATTACCACCACCATCAAGTTGTGTAATTACGTATCTTTGCTCATTTGCTTGATAACCATAAGCTATGATTTCTTTTGGAGGTGTTGGCTCGTTACTAAATGTTAAATCAACATTGTTACCAGCGATTGTTCCAACGCTAGCACCTGCAGTTAAGAAGTCTCCATTTCCAGAAGGATCTAAGAATTCAACACCACCAAGAACTTGAGCCGCTGTATATTCAACTCTCGCGAAGTAAAGATTTCCACCGCCTCCACCGGAGCCAATATCACCTTTAGTACCTTTTTGACCAGTTATTGAGTTACCTTGTGCACCTTTATCACCTACACCAACTTCACCTTTATCACCTTGATCTCCAGTAGCACCTTTAATACCAACTTCACCTTTATCACCTTGATCTCCAGTAGCACCTTTAGAACCAGCATCACCTTTATCTCCAGTTACTGAAGCTCCAGTTTCACCTTTATCACCAGCATCACCAGTAGCACCTTTAGCACCAGTTATTGAGTTACCTTGTGCACCTTTATCACCAGCATCACCAGTAGCACCTTTAGCACCAGTTATTGAGTTACCTTGTGCACCTTTATCACCAGTATCACCTTTAGAACCAGTAGCACCTTTATCACCAGCATCACCAGTAGCACCTTTATCACCAGTTACTGAATTACCTTGTTCACCTTTATCACCTTTAGAACCAGTATCACCTTTTTGGCCTACACCAACTTCACCTTTATCACCAGTATCACCTTTAGCACCAGTTACTGAATTACCTTGTTCACCTTTAGCACCGGTTACTGAATTACCTTGTTCACCTTTAGCACCAGGAGCACCTTTATCACCAGTTACTGAATTACCTTGTTCACCTTTATCACCAGCATCACCAGTAGTACCTTTATCACCTTGATCTCCAGTAGCACCTTTATCACCAGTTATTGAATTACCTTGTTCACCTTTAGCACCAGTTACTGAATTACCTTGTTCACCTTTAGCACCAGGAGCACCTTGGATAGAATTACCATCAACCCAAGTTGAACCATTCCATACGTAGAAGTGATCGTCGTCTGATGTAATATAAGCATCACCTACAGAAGCACCACCCGGAAGGGCAGCAGCATTAGCAACGTTTCCTTGGAATACAATTCCAGGACCTACGCCACCTTGTTCACCTTTTGGACCTGCAACATTAGAAGCATCACCTTGGTCACCTTTATCACCAGCATCACCAGTAGCACCTTTTTGGCCTACGCCAACTTCACCTTTAGAACCTGTAGCACCTTTTTCACCAGCAGCACCTTTATCACCAGTTACTGAAGCTCCAGCTTCACCTTTAGCACCGGTTACTGAATTACCTTGTTCACCTTTATCACCAGCATCACCAGTAGCACCTTTATCACCAGCATCACCAGTAGCACCTTTATCACCAGTTACT
>ERZ1048872.1487-NODE-1487-length-19310-cov-3.236302_pt1 | contig 19310 bp, 15 predicted proteins | sample MGYA00383100_ERZ1048872 | MGnify/ENA primary metagenome ERZ1048872 (study PRJEB29581, sample SAMEA5548370) | metagenome | biome: marine; feature: coastal; material: water | depth 50 m | study: Short-term variability in the microbial, nano- and picoplankton...
CACGAGGGTGATATCACCCGCGAACACCGCGAGAAACTGCTGGGACACAAGGGCGCGACCCTGTGGTTTACCGGCCTGTCCGGTAGTGGCAAGAGCACTGTAGCGGTAGAGCTGGAAGGCACCCTGCATGAAATGGGAATTCTCTCCTACCGCCTCGATGGTGACAATGTGCGCATGGGAATCAATAAGAACCTGGGCTTCTCTGCCGAAGATCGCACTGAAAACATTCGTCGTATTGGCGAGGTGGCCAAGCTGTTTGTTGACGCCGGCAATATAGCGCTGAGCAGCTTTATCAGCCCCTACCGCGATGATCGCGACCAGGTGCGTGCGCTGCATGAAGAAGCTGGCATGGATTTTATTGAAATCTATGTAGATTGCTCACTGGAAGCAGCGGAAGAACGCGACCCCAAGGGCTTGTACAAGAAAGCCCGTGCTGGAGAAATCAAGAACTTCACCGGTATCGACGATCCTTACGAGGAGCCGACCAAGCCGGAGATTCACCTGCACTCAGACCAGCAGAGTCTGGAAGAAGAAGTGAATCAAATTATGGCAGTGTTGCGCGAGCGCGGCATCGTAAACAAGTAAGGAGCAGACAATGATCAAGCCACACGGTTCCGATGAACTCAATCCGCTGTTTGTTTATGACAGCGAAAAACGCCACGCCCTGGTTGCTGAGGCAGAAACCCTGCCTTCCATGCTGTTGAACTCGGCGGCGGCGGCCAATGCGGTCATGATGGGTGGCGGTTACTTCAACCCGCTGACTGGTTACATGAACCTTGCCGATGCACTGAGCGTGTCGGAGAAAATGCACACAGTAGACGGTTTGTTCTGGCCGGTGCCAGTGGTGAACCTGACCAGCGAAGAGGGCGTAGAAGCAGGCAGCCGTATCGCCTTGCGTGATCCCAATGTTGAGGGGAATCCTGTTCTGGCGATTATGGACGTGGAAGCTGTTGAATCTGTTTCTGATGAGCAGATCAAGGGCATGTCTGAAAAGATATTCCGCACCCAGGACGAGAACCATCCTGGAGTGGCTACCTTCAGCAGCCTTGGTAATACCCTGCTGTCAGGACCCATTCAGGTACTGAACTTCTCTTACTTCCAGACGGATTTTCCGGATACTTTCCGCACAGCGGTAGAGATTCGCAATGAAATTGCCGAACACGGTTGGGATAAGGTGGTGGCTTTTCAGACCCGTAACCCTATGCACCGGGCGCACGAAGAACTGTGCCGTATGGCGATGGATGACCTGGGTACCGACGGTATCCTGATCCACATGCTGCTGGGCAAGTTGAAGCCGGGCGATATTCCCGCTGACGTGCGTGACGCGTCCATCCGTAAAATGGTCGAGGTTTATTTCCCCGCCAACACCGTAATGGTTACGGGCTACGGTTTTGACATGCTCTACGCCGGACCACGCGAGGCTGTATTGCACGCGGTATTCCGCCAGAACTGTGGCTGCACCCATTTGATTGTCGGCCGCGACCATGCCGGTGTGGGCGACTACTACGGTGGCTTTGATGCCCAGACAATCTTCGCCGAAGAAGTGCCGGCGGGATCACTGGAGCTGGAGATCTACAACGCTGATCACACAGCCTATTCCAAGAAGCTGGATAAGGTAGTGATGATGAAAGATGCGCCTGATCACGACAAGGAAGACTTCGTGCTGCTCAGCGGTACCGCTGTGCGCGAAATGCTGGGTAAAGGCATCGCTCCGCCCCCGGAGTTCTCTCGTCCTGAAGTCGCAAAGATTCTCAGCGACTACTATCAGTCTATCGATGGCTGATCGAGCTTGCCCCCGCCTATGCCGGGGGCTACGTTTAAAGCCGGCTTTACGCCGGTTTTTTATTGCCTGGTTTTTAGCGCTTGGGTTTTAGTAACAGTTTCTCATCAATGGGTATAAAGCGCGTCGCCTGGGCGGTGAGTATGTCTGAGGTGAGTTTCGGCACGCCATAGACCTCTGCGCCGGTATCAAAGCGCTCCCGAATGCGCTGTAACAGCATTCCAAAATCCCCGTCCCCGGTTAGCAACACCACGGTGTCCAGTTCTGGCGCCGCCTCATAGACATCCAGAGCGATGCCGATATCCCAGTCAGCCTTGGTGGAACCGTCCAGCCGTTTGAGCACGGGCTTGAGTTTTACCGTGAAGCCAATCGCGTGCAGTATGGCCTGAAACTGCATTTGCTTGGCGTCGCCACGGTCGGTGGCATAGGCGTAGGCGCAGACCAGTTCTTTGTCAGCGGTGGCCTGCTTCCAGAATCGGTTGTAGTCGAAGTTCGACTGATAGGCCTGCCTGCAGGTGTAGTAAATGTTTTGTACATCCACGAAGATGCCGATTTTTTCCAAGACCAGAGACTCCTGACTGTCCTGCTGCGTGAGCGCAGGGTAACACTATTCCTCTGCTGCGAATCAGCCAGCTTAATTGATGACGAGATTTCGTTTGATACACACATGGTCACACTATCTATACTCGTAGAAAGGATTCTACCTAATTAATACGGTAGTATTAAAAAATATGGCAAGCCAAGGTAGGGCGAAGATGTCTGAATCACAGCAAAACGGTATCCGTATTGAAGATCTGGCCAGCCCACAGTTGAGTGAGATACAGCTGGCGGCGCTGGAGTACGGAAAAACCCTGCAGGTGGAGCTGTCGGTTGATGCCGTGCTGCAGGCGGCCTGCGAGCAAACAGGACTCGAAGATTTCGGGCCGCAGGATTTTCGCGAGCGACTGGCAGTGCAATTGCAAAGTGCCGACGAAGATCCCTGGGCGAATAACCTGGGCAGGCTGACAGTCTTTAACGAAAAAGTGCTCAATGCCTGCAGTCGTCTCAGGGTAATGGATTATCTGGCACGTCACCCAGAGGTGGATGATGTTCAGATAAAGAGGCCATTGATTATTGCCGGTCTGCCCCGTTCCGGCACCACTCACCTGGTCAATATGATTGCCGCTGATCAGCGCTTTCGCTCCATGCCTTACTGGGAGAGCAGGGCGCCCGTTCCCTCTGACCCAGAGCCGGGCAGTCGCGATGAGTCAGACCCTCGTTATCAAAGCTGTGCTGAGGCCTGGGCCATGCAAGATGCCATGATGCCCCTGCTCAAAAATATGCATGCCATGAATCCAGAGCATATCCATGAGGAGATTGAACTACAGGACCTGGATTTTTCTTCCTATACGCTGGAGTGGATCGCCAATGTGCCACGGTGGCGTGACTACTACCTCGGCCATGACCAGACACCGCACTATGAATTTCTCAAGCGCATGCTTAAAGTGCTGAGCCATCAGGCGGGTCCGGATCAATGGATTTTGAAATCGCCGCAGCACCTGGAGCAACTGGTGCCGCTGCACCAGGTGTTCCCCGATGCTACCGTAGCGATTACGCATCGAGACCCGGTGGCGGTAATAACCTCGGCCATTACCATGCTGGCCTATGGTTCTCGCATGCGTAACCCGATTATGCATATGCGCGAGTTAGCAGACTACTGGATGGATCGTGTGGAAAAACTGTTGCGCGCCTGCCTGCGCGATATCGATACCCTGCCGGCTAACCAGACTATGGACGTCTTGTTTCCTGAGTTTATGGCCGATGATCTGGCCATGGTGCACCGTGTCTACGAAGTGGCCTGCATCGAAATGACGTCACAGGCAGAACAGCAATTAGCTAAATACCTGACAGCGAACCCGCGTGGTAAGCACGGACAGATAATCTACGACCTGCAAGGCGATTTCGGCGTTCAGCCTGAGTCACTGTACGAACGCTTTGAGTTTTATTACGAGCGTTACCCATCCCTGGATCCCCGCAATAGAGATAGGCTATGAGAGAACCGATATACAAGAGTCGTCCCGTCGAGCCCAATCCGGCCCGCTTTGGTGGCGAGCGTATCAATGATTTCGTTGTTCTCAGCGAGGCGTATTCCAACTGCTATTTAATTCAAACCCCGGCGGGAAACGTTCAGATCAATTCGGGCATGGGTATGGAAGCACCGGTTATCAAGAAAAACTTCGATGACTTTGATGACAGTGCCGTCACCCACCTGATTCTAACCCAGGGCCACGTCGACCACGTGGGTGGAGTGCAGTACTTTCGTGACCTGCACTCTGGACTGAGCGTAATTGCCCAGGCCAATAACCCGGAACACCAGGCCTACGATACCCGGTTGGCGGCTTTCAGGGGCAATCGATCAGCCTTCGCTTTTACCGATAAATTTTCCAATGCGTTCGCCTACTACGCCGAGCAGGGGCACGATGATTTTCCGGCACAGGATGTGCCCACACCCGATGTACTGGTGCATGAGCGCTATAGTTTTGAAGTCGGTGGATTGGAAGTAGAAGTTATTGGCGTTGCCGGTGCAGAGACCAACGATTCTCTGATTGTATGGTTGCCGCAGCATCGCATTTGTTTTACCGGCAATCTTTTCGGCTGTCCCTTCGGGCATTTTCCCAATCTGGTCACTATTCGAGGTGATCGCTATCGTGATGCATTGGTGGTGGCCAACGCGGTAAAAGTGGTGCAGGAATTGGGCGCGGAGATGATCTGTTACGGCCACCATGCTCCGGTCATTGGCGCCGAGTTGATTGATAGCGAGTTGTCTGCGCTACACGGCGCGATACTGCATGTGCACGACGAGACGGTTAAAGGTATGAACGAGGGCCGGGATGTGCACTCGCTTATGCGCGAAATAAGCTTGCCACCTGAATACGAGGTCGGTCAGGGCTATGGCAAGGTGAGTTGGGGCGTGCGCGCAATCTGGGAGAGTTACGGAGGATGGTTTCACCATCGCTCGACCACAGAGTTGTACGCTGTTCCTCGTGAAACTGTTCATGCCGATATTCTCGAACTGGCAGGTGTCGATGCGCTGCTGGACCGCGCGCGACAGAAATTTGAAAACGGTGACAGGGAAGCCGCGCTGCACCTGTTGGACATAGTTCTTTCAGAGCAGGCGGACAACGGCGATGCCCTGAATTTGAGTGTTTCGGTTCACGAGTCGCTAAATCAGGACAGTGTAAACTTCTGGTTGTCGTCCTGGCTTGAAAATCAGGTCAAACTTGCCAAGGCGTCGCGGAGAGAGCTATGAATACCATGCCGCTGGTTCAGATTCACGGAATTGATGATGTACGTATCGATGATGTCGCGATACCCGATGTGGGTAAAACCGATGTGTTGGTGCGGGTGTCTGCTTGTGGTATCTGCGGCAGTGACCTTGGTTATATAGCTCAGGGCGGAATTCTCACTCCGCCGGGTGTGCCTATGCCTCTGGGTCACGAGTTTTCAGGTGCTATCGAGAGTGTGGGCGCGGCAGTGCACAACTTGCATCCCGGTCAGCGCGTGACGGTTAACCCGATGGCGGCTGGCTCTGCCATTGGCAATGGTGGGCTTGAAGGTGCCTTGGCGCCGCTGGTGTTAGTGCGCGATGTTGTGGGTTGTGCCGATGCCGTGCTGCTTTTGCCGGATGAGATTACCGATGACCAGGGCGCGCTCATAGAGCCCTTGTCGGTTGCCATGCATGGAGTAAACCAGTCCGGGCTGCAGCCGGGGCAAAAAGTCCTGGTGATGGGTGCGGGGCCGATAGGCTTGTGCGCCGTTATCGTACTGAAGTACTTCGGTATCGATGACATCGTAGTGGTAGACCAGTCCGATACTCGACTGGCACTTGCAAAGCAGTTGGGCGCCCGCGCTATCGTTCATGCCAGCCGCGATAATCTCGCCGAGATGTTGTCGGATGCCCATGGCACGCTCGATTTAATGGGTATGCCTATGCCGGCGACGAACGCCTTTATCGAGGCCACAGGTGTTGGAGCGGTGCTGGAGCAGGTGATAGAGCTGTCGGGTCCCGGTGCCAGCATAACGGTGCTGGGAGTGCACAAGGCGCCGATAACGCTTGATCCGCTGGTGCTTCTGATCAAGGAGTTACACATCACGGGCTCTATGGCCTATCCCGTCGAGTTCCCCGTGGTTGTTGAGATGTTGATGAGTGGAAAGGTCGATGTTTCCGCATTGATCACTCATCGCTTCGATTTAGCAGACTTTATGCAGGCGCTGGCGGTGGCCCGTGATCCTCAGCAGGCGGCGAAAGTGCTGGTGACTATGGGCTGACTTTGAGTGTTTCGATCGGCTGTGTATTGGCCGTGTTGAGTAACTCAAAGCGCGAACGGCGGGTCAACAACAGGAAAGCAGTGGGTACGTAGATCAACGACAGCAGTGTCACCATAGCGGTGCCACCGGCAATGGTGATTGCAAAAGGCGGCCAGAATGCACCACCGCCAATCAGTAGTGGGAAGAAGCCGGCCACGGTAGTAATAGTTGTCGAGCTAATATGGCGGACGCAATGCATCACTGCCAGTACGATGCCGTCCTTATCGCCATCAAGTGCGGTTGGGGTCGCGCGCAACTCGGCCAGTATGACTATAGCGCCGTTAATCGCCAGCCCCATAAGTCCCAGCAGTGAAATGATGACCTGAAAAGCAAAGGGGAAGCCCGATAGCGTCAGGCTTAGCATCCCCAGCCCTACTGCCATTCCGGCGACAAAAAGAATCAGGAAACACAGTCTCCAGGAGTTGAACGACAGCACAAGCACTACGATAAGCATGACTATAATCAGCGGTATCTGGGCCAGCATGTCGGAGACGATCCCAGCGCGTTCCTCTGCTTCGCCGCCAATTTCCAGATCATAGCCCGCGGGCAGGGTGAAATTGCTTGCTTCAAGCCTGGACTGTAATTGGCGCAATACCGTATCGGGCAAGACCCCGTCCTGAACATAGCCGCCGACAGCGTTTATCCGGCGTCCATTCTTGTGGGGAATCGATACGATGCGAGGTTTCAGCTCAAGTTCGGCGATGGCCTGCAGCGGGGTAGGCGAAATGGAATCTGAGGACGGATCGTTTTGCAGTATCAGGTTAAGGCTCTCCAGGTCGCGTGCCTCATCTCGCTCACCCGCATCCATCCGCACACGAACGGGAATCTCCTCAGTGCCCTCCAGTAGGGCGCCAACCAGCAATCCATTCAGGCTGGCGTGTAGGCTCTGTGTTGAATCCAATGGACTATAGGGAGTGGAGGCCAGAATTTCCTCGTTCAACGCAAATACGGCGGTGGGCATGGTTTGGCCCAGAGATGCTTTGGTAGATGTTACTGCAGGGATGGTACTCAAGTGATAGCGGATCTCTTCTCCCAGCTCTTCCAGTATCGCCAGGTCGCTGCCGTAAATGCGGATTTCAATGGGCTCAAATACAGGGGGCCCTTGCTCAAGCTTTCTTACCTGTATACGAGCTTCCGGGAACAGAATTGGCAACTCGGTTTCCAGCTCACGCACCAACTGCTGTGTTCGCTTTGCGCTGTCACTCATAACCATAGCCTGAGCGTAGTTCTGCGCGCCAAAGCGGCGTTCGATCAGGTTGTAATAGAAAGGCGAGGCGCTTTTCCCGATAAACCAGTCTATTGATACCAGTCCTTCCTTGGCGCTGATTACCGCGTCCATTTCGCGCGCCAGGCGCTCGGTCTTCTCAAAGCTGGTGCGTGTGGGCAAAGTGATTTCCAGGTTGAACATATTGCGATCAACCGGTGGGAAGAACTGTTTGGGTACTGTGGTGATTCCGTAGAAGCCCGCCAGTGGTAGCAAAAATATCAGACAGAGGGCCGGCAGCGGCCGGTCGAGCGCGAGGCGAAGCAATTTTTCAAAGGCTGCACTTAAGCGTGGCGTTTTTATGCCGCTGCCCAGCAGGCTGGAGTGCTGGCTGCCGTCGACAAAGCGCCCAGCCAGGACGGCTACCACAGTGTGGGAAATCAGGTAGGAGCCTATCAGGGCGAAAATCACGCAAATGGCGAGTGCTCCCATGAATTCACCGCCACCACCCGGAATATTGTATATGGCGACGAAAGCGAGAATGGTGGTGATGGTGGATCCAAATAGCGGCAACCACAGGTGACCAAGTGCCTGTAAAACGGCCTCGGTAGGGGGGCTTCCCTCACGTTTTCGTTGGGCGATATCGTCGACCATGACAATGGCGTTGTCCACGGTAATACCCAGTGCTACCACCAGTCCGGTGACCGACATCTGGTTGATGGGCACTCCCCAGAAATTCATCATCATGAAAGTGAACAACATCATCAGCGGCAGGGCGACGGCCACCAGCATGGCCGAGCGCCACCCCAGTGTAAGCAGGAGAATGGCGAGAATGAGGACAAAGCCAATGGTGATGTTGCCAACCAGGTGACCCATGCGCTCATCGGTATAGATGCGCTGATCAAAAATGACCTGCATTTCGATATTGGAGGGTAGGGCGGTTTCAAACTCCCCCAGTAGACGTGTGACTCTGCCGTGCCAGCGTGCAATGCGCTCGCTGGGCAGCATACGTACGGCGATCACCAGTTGTTCCTGGCCGCCGCGCAGAACTTTTACAGACTCCGGGGTTCGCAGCGTCCGCGACACCGTGGCGATGTCGGCCACCCGGAGCACCTGGCCCTCCCCGCGGCCCGTAAGCGGTACTCGTGCAACCCGATCAACGGAATCCAGGTCGCCGGTAATCTCAACCTGTATGCGACTACTGGCATTTTCTACCAGTCCCGCCGAAGCTTTTGTGTCAAAGCGTGAAAGAGAAGCGGCGATGCTCTCCACGGTCTGCCCTGTTGTGGCTGCGGCAGCGCTACTCACATTGACGAGAATTTCTTCCTCTACAGCGCCGTCTATATTGACAACGTCCGTGCCTGATATGGCGCGGATCCGGCTCTGTAGCTCGCGTGCGTAGCGCTGTACGATTTGCCGGGGTACTTCAGCTGCGTTGGTGCCACGCAGCGCGATCAACATGGTGTGCGCGTAGCCGCGATCGTCCATTAGTTGGCTGGGCAGTGCGCCCCTGGGTAGCTCTGGGGCAACCTCGGCCAGCTGGTCGCGTATCTCCGACCATATAAGCTCTGGCTCCATCACTGAATCTAACAGAGCCACCGATACGGTCGACATGCCGTTACCCGAGCTGGAATCGATCTCCCTGACTTCCGGCAGCTCACGCAGGCTAAGCTCAATTTTTTCCGTCACCAATGCTTCCACCCGTTCGGCGTTCGCGCCAGGGTAGGGCGTGATGATGACAGCGTAGCGGTTGGTCATGATTGGGTCTTCTGCCACCGGCAGTGTCGCTAGCGCACCGAGGCCGGCGACGATAACAAAGGCCACCAGCAGGCTTATCAGGCGGCCATTTTCTGTCAGTAATCTGATCAAGAGGGCTTGTCCTCTGCCGTGATTTCCACCAGCTGTCCGGGCACGACCTTTTGTACGCCCTTGGTCACAATCAAGTCACCATCGCTGAGTCCACCCTCAACATAGGCCTCTTCCTGCCCCGCGTAGCGCAGCTGTAGATCGCGGGCCTCGACCCGGTAGAGGCCATCTTGCGCAGGGGTGATGACGTAGACACGCCATAAGCCTCGCATGCTCGCGGTCAGCGCGGATTGGGGTATCGGGAAACCCTTTCCAGCGATGCTATCCATGAGTCGAAGCTGCACCAGGCTGCCGGCCAGCGCTTGACCGGAAGGCAACTGAATTCTGATTTTGGCTGTGTGCGAACGCGCTTTCAGTTCTGCCCCAACCGCTAAAATGGTGCCTTCCATCAGTTCATCGCCCACCTCAACCGAAACGATATCGCCGACAGCCAATGTGATCGCCAACTTGCGCGGCACACCGATGTGGGCCTCCATTCTTCCGGTTTCTAACAATTTGAATACAGCCTTGCCAGGCACGGCACTGCTGCCGTCTTCCTGATAGCGCTCACCGATTACGCCATCGAATGGGGCGTACAGGTGAGATTTCTCCTGCCTTACCTGATTGCCATCCAGCGCTGCGTGCAGGCGCTGTATGCTGGCTCGAATGGCGTCGCGACCCGCCTCCAGCTCATCCCGGCGTTGCTGCGAGGCAAAGCCATCCGACTCCAGTGAGCTGTGGCGTGTCAGATTGGATTTAGACAGGCGCAGGTTGGCTTCGGTCTCGGTCAGTTGCGCCTGGAGTTGACGGCGTTCGATACTGAGCAGGGCAGTATCGAGCTTGGCGAGCAGTTCGCCTTCAGCAACACGATCACCTTCATCGACCATCACAACCTGCAGGGTGCCGCCAAATTCGAAGGCAATATCGGCGCTGCGGGCGGGGACCAGCACGCCGGAAAAACTACGTGCGACGCTGAATTCTGAGTGCTCTTGTACCTGGGTGGCTGTAACTATCTGGTATATAACTAGTTGATTTTCTTCACTTTTAACAGTGCATCCTGCGACGAGCAGCACGCTAGCAAGTGCTGTGAGGAGCTTGCGAAAAACCATAAATTCACCAATAACTAGACTAGTCAGTCTATTAAATTGCCGATATACTAGACTTCTTAGTCTATTAATTCAATACCACTCACCCATGGCTACCCGCGGCAGACCCAAATCAGATCAAAAGCACATCCAGATTCTGGATGCGGCGGCAGAACTATTCACCTCCAATGGCTATGCCAAGACCAGTCTTGAGCAACTGGCCGCTGCGGCGGATGTCTCCCGGCAGACCATCTATAGCCATTTCGCGGACAAGGCGGATGTACTGCGTGAAGCGGTGAAGTATCGCTGCGAACAGAGGCTGCTTTCCGTTGAACATGTAGATTATTCCATCGCACCACAACAATTTTTGCGCGAGTTCGCCCACCGTTTTATTGCACTGTTGAGCGATGAGGGTGCACTCAAGATGTATCGCCTGTGTGTGCACGAAGGCGTGCGATACCCAGAATTGGGCGAGGCTTTTTTTGAGGCCGGTCCGGGGATGGTCGGACAGGTGCTCTCCACTTATCTGGAGGTTGCGAACGATCGCGGTGAACTGTGCGTGCAGCAGCCTGAAATAGCCGCCATGCAGTTCTTGTTTGCGGTTCGCGGATATCCCGTTGACAGACTCCTGCTCAACGCGCCGGAACAGGCTTACGCTTTCGATGATCAGGACTATATCGAATACTGCTGCCAGAGTTTTTTAAAGGCCCACGCTCCATCGCAATAGGCCTGTTCCTGCGAGTCTGGATTACAGGTGGCTCTTTTGCTATATCGGAAGTCCGCCGATGCCAGCGTTAATAGAGCCGTCCTCATTGTAGGCCTTCATTAACAGCTCTGCCGTGCGCATCTGGTGAACCTCGTCGGCGCCGTCGGCGAAGCGCGACCAGCGCGCCTGCTGCAGCATGCCAGCCAGAGGGGTGTCGGTAGAATAGCCCAGCGCGCCGTGCACCTGCACAGCGCGGTCGACCACTTTCCACAGGGTATTGGCCACGTGGTGCTTGGCCATGGAAACCTCCTGTTTGAACTCCAGACCGTGCTCAATCTTGAAGGCGCTGTGCAATACCATCAGTTTGGCTGCATATAATTCTCGCGCGCTGTCCGCCATCATCCACTGGATACCTTGCTTCTCTGACAGGTAGGAGCCGTGGGCGAAACGTTGCTGAGCCCGCTCCACCAGCAGCTCCAGTGCCATTTCGATTTGACCAATCCAGCGCATGCAGTGTGCCAGGCGGGCTGGGCCAAGCCGCACCTGGCCCAGTTTGTGGCCGCCGCCTCGCTCACCGAGAATGGCTGAGTCGGGCACCTTTACATCGACATAGTCGATCTCCCAGTGATTATGACCGCCCGCCATAGTTTCAACATCTCGCACCAGGTTGAAGCCCTGGGTGTCCGTATCCACGATAAAAGCGGTATTGCGGGCCTGGGGAATTTCAGCGTCCGGGTCCGTGCAGGCAATAACAATAGCGAACTTGGCGCCACGCGCACCGGAGGTGAACCATTTCTTGCCGTTGATCACCCAGTTGTCGCCATCGAATTCGGCTTTGGTTTGGATCAGTGTTGGGTCAGAGCCGGCGACTTCGGGCTCGGTCATGGAAAAGCAACTGCGTGACTTGCCTTCGCACAGTGGGCGCAGATATTTTTCTTTCTGGGCCTCGGTGCCGAAATGCAGCAGCGTGTGCATGTTGCCCTCGTCCGGAGCCTGGCAGTTGAGGATATAGGGACCAATTGAGACTTTGCCGGCTTCGGCTGATACCGCCGCCAGGGCAGTCGGGCCCAACCCCATGCCTCCCCATTCCTCAGGCATATGGGGTAGCCAGTATCCTTGTTCATAGGCTTTTGGCCGTAGATCCTTGATCGCCTCTATCATTTCGCCGCGACCACCTCCGGCCGCATCGGCTTCGGCCATGCGCGGTGCAACGGTGTTTTGTATGAAATCTCGTACCTTGAGTCGAACCGCTTCTACTTCTGGCTCAAAAGAAAAATCGATCGCCATACATGCATCCTTATCGTTATTGATTTTCTGCCATAATAGCTGCTTCAAGGTGAGAGCCCCACATGTCTATTAGTGTTTTTGATCTATTTAAAATCGGCATAGGTCCTTCCAGTTCCCATACGGTGGGGCCGATGAGGGCTGCGTTGTGCTTTTCTCAGGCGTTGCAGGAGACAGGCAACCTGTCCTCCTGTGCTCGGGTCTGCGCAGAGTTGTATGGCTCATTAGGTGCCACGGGCGCGGGGCACGGTTCACCTAAAGCGGTGATTCTGGGGCTGGTGGGCGAGAGCCCTGAATCCGTTGTCGTCGATACAATCGCTGGCAGGGTTCAGGCCGTACGAGAGCAGGGCACTATTAATTTGCTGGGACAGCGAGAGATAGCGTTTAGCTGTCGAGACGATCTGGTTATGCACCGCGAGCAGGCCTTGCCCTACCATGCCAATGGCATGCGCTTCAGTGCCTACTCCGAAAGCGGTCAGTTGCTTCAAAGCGCGGTGTTTTATTCGGTCGGCGGTGGTTTTATTGTTGATGAATCGGTAGCCGAGAGAGATGTGCTGTTGGAAGATCCCACAGCGCTGACCTACCCCTTCACAACGGGGGAAGAGTTGCTGGCCCGTTGCGAGGCGTCGGGTTTATCCATTAGTGCGCTGATGCTGGAGAATGAAAAAGCCTGGCGTAGTGAGGCCCATATACGCGCCGGTTTGCTTGAGCTGTGGCAGGTGATGAGCCGTTGCATCGACAAGGGGTGCCAGCAAGAAGGGGTGATGCCGGGCGGCCTGAAAGTGAAGCGTCGGGCTGCGCAACTACACAGGCAACTCAAGAGCCAGGGCAGTGCACTGGCGGACGAATCTCTTAATACCTTGGACTGGGTTACCCTCTATGCGTTGGCGGTAAATGAGGAAAACGCTGCAGGCGGCCGCCTGGTGACGGCCCCTACCAATGGCGCAGCGGGAATTATTCCCGCCGTGTTGAAGTACTACCTGGAGTTTTGCGCCGGTGCCAGTGAGGACGACATCTGCCGTTTTCTGCTAACTGCGGGTGCTATCGGTATTCTCTACAAGATAAATGCATCGATCAGTGGCGCAGAAGTCGGCTGTCAGGGAGAGGTCGGTTCTGCCTGTTCGATGGCAGCCGCCGCATTGGCAGACGCCCTGGGTGGAACGCCGTTGCAGGTAGAGAACGCTGCAGAAATTGCCATGGAGCACAACCTGGGTTTGACCTGCGATCCCATCGGCGGACTGGTGCAGGTACCCTGCATAGAACGCAATGCCATGGCGGCCATCAAGGCGATCAGTGCCGCGCGTATGGCGCTGCGCGGAGATGGCCAGCACTACGTATCTCTGGATCAGGTGATAAAAACCATGAAAGAGACTGGCCGCGATATGCAGGACAAATACAAAGAGACCGCGCGCGGCGGGCTTGCGGTGAACGTGCTGGAGGTTCCAGTCAGCATTATCGAATGCTAGGCCGATGATTCGACTTTATTAAATACACCGAGCTGGATGTAAAGCAGGGCGTTAGCGGCTAGTATTAGCGCTTTTTGCCCCGGAGCTACCTTTGATGAAAACTACGCTACTGGTAACGCGTAATCTGCTGATGGCGATGTCCGTATTATGGACAGCACTTGCAGCGGCTGAGAACACCGCCTCTGCAATATCGCCGGAAATGAAGGCGACCGCCACCCAGTTGATGCAGCTGGCGCGTGAAAGTCAGCAGGGCTATGACATTGTCGAATCTCTGACTACAGAGGTTGGCCCGCGGTTGGCGGGTACCGAAGCCGAAGCTCGCGCGAGGGATTGGGCAGTGTCTAAATTGAAAGCGCTGGGCTACAGCAACGTCCGCGTGGAGCCCTTTGATGTCCCTCTGTGGATTCGTGGTATTGAAACCGCCGAAATAGTATCTCCGTTCCCGCAACCCCTGGTGATAACAGCCCTGGGCGGGAGTATTAGTACCGGGCCAGAGGGTGTCGAAGGCGACATAGTCTCGTTTCCTTCGCCGGCGGCACTGCAGGCGGCAGCTGATGGCTCACTACAGGGTAAAATCGTTTTTGTCGATGAGGTGATGACTCGTACCCAGGATGGCTCGGGCTACGGAGTAGCCGGTGCCAAGCGTCGTACTACCGCCTACGAGGCGCATCGACTCGGCGCCGTTGCCGCACTCATTCGCTCTGTTGGCACCAGCTCTCACCGCTTTGCTCACACCGGGCAAATGCAACGGGCTATTTATGAGCGTCAGACAAGTGTGCCCGCCGCCGCCCTGTCAGCTCCCGATGCCGATCAACTACAAAGAGCACTGAGGCGCGATGAGCCTGTGCGCGTGAAACTGGTGTTGACGCCGGAAAACCTGCCGCCCTCGCAGTCGGGCAATGTGATAGCAGAAATTCCCGGCAGAGAGACCCCCGATGAAATTGTTCTCATCGGTGCCCACCTCGATTCATGGGACCTGGGTACTGGCGCTGTCGATGATGGTGCTGGCGTGGGTATCGTCATCGGTGCAAGTAAACTCATCATGGATCATTTGCCGCGGAACCCTCGTCGTACTATTAGAGTAGTGTTATTCGGATCTGAAGAAGTAGGCCTGGTAGGTGCCAAGGCCTATGCAGAGCAGCATGCCGACGAATTGGAAAAACACATTGTCGGCGCGGAATCTGATTTCGGTGCCGGCGAAATCTACCAGTTCCAGACCCGCTTCGCGCAGGACAAGCTATACATCGGCAAAGAGATTCGCGAGGTATTGCATCCGCTCGGTATTGGACCAGGCGACAATGAGGCCTCCGGTGGCCCCGATATGCTTTTTGTCCGACTCGCTGGCATGCCGGTGGCAACCCTCAAGCAAAACGGCTGGGACTATTTCGACCTGCATCACACGCCCAATGACACGCTGGACAAGATAGATCCAGCGCAGCTGCAGCAAAACATTGCTGCCTATGCTGCCTTTATCTATCTGGTAGCCGAGATGAAAGAGGATTTCAGGTAGCGTGCTGGCGCTGCCGAAGAAACTGTTATGGAACTAGTTGTTTTTGATCTAGACGGTACGCTGTTAAACAAGAAATCGGCGATATCAGATTATACCCGCGAAACTCTGGATGCTCTGACGGAGCGCGGCGTTGCCTATACCGTGGCGACAGGCCGAACACTGCATGGGGCCAGGGACGTTCTCGATGGTCACCCTTTTCACCTCCCTCAGGTGTTCAAAAACGGTGTGATGATCTGGGATCCGTCGCAGCAGACCTATAGTGAAGAAAACTTTCTCAGCCTTGATGAAATTGCGCATGTACTTGAGGCCGTGCTGGCACAACAAATCACGCCGTTTATTTTCACCCTGGAATCAGACAATCGGCATAATATTTACCATCCGCCGCTGCAGACGGAGATTGAAGAAAAACTGGCGCGGGATATGCAAACTCGCTACGACGTGCGCGTATTCCCTGCAGCACAGTTGCCGGGAGATGTGGAAATCACCAACATCAGCGCTCTGGGTGTGCCGCACGCCATCGAAGCAGTAGAACTGATGATTGAAGATGAGCCGCATCTTGTGGCCTATGCTGGCGCAGCCCTGGAGGACAAGAGCATGCGCTGGCTGGATATTCACCACAGCGATGCCAGCAAAGGCGGCGCTGTCGAGCTGCTGCGTGAACAGCTGGGTGCAAGCAAGGTGTTGTGCTTTGGCGACAGTGACAATGACCTGAGTATGTTCGCCACGGCAGATGAGGCTTACGCGCCGGAGAATGCGAAGGACGTGGTCAAGAAAGCTGCCACCCAGGTGATCGGGCATCACGATGAGGATGGAATCGCGCGTTTTCTACGCCAGAGATTCGATATTCCGCAGTCCTAAAAAAGCCCCGCGAGCTACTGCTGGCGGGGCCTTCAATAATAAGCCTCAGAGCTTACTGCGGTGGAACCGAGAATCCGCCCCACACCGGCACATAGTCATCGTTATAGTGTTCTGACAGGCCAGCGTGCAGGCTTTCCACATCCCATTTGCCACCGTTTGGATTGCTGAACTTGGGGCCGAAAGTTGGGCGTTGAATAATGTCGACCTGGTTACCCCAGACCACCATCACTTCACCGGAAATTCTGCCTGCTTCTGGTGAGGCCAGGTAGCCTACCAGCGGTGCAACATTCTCTGGGTTGAAAGCATCGAAGCCATCTTCAGGGGCTGCGAACAGCTCCGCTGTCATGCCCATGTTGGTCATGTCGGTGCGTGCCCGTGGCATGATGACATTACAGGTGATGCCGTACTTGTCCAAAAGCTGTGCCGCGCCCATGGTCATGGCGACAATGCCGCTTTTGGCAGCCGCATAATTGGGCTGGCCCGCTGAACCGAATATGGCTGCTTCAGAGGCTGTGCTGATCAGGCGGCCGTAAACTTCCTCGCCCTGTTTGGCCTTGCCACGCCAGTAGGCGGTGGCGTTGCGCATATTGACGAAATGTCCGCGCAGGTGAACACGAACCACTGAGTCAAATGCCTCGTCATCCATATTGAAGATAGTCTGGTCACGGCAAAAGCCGGCGTTATTGACCATGATATTCACATCACCGTAGGTATCCAGCGCCGTCTTGAACAGATTGTGGGCATCACCGGAGTCGGCGCAGTCGCCCAATACCAGTGTCGCTTCACCGCCCGCTGCCTTGATGTCTTCGACAGTTTCTTCAGCGGCAGCCTTGGCATCGGGAAGGTCGATATCGCTGATCACGACATTGGCGCCTTGGCTGGCCAGTTGCAGGGCCTCTTCACGGCCCAGGCCGCGGCCTGCACCGGTGATGATGGCAGTCTTGCCTGATAAATCACCCATAGTAATACTCCTTACAGTCTTTCAATAATGGTGCCGGTGCCGTTGGCGGCGCCGCAGCACATGGTAATGAGAGCGGTGGACTTGTCCTGCTGCTCCAGGTTGATCAGGGCTTCGCCAATCAGACGGGCACCGGTAGAGCCCACCGGGTGACCCAGTGCAATAGCACCACCGCGCATATTGACCTTGTCCATGTCGGCGTTGAAAACGCGTTGCCATGACAGGACGACGGCGGCAAAGGCTTCATTGATCTCAACCACATCGATGTCATTCATGTTCATGCCAGTTTTCTTGAACAGTAGATTAGTGGCATCGACTGGGCCATCCAGCAGGTAGTAGGGGTCAGCACCGGCAACCACACCTTGAATGATGCGCGCGCGGGGCTTAAGTCCGCGGGCCTTGGCTTCATCAACGCTCATATACAGCACGGCAGCCGCGCCGTCGGAAATCTGGGAAGAGGTGCCGGGTGTGTGGACGCCGCCTTCGTTGAGAATGCGCAAGCCCTCCAGGCTCTCCATGGTGGTTTCGCGCATGCCCTGGTCACGGGTAACGGTTTTAGTTTCGCCAGTGGGCTGCATGTCTTCGCCCAGAATTGGCGCTTCAACTGGAATAACCTGGGGGAAGAGGCCTTCATCCCAGGCGCGTATAGCGTTGGTCTGCGAGCGCACAGCCAGTTCATCGCAATCCTGTTTGGTAATACCACGGTTGGCGGCAATGCGGTCGGCGGCTTCAAACTGACTTTGTGCCTGATCCCAGGGCCAGTTCTCCGTCACGAAATAACCAGGACCGTGCATGGCGCTGGCACCCAGGCCGACACGGCTCATTGATTCGGCGCCGGCAGCGATGCCGATGTTCATCTGGCCGGCATCGATCAATGCCGAAATAATGTGGTTACAGGTCTGAGCTGATCCGCACTGGGTATCGACAGTGGAACAGCCGGCTGTGTATTCGGTGCCCAGGTGCAGCCAGGCGTTTTTGGCCAGGTTGTTGGATTGCTCGCCCGCCTGGGTGACACAACCCGCGAAAGTCTGCTCGACGTCGCCATAGGCAAGGCCATTGCGTTCAACCAGTGCCTTGTAAGTTTCCGCCAGCAAGGCGACAGGGTGCACGCCGCTAAGATCTCCGGCAATTGGCTTACCGCGACCCAGCGGGGTGCGAACTACGTCTACAATTACTGCTTCTGCCATGGGGTGCTCCTTACAGCAAAACGATCATAAGTTGATATACCACTGCCGGGCGTTCTTCCTGGCCGACAACGTGAATGTTGGTTTCCATCACCAGGGTAGTCTTGTGTTCTTTCACATCGACAGACATCAGGCGGCTGCGCTGGCGAATTTCGCTGTCCACAGGCACCGCGCCGGTGAAGCGCAGCTTGTCTGAACCGTAGTTCATAATGTTGGAGTAGCCTTCAATCTGCGCAATTGCGCCGTCTCCGGCTCCGGCCATAGCAGGTTGGAGGGACAGAACCAGGAAGCCGTGGGCGATAGTGGTGCCGAACGGGCTTTCCTTGGCGCAGCGCTCAATATCCACATGAATCCACTGATGATCACCGGTCAACTCGGCAAATTCATTGATCATGGCCTGATCGACCTTAACGGTGCTGCTCCAGCCGCCGAATTCTTCTGAGACCAAAGTCTGTAACGCTTCGACATCTTTAAAGTGGATTTTGGACATGTATGTTCCTGACAGTGGTCTGGTGAAGGTGATAAATAGCGGGTAAATCCTACTCTTACGCAGGCGGCAAGATAATAGCAAAACCGGTCATATTGACGGGCAGGAAACGCCGGTCACGAGCAACTAGTTCGCCCTTGGTCGCATTGCTTGAACCAGTAGCGCTCGGCGCGAGTACAGGTCCGCGCTGCTCAGGCCGTCGTCAGAGTAGTTTCTGGTAGATGAGACCGATAAAAACGATGCCGCCACAGAGTAATAGCAAGGCAACTGCCCACGCGTACAGGCCACTTTGCACGGGCCCAAACACACCTGAAAGATTCGCCAGGTTGAGGGCGATTACCCCAAGGACCACTACCCAGGCGATGTTGCGGTGTTGCCCCTGCATTTTTTTTACCCCGTCCTGTCCAGCTCGAAGTTCAAAGGCGAATATGTAGGCGGACAGACCCAGTGCGAACGCAAGATGCAAACTGGTACTAATCTCCCAGACCTGGTCGGCCAGCTGTGGTACCGACAGGATTAACGTGGGCACCAGTGCCAGGAAGGCCGAGAAGATTGAAATGGGTATGATGACCCTCACGCGCAGGGAGTCCGAGGGG
>ERZ1048872.1497-NODE-1497-length-19247-cov-6.392038_pt1 | contig 19247 bp, 16 predicted proteins | sample MGYA00383100_ERZ1048872 | MGnify/ENA primary metagenome ERZ1048872 (study PRJEB29581, sample SAMEA5548370) | metagenome | biome: marine; feature: coastal; material: water | depth 50 m | study: Short-term variability in the microbial, nano- and picoplankton...
AGCTAAGAATACAAGCCGTTGGGTTTGCTTTGCCCATGCCAGTGATGTCAGGCGCAGAACCGTGAACGGGTTCATACATCGCCTTAGGACGACCGTTTTCCATTGGGGCGCCAAGGCTGGCGGATGGCAACATACCAAGTGATCCGGTCAGCATCGCTGCACAATCAGACAAGATATCACCAAACAGGTTATCCGTAAGAATGACATCAAATTGCTTGGGTGCGCGCACCAACTGCATTGCGCCGTTGTCGGCATACATGTGCGATAGTTCCACATCAGCGTAATCTGCTTGATGCACTTCGTTCACAACGTCGCGCCAAAGAATGCCGGCCTCCATCACGTTGGCTTTTTCCATCGAACACACTTTGTTGTTGCGGCGACGGGCCAGTTCAAAGGCAGAACGCGCAACGCGATCAATTTCGCTTTCGGTATAACGGTGTGTGTTGATGCCAACGCGTTCGTTGTTTTCAACGTGGATACCGCGTGGTTCACCAAAATAAGAACCAGAGGTCAATTCGCGTACGATCATTATATCAAGACCAGCAACGATATCGCGCTTCAGCGAAGAGAAGTCGGCCAAAGCATCAAAACATTGTGCAGGGCGAAGGTTGGAAAACAAATCCATTTCCTTGCGAAGACGCAAAAGGCCGCGTTCTGGTTTCAAGCTGAAATCAAGATCGTCATATTTCGGGCCACCAACGGCACCAAGCAAAACGGCGTCAACCTCTAGCGCTTTGGCCATTGTTTCATCGGCAAGTGCTGTGCCGTGAACATCATAGGCGGCACCACCAACAAGATCCTCGGAAACGTCAAACTTTAGGTCACGCTTGTCACCGAACCAGTCGATAACACGTTTCACTTCGTCCATCACTTCGGGGCCGATACCGTCACCGGCAAGGATCAATAGGGAAGGGTTGCTCATTTTGGAATTTCCTTAAATGTCTGGGTCGCGCATTGGCCTAAAGAATTGGCCCTCAATGGTCAAGATGCACGGACAATCCAGCCACCAAATGATCCCATATGACGCGGATGCGGGGGGTTTGGCGCAACGCCTCGTGGGCGGTTAGCCAAACGGGCAATTTTGGGATGGGTAAATCCGGTACAACTTGTTCAACGCCGATCTTTTGATCCCCAATGGAACGCTGTGTGATCCCCAGCCCGCAACCCGCACAAACCAATTGCCAATAAACAGCCTGATCATCGCATCTGGTTTGAAACATTTCGCGTGTGGCAGGCCAACCCATTTCGCGCATGCCCCGAATAATTTGATCGTCGCGATCATATCCAACAAATGCGTGTTGAAACAAATCCTCAGCGGTTTGCGGGCGACCGTGTTTATCAAGGTATGACTTGGCGCCGTAAACGCCCATTGCAAGCCCACCAAGATGACGGGTGATTACATCTAATTGCGTTGGGCGATACATGCGAACGGCAATATCAGCCTCTCGGTACAACAAATTATCGCTGGAATTCGAGGCCACGACATCAATCGAAATTCCAGGATGTTCTGTGCGCATTTTGGCGATAATGGGCGGCAACAAATGATGCGCCACTAGATCACTTGCCGTGATGCGCACGGTTCCTGTCAATTCTGTTGATTGGCCTGCCGCGCTAAGATTCAAATTTAATGCGGCGCGATGCATTTCTTGGGCAGGGCGCAGCAGGTTTTGCCCCACTTCGGTCAATTCGTATCCCCGACTGACCCGTTTAAAGAGGGGCACGTCAAATTGTGCTTCTAACGATTTTATATGGCGCCCTATTGTCGGTTGGCTTTGCCCCGATTTACGCGCCGCGGCTGAAAGCGACCCTTCTTGGGCGACAGCAAGAAAGCTTTGCACCAGCGACCAGTCAAGCGATGAGAGTGTATTTTCCATACATATATGAATAGCACAGGTTCAATTTTTGTGAATACCCATTCAAAATAGAATTGATATTTTGAGATCAGAAATTGCAAAAAAGGAAAACAAAATGAAAAATTCTGTTCTGATACTTGGCTCAAATGGTCGATTTGGTCGTAATGCTGCTGAAGCGTTTGAAAGTGCTGGTTGGAAGGTCACCAGATTTAACCGTGCAACGGATGATTTGCAGGCTGCTGCCCAGGGCAAAGACGTAATCGTGCACAGTTGGAACCCGCTATATCCCGATTGGGCAAAACAGGTACCGACCTTAACCAAGCAGGTCGTTGCCGCGGCTAAAACCAGTGGTGCGACAGTACTAATTCCAGGAAATGTCTACATTTACGGCGCTCAAAGCGATGGAAACTGGACCGATTCTGCACCGACAAATGCACAAAACCCAATGGGAAAAATTCGCATTCAAATGGAGGCCGCATTTCGCGACGCAAAAATTCCGACAATTATTCTGCGTTCTGGGGATTATATTGATACAGAGGCAAGCGGAAATTGGTTCGACAAAATCATCGCGGCCAAAGCATCAAAAGGCATTCTTTCTTATCCCGGTGCATTGGATGCGGATCGGAATTGGGCGTTTCTGCCTGATATTGCAAAGGCGGCGGTGCAGCTGTGCGAAATGCGTGCTGATTTGGAACCGTTTCAACAAGTGTTGTATCCAGGGCTAAATTTCTCGGCGATCCAATTGGCCCAAACGGCGCAATCGATCAGTATTGGGAAGATACGATTGAAAAAATTCGCTTGGTGGCCCATCCGATTGTTGCAACCATTTTGGGCAATGGCCCGCAGTTTGAATGAAATGAGCTATCTTTGGAGCCTGCCACATCGATTGGATGGCACGACTTTGGCGCGACTTTTGCCGAACCACAAACCGCAGACCTTGGCGCAAGTGTTGCCACAAACCGGCCTATTCGACGTCAACCCAAACCAAACGATGGGATGATGCAGCTACGACCGTTTCTTGATCAACCCCATTTAGGGGTTGATCGTTACTTGACCAAAAGACACCTGATCCAACCACTTTCAACCCTGTTGAGGGTAACACATAATCCACCCGCAAATTTCCTGGCCCATTGGGGTTTGACCATTGGGCCGTGTCTTGTGCATTTGGCGTTTCGTGATTTGCATTGGCATCGGTTTGGGTCGCAGTGCGACCGCCATCGCTGGTTTGTTTTGGATCATTTACCATTGGGTGATCCAAGATTTGCCGCATGACATAGCTGTGCCCAGCGCCGTCATTTGGGTCCAAGTTTGCATCACCAATCAAGGCAAACTCTGATGAAAAGGGGCCGTATTTTCCATTCAGAAAATGGACCCAAAACCGCATTTGATCTGCGTTGCGCTTGCCATTGCGATCCTCTGGCCCGTCAAAAACAGGTGTTGTTGCATAGAAAATCAAAAGGTCAATTTGGCATTGATCCGACAACTGTAATGGCAATTGCCACAAAACGGTGGATGCAAGACGCAGCTTACGTAGAACGGTTGGGGAATAATAAGGTTGATCCCGCAAGATAGGCAGATCGGCCTTCGGGAAATCGGCCCACAGAATATCGGAAAAGTCGCGAAACCCGTCACCGAAGGGTAGGCGGGATAAAACCGCAACGCCGCCCTGACCCTGAAACCATCCAAACCCTTGGGCATCCTGTGGTTCGCCCAAGCGCCCATTTTTGTTAAGATCTAAACCCGTTGGCATGCCTGTGTTTGGCGATCTGGAAAAATGATGAGGATATGCGGCACCGCGTTTGGCTAGTGCATTTGCGAATTCGCGCAATGCCACAGATTGCGCGTCATAATCAAAATCGGTCAGAACCAGAACATCAACATTGGCCGCAACGATAACATCAATCACCGCCTGAATTTGCGCGTCGCGTCCCTTGAGGATGTCGCGCAAAAGCAAACCGGGACCTTTTCGCGTAAGGGCCGCTTTGTATGTGGCAATTCGGATTGGTTCTGCGTGGGTTGCTGTGGCAAACACAGCAAGCAAAAGGCCTAGATAGACGAGGCCGAAGTTTCGGAAACCAAGCCACCCAAATGGCGTTTGTTGTTGGCAACCATGATTTCTGTCAGCCGTTCCAGCACCAAACCCCGAAGGATATAGATTGTTGGAATAATGCCCCAAAGCGCGATCACCCACACAGTAGAATGCAAAGACAAGGTAAAGCTGACATCGAAATGCTTAAGTCCCAGTATAGAAACCATCGGCAACATGAATGGCAGAAGGCCCCCTAAGAAAAAGTTAATGCGGGCAATTTTATCCAAACGACGCAATGGGTTTGTGCCAATTGTCGCCTCAAATGTTGGTAGGTTCACCCAAAGATTTAACATGCGACAATGACTTGGCCACTCTGTGATACGTAGGATCACAGCGAAAACAGCTACCGAGATAAAACTGGAAAGGAAAACAAATCCGACGGCCGCTTTGATAATCTCAGGGGCCATGTTTGAATTACCCATAGTCAGAAAATTTGACATCATCTGTAGGGGGCTTATCCCGAAATCCAACAGGTAAAAAGTTAAGGCACCGAACGAATATAGTAACTGACTGGCGACACCGCCATTGTTGCCCAAGTTCACAATAGCGGTTTCGCCCAACAAGATAACGGCGACGCAAAGAAAGCGAAGACGGTTATAGGGGCGGGCATCGCGAAATTCGATCAATATCGGCGCGTCAGCAGAATACTCAAAAAAGATGAAAACGCTGAAAAACAGGGCCAATAGGAATATAAAGGTAGGGTCTAACAAAGCGTGCGAGGGCAGTATCAACGCTGGTAATAATACCAACGAAAAAACCATAGCCGTGCGCATTAAAGCGCCTGAAACCCGCGTAAACACTGCTTTTATCCCTCAACTTGGACGGAAACGATACGATGCCGCTGCCTTGTCCCAATTTGATTTTCCGCCATCGCTGACGAACTGCCTCGATTATGTCTTACTTTTGCCTACATTCGCTTTGCAGCGCAAGCCCTTGATCGGGTTAGAATAATCAGAATGGTGATTTTGGGTAAAAACTGTTCCAGATCAGCACCAGAACCAAAGAATTAGGCCCTGACGTTACATCAGGGCCTATATGTTGATCTCAATTGTGGCGCAAATGTGTCAGAGCCAAGGTCGAGATTGGGCAAGGCCAGCCTCGAATGTGTCGATTGAGGCGACTTTTTCCATAGTCAGACCAATGTCGTCCAAACCATTCATCAAGCAATGCTTTTTGAAGGCATCAACTTCGAAGGCAAACTCGGTACCGTCTGATGCGCTGATCGTTTGGTCCGTTAGATCAACACTGATGCGTGCATTGCCGCCCTTGGTGGCGTCATCCATCAGAACGTCGATTTGTTCTTGGGGCAGTGTGATCGGCAAGATGCCGTTCTTAAAGCAGTTGTTATAAAAGATGTCAGCAAAGCTGGGTGCAACAACGCAGCGGATGCCAAAATCAAGCAATGCCCATGGGGCGTGTTCGCGCGATGAGCCACAACCAAAGTTGTCGCCAGCCACGATGATTTCAGCCGAACGATAGGCTGGTTTGTTCAAAACGAAATCTTCAATCTCGGTTCCGTCCAGATTGAAACGCATTTCGTCAAACAAGTTTGCACCAAGGCCTGAACGCTTGATCGTTTTCAAAAACTGCTTTGGGATGATCATATCTGTGTCGATATTGATCAAAGGCATTGGGGCCGCAATCGCGGTCAATTTATCAAATTTTTCCATCTTCTTTTCCTTTCGGGTGTCAGCGTGCAGACGCTTTCACAAATTCTTCCATGGGGACGGCGGCAATGGCTTGGGCGATTGCCGCCGGATCGACTTGATCCATTTTCTTAATGCGAAGGCATGATTTGCCCATGTCCAGTTTCTTGCCAGAGGCGGCATAGTTCGCCTCAAACTCGACCTTTAGGTTGTCGTTGCAATAAAGCGCACACAGATAAAGACCAACGTGGTTCTTCTGCGCGCCAATTGCCGCGTACATCAAAGGTTTGCCGTTGTAGGTTTTGCCAGTAATCGAAAGGGGCACTTCATAAAGCAGCATCCCTTTCATTGTTTCAACATAACCTTTGGGCAAATTGGCAAGTACCAGTTCACGCAAAGACGCAACCGCATCACGCTTGTCATCCGGCAATTCAGCCAGATATTGCTGAGGTGTGGTTGCACCTGATTGCATTACATGATCTCGCGAACGTCAGTCAGGTGACCAGTGATTGCTGCCGCTGCTGCCATTTGTGGTGACAACAAATGCGTCCGTCCACCACGGCCTTGGCGACCTTCAAAGTTACGGTTGGATGTGGCCGCGCAACGTTCGCCTGGTGCCAACTGATCTGGGTTCATCGCCAGACACATTGAACAACCCGCAAGACGCCATTCAAAACCGGCATCCTTAAAGATCTGTGCTAAACCTTCTTCTTCGGCTTGGGCGCGAACAAGGCCGGAACCTGGAACAACCATGGCACGCATACCGTCTTTGACTTTCTTTCCTTTTAGGATTTCAGCCGCTGCACGCAAATCTTCGATCCGACCGTTTGTGCAAGAACCGATAAACACGGTGTCAATTTTGATGTCAGACAAAGGTGTGCCCGCTGTCAAACCCATGTAATCCAATGAACGCTGCGCCGCCTCAACCTTGCCGCCAGTAAAGTCAGCTGGGTTTGGCACGACGCCCGTGATTGGCAGAACATCCTCAGGAGATGTGCCCCAAGTAACAGATGGCGCGATGTCTTCGCCTTTGATTGTTAGAACTTGATCAAAGTGTGCGCCTTCGTCGGTAAACATCGTTTTCCAATATTCCATGGCAGCATCCCATTCGGCACCTGTTGGTGCTTGGGGGCGGCCTTTGCAATATTCATATGTCTTTTCATCAGGTGCGATAAGACCAGCGCGTGCGCCGCCTTCGATGGCCATGTTACAAACGGTCATGCGACCTTCCATTGACAAATTACGGATCGCTTCACCGCAATATTCAATGACGTAACCTGTACCGCCAGCAGTACCTGTGGCACCGATAACAGACATGGTAATGTCTTTGGCGGTCACACCAGGGCGCAACTTGCCAGTGATTTCGACCTTCATGTTTTTGGATTTTTTCTGGATCAGCGTTTGTGTTGCCAAAACGTGCTCAACCTCGGATGTACCGATGCCATGCGCCAATGCACCAAAGGCACCGTGGGTCGCTGTGTGACTGTCACCACAAACAACGGTCATGCCCGGCAATGTCCAACCCTGTTCTGGGCCAACGATGTGAACGATGCCCTGACGAACGTCAGAAACAGGGTAATAGTGGATGCCGAATTCTTTGGCGTTTTTGTCCAAAGCAGCGACTTGAACCGCGCTGTCTTCGGTCATGTTCTTAGGGTCATCGCGACCCGGTGTTGTTGGCACGTTGTGATCAGGCACAGCGATTGTTTTTTCCGGTGCGCGCACAGAACGGTTCGTCATGCGCAAACCTTCAAAGGCTTGCGGGCTGGTTACTTCGTGAACCAAGTGACGGTCGATATACAGCAAACAAGTGCCATCATCGGCCTCATGCGCCACGTGATCGTTCCAGATTTTATCGTATAGTGTTTGAGGGGCAGACATTGCTCTCTCCAGTTATTTAGAAATTGAAAATTAGAGTCCGGACGGATTACGCGCGGGATAGATCGCAGACATAGGTCAACGACGAGGCATAAAACCGCCAAGGCAGCCGCGCGTGATCATCCATGTCAAAAATACGGGTCATGGCGTCGAATTACCCTGTCTTCAGCATATCATCAAGGAAAGATTACTGGGATGGCACTTGCAGGTAACGGCATCTGCGTGGCAATCTTTGAAATATGGAAAACAAACTGGCGCAAGCCACCAATGATACAGAAAATCCGTCGGTTGAAACGATCAATCCGACACCCATCGAAGACGTTGCCAAAAACGTCACTGATGCGGTGCCTGAAAACATTGTTGTCTCGTTCGATCATCTGTTCAACGACGCGATGGATTTTGTCCTTAGTTTTACCAAGGCTGGCTGGCGGCTTAATCAGCTTTTTATCATCATTGGTGTTGTTCTGGCGTCTTATTGCATCAAGCTGATCATTCAACCAAGCATAACAAAATGGTTGGAAAAACGCGCGCTGGGTGAACGAAAACACTCAGAAACAGTGAATTACCTTAGTGGTCATGTGTTGCTGATTATCACGATGACTGGGTTATGGATCACTTATGCGGTGATGCAGGAAATCACGTGGCCATCACGCAGTTATATCATTGGGCTGGCCGCAACGATTGCGACGGCTTGGTTGATGGTGGCTGTGGCTTCGACCATCGTTAAAAACCGATTCTTGCGAAAAATCGTTAGTTGGTTTTTGTGGGTCTATCTTACACTTTATTACCTTGGCGCGATCAGTGTCGTTGGTAATTTTCTGGACAGCCTCGCCCTAGAATTAGGTGACAGCCGTTTGTCGGTTTTGGATGTGATCTTTGCGATCATTGCGCTTGGATTGTTGTTTACATTGGCACGACTTGGTTCCCAAGGCACGCAAAAGGCCGTGCAAAAGAATCAAGACATCTCGCCGTCGATGCAGGTTCTTATCGTCAAAGTTCTACAGGCCGTCATGTATGCGGCGGCGTTTTTCATTGGCTTGAAAACCGTTGGCGTTGATTTAACCGGTTTGGCTGTTCTGTCCGGTGCCATTGGTGTTGGTCTTGGTTTTGGTTTGCAAAAGGTTGTTTCTAACCTTGTGTCGGGCATTATCATTCTTTTGGACAAGTCGATCAAACCTGGTGATGTGATTTCATTAGGTGAAACATTTGGCTGGATCAATTCACTTGGTGCGCGGTATGTTTCGGTTGTTACGCGGGATGGCAAAGAATACCTCATTCCGAATGAGGATCTGATCACCAGCCAAGTGGTAAACTGGTCGCATTCCAATGAATTTGTGCGGCTGGATATCAAGTTTGGCACTGCTTATCAGGATGATCCTTACAAGGTGCGAAAACTGGCGATCGAGGCCGCGATGAGTGTCGATCGAGTTATGAAAAGTAAGCCTGCCGTATGCCATGTCATTGGTTTTGGTGACAGTTCGGTTGATTATCTTTTGCGGTTTTGGATCACGGACCCAACGGGTGGATTAACCAATATTCGTGGTAATGTTTACCTCGCACTTTGGGATGCGTTTCAGGCCAATGATATTTCGATTCCCTATCCACAACGCGAAATCAAAATGCTGGATTAACCAGCTTTGGTCCAAAATACCCCAAACTGCGGCATTATTCCCGCAAATTGGCGGTGTTTTTCGCGTATTGTTGAGTTGTGATGGGCGCGATGTTACTTTAAACGCAAGCCTTGCATCCGGGCTATTCTATGGATGCCCTAGCAATGGAGGACAGTGTCCTGTCTGATTCTACCCAAGCAGCTGAAACAACGACTGCACCCGCAACAGAACGTGTTGAAGTTTCCAGCGTTGATCTTTTGGCGTTTATTGAGGCGACTCTAGAAGAGTCCAAAGCCGATGACATGGTCACGGTTGATTTGCGTGGGAAAACCTCAATCGCGGATTACATGGTGGTTTGTTCCGGTCGTTCTACACGTCAAGTTGTAGCGCTGGCCGAGGTTTTGGCCGAAAAGCTGAAAACCACTTACCGTATCATTTCGCGCCTTGAGGGCAAGGCAAGCGGTGACTGGGTTTTGATGGATTGCAGTGATGTAATTGTCCACTTTTTCCGCCCAGAAGTGCGCGAATTTTATCAGCTTGAAAAGATGTGGATGCAAAGCCCTACACCTGATGATTTAGAACCCGTCAGCGAAGCCTAACGCATGAGGGTTCTAATCTGTGCCGTTGGTAAAATGCGCGCGGGTGCAGAACGTGACTTGCTTGATGACTATTTAACTCGATTTGATCGCACTGGCCGAAACCTTGGTTTGGGGCCAGTTGAGGTGATCGAGGTTGAGGCCAAAAAACCAGGTAAGGCCGAAGAGGCCGCCTTGTTGCTGAAGGCCCTGCCAAAAAATCCTGTGATATTTGCTATGGATGAACGCGGGAAGGTTATGACCTCACCGCAGTTTTCTGACATGATGGCCAATGTGCGCGACGCTGGAAACGGTGATCTTTGTTTTGTCATTGGTGGCGCAGATGGTCTTGACCATGAACTAAGACAACAAGCCCAACATGTCTTGTCGTTTGGCAAAATGGTTTGGCCGCATATGTTGGCGCGCGTGATGCTGGCCGAACAGCTTTATCGCGGCGCGAGCATTCTTGCCGGTTTACCCTATCATCGCGTCTGATCGGTTGCGACGTCGCCTTTGGGTGCGTATATGTTTTTGCAACGAAAGCAGTCACCAAGGCAGGCCAAAATGAGCGCACCAGTTGTTCTTTGTATTATGGATGGATGGGGTTTGTCAGATGCCCCCGAAGGTAATGCGCCTTTGTTGGCGAATACACCAACCGTTGATCGCTTGATGGCGACTTGTCCAAATGCGACGTTGATTACGCACGGCCCAGACGTTGGGTTACCACGCGGTCAGATGGGTAATTCTGAGGTTGGCCATACGAATATTGGCGCTGGGCGTGTTGTTGCGATGGATCTAGGTCAAATTGATCTAGCGATTGAGGATGGCAGTTTTGGCAAAGAAGCCGCGCTTTTAGAATTTGCCGCATCGATAAAATCTGCCGGTGGTCGAGCGCATCTGATGACTGTCCTGTCGGATGGTGGGGTACATGGGCATATTAATCACCTTTTTGCCACTGTTTCGGCGCTTGTTGCTTTGGGTGTGCCCATTGTTCTTCATGCCATCACAGATGGACGTGATGTTGCGCCAGTATCGGCTGAAAAATATTTGGCGCAGTTGTTAGAGTTTTTGCCAGAAGGCATTGAAATTGGCACGGTGACGGGCCGTTATTTTGCACTTGATCGGGACAATCGTTGGGAACGTGTTTCAACGGCCTATGATGCCATTGTTCATGGGCAAGGCGAACATGCCACAGACGCGGGTGCCGCGATAAGAGGCGGGTATGCGGCGGATAAAACCGATGAATTCATTCCGGCCACTGTGATTGGAACGTATTCAGGCATTTCCGATGGCGATGGTTTATTTTGCCTGAACTTTCGTGCGGATCGAGCGCGCGAAATCTTGGCCGCCATCGGTCAACCTGATTTTGATGCATTTGATATTGGCGACCGCCCCAAACTATCGGCCTTGATGGGCATGGTTTCCTATTCCGATGCGCATGACGCTTACATGAGTACGGTTTACAAAAAACGTGACATTCAAAACGCGCTGGGCGCGTGGGTTTCTAAGGCCGGCAAACGTCAGTTCCGTTTGGCTGAAACCGAAAAATATCCGCATGTAACGTTCTTTCTAAATGGTGGCGTCGAGGTTCCCGAAGAGGGCGAAGATCGCTTTATGCCCGCTAGCCCCAAGGTTGCGACCTATGATTTGCAGCCTGAAATGTCGGCACCAGAGGTTGCTGATAGGATGGTCGGGGCAATCTTGGACGGATATGATTTAATCGTGGTCAACTTTGCCAATCCTGACATGGTTGGGCATACAGGCGATCTGGCGGCGGCGATCGCATCATGTGAAGCGGTGGATCATGGCTTGGGATTGGCTGTTGAGGCGCTTGAAAAAATGGGTGGGTTAATGATTGTGACGGCGGACCATGGCAATTGCGAACAGATGATTGATCCAGTGACGGGTGAACCACACACGGCGCACACAACAAACCTTGTACCAGTCATTCTGGTTGGTGGCCCGAAATGTGTTTCATTATCTGATGGTCGCCTTGCAGATTTGGCGCCAACTTTGTTGTCATTGATGGGCTTGGATCAGCCAGTGGAAATGACTGGGGTTAACCTTATTCAATGAAATCTATTTTAGGATCACTTTGTGTTTTGCTGATGCTTTGGCCCTTGTCGGCCTTTGCACAAAACGATCCTGATTCTGGTTTTACAGCACGCCGCGCCGCACAAATGCTGGACAAAGCAGCGATCAGCCTAGGCAAAGCCAAAGATGCAAGCGATCAAATTTCCGCACTTACCTCGGTTGTCAAAGCCTATGAAGAGGGCTTGCTTGCCTTGCGTGAGGGATTGCGTCTGGTCAGTTTGCGAGAGCAAAGCTTAAATGCAGAATTGTTGAAAAAACAAGATCGCACAGCCCGTTTGTTGGGTGTGTTGCAGTCCATTGGTCAATCGCCTGCATCCGTTTTGTTGCTACACCCATCTGGCGCGGAATCCACTGTGCGTTCCGCGATGCTGGTGTCTTCTATTACACCCGCACTTCAGGCCGAGGCCGAGGCGTTGAAAAACCAATTGACTGAGGCACGGATGCTGGCTGGTTTACAAACTGACGCCATCAGCAATCTAGAATCCGGTCTAACAGGTGCGCAATTAGCGCGAACATCTTTGTCACAAGCGGTGGCCGACAGGCGGGTTTTGCCCCGCGCATATTCAGACGACCCTGTTGCCATGGCGATTTTGCTGGAGAGTTCAACAACCTTGCAGGGTTTTGCCGCGGGCTTGAGTGAAATTGACAAAATTCGCGAATCCACGGGCTTGCCGAATTTTGAATTGGCACAGGGACAGATGCCGTTACCCGTGACGGGGCGTGTTCTGCACGGATTTAATGACAAAGATGCAGCAGGCGTAAAACGCCCGGGTTGGGTGGTCTCAGCCCAGTCAAATGCATTGGTTCAGGCCCCTTGGCCGGCCACGATCCGGTATCTTGGGCCGTTGCTAGACTACGGAAATGTGATCGTTCTTGAACCAGCACCTGCGTTTCTGATGGTGATTGCTGGGATGAATCAGGTATATGGTGAAGTCGGAGAGATCGTTGCCCAAGGCGCGCCTATTGGTTTAATGCCATCAAGCGGCGAAACGGACGATGAGTTTTTGCAAGCAGCAGTCAGTGGTTCAAGCGTGACCCCGACACAAACGCTGTATATAGAGTTGCGACAAGGCGATGAGGCGGTTGATCCCGCGAAATGGTTTAAGCGGACGAAGGAATAAGAAAAGATGAAAAAATTCGTAATGGCAGCAATTGTAGGCACCGTTTTCGGCGCACTTGGAACTGTTCAAATCGCAGGGCCCCTCGTGGCCCAAGAGACGACGCGCAAGGCAAGCGTGTATGAGCAATTGGATTTGTTTGGCGACATCTTTGAGCGTATCCGTGGTGAGTATGTTGAAGAAGTCGATGAGCAAAAGCTGATCGAAGCGGCGATCAACGGTATGCTTACATCGCTTGATCCGCATTCATCCTTTGTACCGCCCAAAGATTTCGACGACATGCAATTGCAAACACGCGGCCAATTTGGTGGCTTGGGCATTGAGGTTACGCAAGAAGACGGTTTTGTCAAAGTTGTCTCGCCGATGGATGGCACACCTGCGGATGAAGCGGGAATGGAATCGGGTGATTTCATTACGCATGTTGATGGTGAAAGCTTGTTAGGTTTGACGCTTAATGAAGCCGTTGAATTGATGCGCGGTCCCGTGGGATCCGAAATTATCATCACTGTTGTGCGCAAAGATGTTGATGAGCCATTTGACGTTTCAATCATTCGCGACACGATCAAATTAACAGCTGTTCGTACCCGTCTTGAAGGTAAAACAGCCTATGTTCGCGTGTCTGCATTTAACGACCAAACGCATCCAAATCTTGTGGAAGGATTTGCAGAAGTTGTGGCCGAGGCCGGTGGCATCGATCAAATCAATGGCGTGGTTATCGATCTGCGCAACAATCCAGGTGGCTTGCTCAGCCAAGCCATTGCTGTGTCTGATGCGTTTCTTGAAACAGGTGAAATTGTTTCAACCCGCGGCCGCAACCCCAAAGATACCGATCGTGTGAATGCGGTGCCTGGTGATTTGGCTGAGGGCAAACCTATTGTTGTGTTAATCAATGGCGGATCTGCTTCGGCCTCGGAAATCGTGGCGGGTGCGTTGCAAGATCATCAGCGCGCCGTCGTTGTTGGTACCAAAAGTTTTGGTAAAGGTTCTGTGCAAACGATTATGCCCTTGTCTGGTAAAGCGGCCATGCGTTTGACAACAGCGCGTTATTATACGCCTTCGGGTCGATCAATTCAGGCGTTAGGCGTTTCGCCTGATGTTGTTGTGGAACAACCTCGTCGCGCTGAAGAGGAAGAGACTGAGGAAGAAAGCGCAGCAGCAAACCGCCGCAGTGAAGCTGATTTGCGTGGTTCAATCACTAACGATTCAATGACCGATGACGAGCGCGAGCAATTGTTGAAAGAACAAGAAGCCGCCGCTGCCGCCGCTGAATTGCGTCAAGACGATCATCAGTTGGCATATGCCATTGACTTGCTGCGTGGTTTGAACGCGCTTCAAGGCAAATAATTGATGGCGATCAATAAGGCAGATTTGCCCTACCGTCCTTGCGCCGGCGTTGTGCTGGTTAACAAGGACGGGTTGATTTTTGCAGGGCAGCGTTTGGATTCAGAAATTGCAGCATGGCAGATGCCGCAGGGTGGCATTGATGCGGGTGAAACACCGCGTGTTGCAGCGTTGCGCGAATTGCAAGAAGAAACAGGGATTGACCCTGCATTCGTCGATGTTGAAGCGGAAACTACTGATTGGGTGAATTATGATTTGCCCGATCATCTAATTGGTAAGATTTGGGGCGGTAAATACCGTGGTCAGCGCCAAAAATGGGTGCTGATGCGGTTTTTGGGTCGGGATGATCAAGTCAACATTCAAACCGCCCATCCTGAATTTTCCAAATGGCGTTGGATTGATGTGGATCAGATGATTGAAGGCATCGTGCCGTTTAAAAAAGCGCTTTATGAGAAAGTTCTGGGCGAGTTTCGTGCGTTGCTTTAGCGGCGATGTTGGAATTGGATATTTAGAACCAGAAGAAACTGTGAAGATTTGGTGCGGCAAAGAAACAGGGTTTCTTATTTTCGCCCACTCGGATATTGGCCAGCCTTATGAGTAAAAAATTAGATACACAATCCATCGGCCTTGATGTTGGCCTGTCTTTTGTCAAATGGCTGACGGGGGCAGAAAACCTGCATTATGGATTGTGGGATGGTCTTGATGTGCGCGCCGAAAATTTGGGCACCGCGCAATCCGCTTATACGGATAAATTGTTTGAGTTGTTGCCTGCTGAGCCATGCCGGATTTTGGACATTGGCGGTGGCGCGGGTGAAACGGCGAAAAAGTTGATCGCATTGGGCCATCAGGTTGATATTGTTATTCCTGCGCCTTTCTTGGCGGACCGGTGCCGTGCGAATGCGCCGACAGCGACGGTGCATGAAATGCCGTTTGAGGATTTTGAAACAGACGCGCGTTTTGATATTTGTCTGTTTTCTGAGAGCTTTCAGTATATCCCAGTTGATATAGCCTTGGATAAGGCGACGGCGTTTCTGGCCGAAGACGGCGCGATCATTGTTTCAGATTGTTTTCGGACCGAGGCCTTTATGGCGCCTAAAACGGCTGTCCGGCCAATTGTTGGTGGGGGTCATATCATTACGCGTTTTCGCCGCCTGCTGGGTGAGCGCCCGTTGGATGTTGTTTTTGAAGAAGACATAACCGAATCTGTTGCGCCGTCGATTGATCTTGAACAGGGATTGTTCAATGTTTTTGGTCATGGAATGACGCGCGTGGATGATGAATTAACGGCGAAAAAACCAAAGGCGCGGTGGCTGGTCAATAAGGTTTTGAAGGCGGCGATAAAGTCGCGGGCGCGGACGCGGCTTTATCAGCGATTGACAGAGCAATCCAGAAATTCGCAGGTTTTCATGGATCACAATCAATATTTGATGGTGAAATTGCAGGTGCGTAAGTGAAACTTGTTTTAGTTTTAACTGCACTGACTGTTCTGGTGTCTTGTGGCGTGCCCTTGGTGCCCTTCATTTAAAGCGCAGCGATTTTTCTAAAAAACAGAACTTTTCACCGAGCGATGATTCACGACTCCACAAAAGAACAAAACGTGAATATAGTGATCGCCTTATGGCTTTCAGCGAACTTTGCATCACCACTAATTTCACCTTTCTAACAGGTGGCTCGCATGGAGAAGAATACGTCCAACAAGGGGCGGGTTTTGGCATGCCTGCTGTTGCTGTTGCGGACTTGAATTCAGTGGCGGGCGTTGTGCGTGCGCATTGCGAGGCGCGGGAGGTGGCGCGATTGGTTGCATTGCGCCGCGTGGCGGATGCCGATCCTGTTGGGCCTGCACGACCAAATGATATCGACGCGCCCGTGAGTTTTGATATCTACGCCACGCCGCGGGTGATTCCTGGCGCACGTCTGATGACAGATTTGGGGTATCAGGTAACGGCACTGCCGCTCAACCGGTTGGGATGGGGTAATCTTTGCCGGATGTTGTCAGAGGGGCGATTGCGGGCAGCCAAGGGTGAATGCTTGATTCGTCTTGATGATATTGTTCGGTGGGGTGGCGATCTGGCGCTTTTACTACATCCGCCAAGTGCGATGAATAAGGCGACCGGCGCAAGAGAATGGCTGGCCCAAAGCGCGCGGTTGAGGCGCCGCTTTGGTGCTGAAATGTCAGTGGTGCTGGCGCCTTTATATGATGGGCAGGACCGCGCGCGATTTCAGCGACACGCAAAATGGGCGGCTGATCTTGGGGTGCCGACGGTGGCCTCGGCGCGCCCGATTATGCATATCGCGCGGCGGCGCAAGTTGGTGGATGTGCTGACAGCAGTACGCACGTCTTGCAAGGTCATTGATTTAGGTCGTGCTGCGCAGGCCAATGCGGAACAACGTCTGCGGTCCGAGGCGGAAATGCGGCGTTTGTTCAAAGGGCATGAGGATGCCGTAGATCGCGCAGGTGAGATTGCGGCGCGGTGCCAGTTTTCCCTGGATGAGTTGCGATATGAATATCCAAGCGAGGTTTCCGGGGGTGAAACCCCCACTGAACGGTTGGCGCGTTTGGCGCAAGAAGGGCTGCGTTGGCGGTATCCGTCGGGCACCCCTGATAGGGTTACAAAACTGTTGGCTCATGAACTGACGCTTATCGGCAAGCTGGAATATGAGCCTTACTTTCTGACCGTGCATGACATTGTGGCCTTTGCCAGATCACGGGGCATTTTGTGTCAAGGGCGCGGATCGGCTGCCAATTCGGTGGTATGTTTCTTGTTGGGTGTCACGTCTGTTTCGCCAGAAGTAGGCACAATGGTGTTTGAGCGTTTCGTATCCGAGGCACGCAATGAGCCGCCCGATATTGACGTTGATTTTGAACATGAACGCCGCGAAGAGGTGATCCAACATATTTACGAGCGATATGGGCGGCATCGCGCGGGGCTTTGTGCGACGGTGGTTCATTATCGCGGCAAACGCGCAATCCGCGAGGTTGGTCATGCGATGGGTTTATCCGACGATGTGGTTGCCGCCCTTTCCAGCCAGATGTGGGGATGGGGGGCGTCGGGCCCTGCGGATGAACGCTTGCGTGAAATCGGTCTTGATCCGGCGGACCCAAAACTGATGCAAGTGTTGGATTTGGTGGGGCAAGTGCAAGGATTTCCGCGTCATTTATCACAGCATGTTGGCGGCTTTATCATCACCGAGGGGCGGTTGGATGAATTGGTGCCAGTGGAAAACGCCACGATGGAGGACCGCACGGTCATTTGTTGGGACAAGGACGACATTGATACCTTGGGCATCCTCAAGGTGGATGTACTGGCGCTGGGTATGCTCAGCTGTATTCGCAAGGCCTTTGATTTGATCCAAACGCACCACCAAACAGATTTCAATTTGGCGACCCTGCCGCCAGAGGATCCCGCCGTTTATGATATGTTGTGCAAGGCCGACAGTGTTGGGGTGTTTCAGGTGGAAAGCCGTGCACAGATGAATTTTCTGCCACGCATGCGACCGCGATGTTTTTATGATTTGGTGATCGAGGTGGCGATCATTCGCCCGGGGCCCATTCAGGGCGATATGGTGCATCCGTATATAAGGCGGCGAAATGGCGAGGAGCCGGTTTCCTTTCCATCCGATGAACTGGGCGCGGTTTTAAGTAAAACGCTGGGTGTGCCACTGTTTCAGGAACAGGCGATGCAGATCGCCATTATCGGGGCAGGATTCACACCGGATGAGGCGGATCGGTTGCGGCGCGCCTTGGCGACATTCAAAAAGCTGGGCAAGGTATCCAGTTTTTATGATCGTTTTATCAGGGGCATGTTGAAGAACGGATATGAACGCGATTTTGCAGAGCGTTGTTTTTCGCAAATCGAGGGGTTTGGCTCTTATGGTTTTCCAGAAAGTCACGCGGCCAGTTTCGCGTTGTTGGTTTATGCGTCCGCGTGGATCAAATGCCATCACCCCGGGATTTTTGCCTGTGCATTGTTAAACTCACAGCCGATGGGATTTTATGCACCAGCGCAAATTGTGCGGGGTGCACGGGAACACGGCGTAAAAGTGCGCCCCGTCTGTATCAACGCATCCTACTGGGGCAATATCATGGAGCCTGACGGGCAGGGCGGTTTGGCGCTGCGTCTTGGGTTTCGTCAGATCAAAGCCTTGCGCGAGGAAGAAGTGAATTGGATTACGGCGGCGCGGGGCAATGGGTATCAAACGATAGAGGATATTTGGCGCCGCGCCGGTACCCAACCGCGGCAATTGCAAGCCTTGGCCGAGGCGGATGCATTTGCCGATATGGGTTTGAACCGTCGCGAGGCATTGTGGCAAGCCAAGGCGGTGACGGGACAATCGCCCCTGCCATTATTCGCGGGCGAGTTAGAGGGCGAAGGCATTGTTGAGGATACAGTGCATTTGCCCACCATGACATTGGGCGAAGAGGTGGTGGAAGACTACGTAGCCATGCGTTTAACCCTAAAGGCGCATCCATTAGCGTTATTGCGAAACCGCCTAACACCCCAACCTATCGCGCGCGCCACTTGAATGAAACCAATGCCTGCTTTGAGCCCATCAACGAGCCACAAGATTCAGTGTCTCATTTTTCTTCTAGGTAAATAATCACTAGGTTCAAAGTAGCCACTCTATTGGCAGCAGGCCGATGACGACTAATGAAATCTGTTGCAACCAAGTGGCCCCGGGTTCCTCTTGGTAGATCGTTTCCTCTCCACCCTCTCTAACTTCTCGCCATATCATTTTGTCTTCCGGGGTTAGTCCCGGCTGGTAGCTGATTGTCTCGAATGGCCCATCAAATCCTGAACTCACATTGCCTGCCATTGTTGGGCTGTCGATCAAGAACCCCATCTCGCAGTTCAGCGTGGCAGAGCGTGGATCGAAATTGAATGACCCAATGAAAATTCGCTGTCGGTCAACAGCAAAGGTCTTCGCATGCAAGCTTGCGCCAGATAGGCCGAAAGGCATTGACTGAACCTCTGCCCCGGTAGCTCCTGCGCGCAGTCTTAATTCATAAAGATGCACACCTGATTCAAGCAGTTCGCGGCGGTA
>ERZ1048872.1499-NODE-1499-length-19240-cov-8.460777_pt1 | contig 19240 bp, 17 predicted proteins | sample MGYA00383100_ERZ1048872 | MGnify/ENA primary metagenome ERZ1048872 (study PRJEB29581, sample SAMEA5548370) | metagenome | biome: marine; feature: coastal; material: water | depth 50 m | study: Short-term variability in the microbial, nano- and picoplankton...
AAAAAAGACGCCAACCCAAGAAACAGAGGTAAGCATCATGACAGCCAGTGACCATCCATTACCCAGAAACCGTTAACCCAGTATTTAACCCAAAAACCCAAAAAAGCGATACTTTGACATCTTGGAAAAATGCTGTTTATAGTTCTTATTCCCTGTACATCAGCGGTTATCATACTCGACCGCTCTTCAGAAAATGTGGTTTATTTCCCTTATCTTCGTCATCAAGATACTTTGGCAATCTGGGGAATAGGTGGTTTAAAGTACCCATCTACGATTCGCTTGTTACTCCACACCTAACGCCACCTTAGGCCAACTTCATCCTTATCCCACCGAAATTGCACACGGTGTTTTCTCGATGCCAATTAGCAACAAACGTGGGTTTATTCTTCCTTTATTCGCTATCCGATTGAGGTTTATTTACACAACTCCGTAGCGCTTCGTATCTGCACTAGGAATTACAAAACAAGCAACTTATCTAGGGTTTCAGGGTTACAATTTCAACTTCGCCTCTGCCTAGCAAATGACACTAGCTTTCGAACAAACTGGGAGGTGAAAAAGTAAAGCTTTTACAACTATTTAATCCCGCCCTAAGTGTTCAGATATCGCTCTCATCGCCATAAAACCATCCTCGAATAGTGGGCTCGCGGACTCTGGATGTGTTGAAAGTTTGACAATCACCACTTGGTTTTGCATGTTCATATAAATGACCTGACCATGGATGCCGATAGCCACTAGAACTCCTTTCTCCGCATCTTCAACCCAAACCTGGTTTCGATAATGACCACCAGGCATCATTGCACCATAGTCGCTCGCGGCAAAATTGATTCTAGCGTGGTCGTCGGCATATCGAGTGTCATTGATCCATTGCCTTGGCACAATTTGCTCTCCGTTGTATTCACCCTGCTGAATGATCATTTGGCCAAACCGAGCGAGGTCGCGTGCACAAGCATTCATCCCTGCGCCAACGTAGGGAAATCCAGTAGAATCTACCACTATCGCTGCGTCCTGTTGCGGGCCCAATTTTTGCCAAATATCACGTTGTAATTGCTCCTGTAAACTGGCTGTCCCCGCTCGCTCTAGTATCATTCCTAATACGTTGGTTAAGACGGTTCGGTAGTGATATTTTTCACCATTACTTTGCTCAGTTTCAGTGAGTGTTGCCGCGTAGGCGAGAAGGTTTGTAGCAGAATCTTTGGTTCTTAATGCTGGACGCCAACCTACGACTGCAGCCTCTACCCAGAAGTCCGCAGATGGGTCTGCATAATCCTCGCCATATTTTGGCGCGGCGGTCATATCAAGTAGATGCCTAACAGTGGATTCTGAAAAGGCAGTGCCTACCAATTCAGTAATGTGCTCGGTGACTAAATCAGTTTCCCGAATCAACCCTTTTGATATGTGAATACCAGCCAACATACCAACGAATGACTTGGTAACAGAGTTGAGCAAATGAAAACTATCAGCTGCCATACCGTTCGCATAGTGTTCACATAATATTGCATTATCTTTCATGACAATAAATGCGTCTGTATAGCCATCCTCTAACATCTGATTTACGGTCCTCAGTGCACCGCCCGCGCCTTCGTAAGTCAGACCGAATATATCTTTTTTGTTAGCGTCAAATTTAGTGCTAGGCCCTGACCCGCGACGAAGCCGTGCGGTTGCGAAGAGCGATTGCACGTGCTGGAATGATTGACGGTTCTGTGGAGGGTAACCCCAATTATCGACCGTGAATTGTCGACGCGAGTGCACCGTCATTAGAACCTCTCAATAGTGATTGTTGAGTAACAAATCATGGCTTAAGGAAACGTCTAATTCAAAAAAATGCCACAGTGCAGTTTCGAAAAAGACCCAGTCATAGAGAGTTCGCAAAACCATGTATCGACCGCAACGTCTCTGCTGTGACTTCCGGAGCGATGTCCACGAAAGCGATGTCACCGGCATGCGGTGTGCCATGAACCGTACGCGCAACTGCAGAAACCCCAGCTCGCATTAGCTTTCGATAGTACGCAAGCCCCTCATCGCGAAGCGGATCAAGTTCATTGACTGATATGATATGCGGTGGCAAGCCACTGAGATCATCGTCGATTACATGCAAAGGCCAAGCTAGTGGGTTGGCCGTATGCTCGCCATTCGGATCATAGACCCTAACGAGGTTCGCCATCATGCCACCGTCCAGCATGTAGGTATTATTTTCAACGAGCGAAGCAAGCTCAGGCGGTGGATTCAAGTAGCTACCTGAGATGTAAGGGCACATGGAATAGACACCATTAATCTGATTCGACCAACCTTCTTTATGCGCTTTCAGAGCTGTCGCAATGCAGAGATTACCTCCGCCCGATTCGCCGGAAGTAATTATGGTTGAAATATCTAATCGTTCTTTGTTTGCATAGGTCCATTGGGTGGCCGTTGCACAGTCATTCAAACCAGCTGGAAATGGATAGTTGCCTAACTCACCACCCCCATTGCGAAATTCCACGCCGACAATCACCATCCCCGCCTGCGCCAGACTTTTACGCCATCGAACATAGGTCGGATCCGCAGCCTTCTCCAAGACCATGCCCCCACCGTGCATGTGCACCATGCCAGGTAATACACCTGTCTGGTTCTTAGGACGTTCTATAAATAGCGTGATTTTATTACCGTCCACTCCATCGATGGTCTCAACTGTCGATTCAACCTCATCAAAGTCAGGCATCATTTCCAACAGCAGCGAATGGCTCATCTCGCCTTCTCTTTCAAGCGCTACACAATATTCTAAGCACTGCTCGTAGCTAGCATCCGACGCTGGCGGCTTAACGCCCTTCGCACGCGCCATCATTGCCATGACACCAGCGATTCTCGGATCTGCACGTGGGTCATCTTCAAAATTCAATTCAGGGTTACCTAACCGCCCTGGCAAATTCATTTCGCTCATTTCTTATCCTAAATCGTTTTCTCGCTATCGGCGCCCTTAAACTCTGGGAGGATAATTTTTACCGCGCTTACGCTCAATGTCAAAAGCTCCTAATTGATACTTTATCGAGCTGAAAACGTCAGTCGTTGTTCTTAGCCTTTAACCCATACAAATAATCCGCCCAACGCTGCATCATCTTTTCCCTTTCGCTCAAATGTTTCGTGCGATTATATGCGCGCCATCAGCCCCACCTAGTTTTTAGCTTGAATGAACAGCGACCTCATACGCGCGGGTCCTTCTAGGGCTTTCCAAATTGCGGGTGATTCGAGGTGCCGCTAGTCCCTAGCGAACCGTTCATAAACTTGATAATTTCAAGCCTATTAAGCTAACTGTATCCTTGGGAAGCCTTAAATATGCCTAGATGTGTCGACAGACATTTGTGGCAGACAGACTTTACCTATTTTCGCATCATCGGTTGGGGCTAGTACTTTCTCTCCACCATTCTTGATGACTTCTCTCGTTATAACATTTGTTGGCGCCTGACGACGACTATGGCATCAAGTGATGTGACGGATACGCTTACTGAAAAACAGCCCAAAGACTTCTTTTTGCTATTAACCCTAATCATAATATTTTTTAAAAATCTGAGATAAATGCGGTCTAAATTTACGATCCTCATCGCACCCTTACTTTTCTATAAAGCTCACTAATCTGATGTTAACTCAGTTGTACCAGTACACCGGCACATCCGACTCTTCCAGCGGTTCATTAAGATGCTTGTCCGGGTACAAGGGACCCTTAACAAGCGGACCCCGCATAGGTACCGCCCATTCACCCATCCCCGCCTCAATCAACTGCTTCAATCGAGCGAGCTGTTCTGGTTCACTCGCCGCTAAGTTGCGCTGCTCTGTCGGATCGACCGCCAAGTTGTAAAGGAACGGTGTTCCATCAGGATCGCTAAGCTGCAGCTTCCAGTCACCGCTGCGAACCGTGCGATAGTTCCCGGTACGCCAAAACAGAGCTTCATGAGGCTCCTCTCTGATTTCTCCATTCACATAAGGCAGGAGATCCACGCCGTCGATCTCTCGATCAACCGGGACCGCAACGCTCGCTGCTGCGGCCGCGGTGCTAAAGATATCGATGTGCGATACAGGTCGTTGATACTCGCTGCCCGCTTCAATGCGGTCAGGCCAACGCATAAAGAACGGTACATGTGTTCCGCCTTCGAAAAAGGTCATCTTCCATCCCCGGTATGGCGCGTTCAGGTGTGGCAGGCCAACATAGTCAGCCCCGCCGTTGTCGCTGGAAAATATGACGAGGGTATTGTCATCGATACCTTCCGTTTTCAAAGCTGCCATTACCCTGCCGATTCCACGATCAAGTGAAGAAATCATTGCCCCATAAACTCGCTCGGTATGATTATTGATCATGGTTAAAGCGTCGTAGTCTAATTTACGTGCGTGCAGCGGCGTGTGAGGCGCGTTGTAGGATAGGTACATAAAAAACGGTCGATGTTTGTTGGCTTCGATCGCTCGCACAGCCTGGGTACTCAGATAATCAGTCATGTATTCATCGGGCGCAAAATGCTGTTGTTTGTTATACCGCACCGCGAATGTCAGATTTGGCCAAAGAAACTGATCGATGGGATCAAACGTTTGAATTGATTTGACCATCTGAGGGTCATCAAGCTCCGCGAACATCGCGGCACCGGAGAGAAAACCGAGAAACTGATCAAACCCTTGGTCATTAGGTGCGTGTCCATCATTTTCGCCGAGATGCCACTTCCCCAGAATCATGGAATGATAGCCACGATCTGCCAACAGTTCGGGTAAAAGGATTTCACTCGCGGGTACGCTTTGCTCCTCCAGCGGAGGAAATGCCGCCAAGTTCTCCTCAAGAAAGTACCCCGGATGCAGTTGCTCCCTGTGAGGTTCAAAACTGAACGCCATCCGCATCATCTCCGCCGGTGCGGGGGTAAACTCAAAGCCATATCTCGTCGGATAACGTCCTGTCAGAAGTGCTGCACGGGAGGGTGCACAAGTGGCATTACCCGCATAACCATTGCTGAAATGCACGCCTTCTGCAGCGATGCGATCAATATTTGGTGTCTGAACTGCGCCTCCGCCGACCCCACCGCCGTAAAATGAAATGTCGTTCCAACCCAAATCGTCGGCTAGGATGACAATAATATTGGGCAGACGCGCGTTATCATCATCCAGCGTTGGTGGCGGCGCCGTCCAGTCCACAGGTTGTGTGGTTAATATCGGCTCTGCGAGTTTCGCCAGATATCCCATGGCTCCATAGGCTGCAGCCCAGCTCATCAGCGCAAAACGGTTTACAAACATCACGCCGATAACAATCCCGAGGACCACAGCACCAGTGATAAGTTTTTTAGTTATTCCATTCATATGGCCCTCCTAGCCGAGAACAACCAACTCAACCCGAAGCCAATCGATCCAAGCAGCAGTGCTAGGACCAGCCGGGGATCACCAAGATAATTAAACGGATCAACAGGAAACGCGATAGTCTTGACCATCGCCGCCACCTTGAACTCGTGTCTGCCAGCAAAGGTCGGATTAGTACCAATTTCTAGTAGATCCCGACGACTGCGATAACGCACCCCGGCACCAGCACTCCATATCTCCATCCCCTTGGCGTTCATGATATCCATCGCAGGTGACACGGCCGGCCCTTGAAACACAGGGTGGCTTGCCCGGGATAGCATGGCTGGGAGCATGTATTCCGTGTACTTGGCGAGCACATCGTCGGTCGTGTCACCCGGCGCCACACCATCGATCTGCAGGGGGGTGTTGTACAGATGAATGACGTTGATCATGACAAAATCATCGCCAGTATCTTCCTCCATGAAGGCTCGAATCCTGGCGAGGTCGTCGGCCGATGAATCCGGATCTTGTGTCTTGGACAATTCCAGATAATGTTCTATCTCCGCCTCGGTCAGTGGCCCCTCAAATGAGGTATACCAGCTGAAAAACGCGAGGTAGATCACAGCGATGATGAGCCAGGTCCATGTTGTTGTGGTCATGTTTTTCTCCTTACTTCTCTATTCCTCAGCGATGGGTTGCGTCGCAACGAGTCGCGTGCGCGCCAAGCCCGCTTTCCGATAAACGTGAGCAGCGCGATACGCTGGCTTGGCATACATTGTCATCAGGGCCTGAGTCGACGGGTAGGTTGCAATGGCGATTTCATGCCATTGCCCATCATCAGTGCCCGAAACCTGTTCCGGCGCCTTGCTCCTCCAGACAATCCGCCCACCGACTGAAGCCAGGGATGTGGCCATTCTGTCGCCGTATTCGGCGTAAGCTTCGGCTCCTGAGATCGTCTCGCCAGACACATGTTCTGCATCGACCTCGAAGTTGGCCTCCTCGCTATACTCAAGGAAGTTCAGCATCCAGATCGGCTGGTTGTTACTAAGCGCGAGCTGTTCGGTCCAGTTGCCTTCGAAAATACCTACCCCCTGCACAATGTCCGCAGTTGCTATCAGGGATTGGATTTGTTGTTGGTCTTCATTCATTGGTACGGCAGCGCGATTAAACAGTCCCAGCGTAAACAGCATCGCGTTATTAATCTTCAATACAAAAGGCATAATCGGCTGCGTGGCATAGGTTCGGTGTGCGAACTGATCCGCCCATTCCTTGCGAGCGGCGAAGGCAGCTTCTCCAGCTTCCGTTGTCGGATACCAGGTTATAACCAGCAAATCGGTTGCACGATCGGCCTCCAATGCTCTCTCATCAGGAATAAACATTGGCGGGAGTACTTTGTTTGCCAGCGCCAGGCGTCCTCCGACATCGTTGGCCAGCTGTGTAGCCTTTGCGACAAAGTCACGTTGTACAGCGGGCATCTTTGCTTCGACCAAGTCAAGCAGCGCGTAGGGTTTCGGCCTTAACATACTTCCGAGGCTCTCACGAATTCATTTTCGTTGGCATCTAGAACTATTTTTTTTGTCTTTATTTCCGTCATGGACGCTCTCCTTATATCGCAATGATTGCCAGCCAGGTCCTTCTTGTTGCGTTCAAGTTTTTTTCCTTTTGCCCTGTCAAATTGAAAAACGACTAGCCTGAATATACCCAACATCGCACTCCGGGCTTAAATCGGATCGCCGCCAAGCACCGCTGGGCATTCACAATACGTCGTCAGAATGAACCTCTGATGAGTCTCGATCCTCTTTGTGAGCGCCCGGGCAATGTCCTGTATCTGGGAATTGGCCTCAAAATATCTCAGCATATGCCGGTTCTGCCGTGTCACCGGCATGATCTCCGGGTTAGGCGGAAGCACGCTCATGCTGAAGGTTGCCCAGTAGATATCGACGGCTGTGAGTCCATCGCCCACGAGATAGCTTGATCCGCGCTGCGCCTGGGCCTCGAGACGCATATCGATCATGCCAATTATCTCGGCCATCTTGCCTGGGGCCGCGGCACTCGCCTCTTTGCTGTATCCATACTTTTGTCCTAACGGGCTATCGATAAGAATTCTCATGTTCCAGATAAAACCGTCTTCCGCCAACAAGGTCGCACAGAGACCAAATACCTCTAGACGCTGTTCAAAGCCGACTGGAATGAGCATCGGAGCATCCCGCGCACCAATCCTCTCCGCCAACGCGAGTTGTTCTATCCAGACATTCCGTGGCCGCTCTTGTTCGTGAAACATCGTGGGCAAGCTGGTCTGAGCGGTAAGCGCATAAAGTTTTGCCTGCCGGTCCGCCCCCGTGGTTTCGTCGACGCCCATAGGTGGATGCAGCACCCTGGTCAGCGGTATACCTTTTACAAAGCAGATGTTTTTGAGAGCTTCGGAGAATATCGCTGGAATTCCCGGCACGAAGGTCACCCGGGTTCCAGAGGTCATCGCTGCCGCCTCATCGAGCGCGATAAACTCAGGAGGCTCCGTTTCTTTTGAATTTGATTTAGACATGACGCGTTCTAGTTCTCTCGCTTCTTTAGTTTTATTCAGGGTAATTACATCTTCTCTGTGTACGGATTTCTGTATCGTCGATGAACGTAAAAATCATTTCGTCATCACGCATTTCACGGAAAACAGTGTCGAACAGGTCAAATAGTCGGAAAACCATCACGCCCTCCTCGTCAAAGTGGATTGCGGTGTTAAAGTTGTTGCATACCGCACCTACATCTTGCGCACCATTCTTTAGGGAACCGTCGGTACGAAAGTCGTGGATGATACCATGTGCTGTTACCACGACCCGATTCCCGCACTGCTCTATACGTTCGAGATGCCCAACTCGACCTGAAACCCCTAGCCAGAGCCCTCTCATGTCAACAACCCCCTCGGCGAGCGGTTCGGTGCACTCGGCTAAAATGGGCATGGGTATGCTTGTGTAGCTGCAATCTGGCGTATACGCCTTAGGAATATCGTTAGCTAATTTTCCCGAACCATCAAGGTCGGGCAGATCACAATAGTTTACGGTTCTGCCATCCTGCAGAAATATGGCGGGGTCGGTTGTGTCGGCAGGCCTTGGCAGTAAAAAAGCGTAGAACAGCAAGCCGCCCACCAAAACAGCCACCAAGCCGAGCAACCATTTTGCGATACTTAGGATCATTATTTAGGTACCACCCGTGGCTTTAGGTTTGAACCGAGCAAACTCGCCCTCCAGATCAGCTTTGACAATCGGGGCATAGCAGGGCTGCGCATGAATGCGTTGGATGTAACTCGCTAACGCTGGCCAGCGAGCGGCGTCTACCGTCTCTCCTGCTAGCGCGAAGTTAACGAAGGGGCTGGCGATGGCGATGTCAGCGCTCGTAAATTGACCACCGACCATGAACTCATCGTCTCCCAGACAACCTGAGAGGTAATCAAACACCTTCGGCAGCGCCGAATCCAGCAAATGCGTTACCAACTGCTGGTCGGTTTCCTGCTCGAACGCAGTCGGCCGTATAACCCGCTGGAAAAAGACGCCAGCCACAGTCTCTCCCACCTTTGTGTCGGCGTATTCCTCGAACCAGAGTGCCCGTGCCCGTGGGCCAGCTGCAACAGGCAGGAGCGGCGGATCTGGATAGCGATACTCCAGGTAGCTCAAGATCACGGAGGAGTCTGGCAGAATGAGTTCTCCTTGTTCCCAACAAGGAATCTTGGACAAAGGGCTTTTCGCGACAAATTCCTCGCGCGCGCCGAACGGGCTCTGCTGGCTGTTGCCGTACTCGATACCCTTGTACGCGAGCGCCACCCGGACCTTGCGGACGTATGGGGAGATGTTGGCGCCGTGCAGGATGGGTTGGGATTCGCTACTGGTCATTTTTTCTTCCTCCCAGATTTTTACGGTAGGTTTGCAACCGAAGAATTGTAGACAGTCTCAATATTGAGCTGGCCCTCAAGCCCGGCTTCTCGATGCAATGCCATGGCCCGCCATTCTTTTGATGATGTCATCGCGGCCATGGCAGCCCTATTCGGATACTCTGCCAGGGCGATTTCGTCCCAAAGGTCGTCCACAAGTCCCACGGCGAGCCCTGTGACATCGGCGCTGAAAAAAATGCGGCCCTCGAATTCCTGGATCAATTGGATGACGGCTCTGCTATAGATGTCATAAGCTTCCCGTCCGGACAGGTCGGTTGCCCGGCCATCCCTGTAGACAGCCTTGTCTTTGAATTTAAGCAAATTAACCATCACGATGGGGCCGTCGGGGCCTGGCCCCATCATTTTTTCCATCTGGCCTGGCTCGGTCGGGTAAATCTGGTTGGTTACTTCCATCTTGATTTCCTTTGCTGTGATTATCGTTCAAGTAATTGGTCTTCGCGCTAATTTCTCGTCTAACCGAGAACTACCCCAAGCAAACTAGACTTGTAAGAATCTTCCGTTGTTGGCTCTCGGGGTAGCTCGAACTGATGTGCCATGCAGGAATCGATAGTGCCATCGGTATGCAGTGCTTCCAGACCACCACAGGGTTCATACAGCTCATCAACGCGTTGCTGATCCTGACTGCTCAGCTTGCTGAACTCCTCCTGCAACAACAGGCGACAGTACACCCGGTAGTGAGTGGACTTGGTGTTGTTAAAGGTACCGCCCACATGATCAAACCACTGCAGCATTGTTGTGGTATCAAACCACCAATTATCATCGAAGGTGTTGACCGCCGGGACCTTGTAGAAGCCGGTCTGCTGCCTGATGGTGTTTAAGACCTGGGGGCTGGTAATGGTGGGCGTGTAAGGCACCCCTTTGTAATGCAGGTAGCTTTCCAGTTTGTTAATGCAACGCGAGTAGTGGGGGACATACGTCGTATAAGGTGCATGGATGTCAGTTGATCGGGTCACTGTCTACACCGACAAAGCTGGCAACAAGTAAGCATCAAGCACACCCAATGAGCCCAGTACGTTATCTACCGCTGTTCGCTCATCAGGCGTCAGCGCGACAATCTCGTTCCTGATATGGCGGCGTGATACTTCATTGTATTTCAGGGAGCGCATTTTTATAGGACCGTTGCCAAGATCGAGCTCACACCACTTCTCACCGGCCGCGAGGGCTTCACGCGAAACCTTCAGGAACTGATGATAGGTGTCGCGCATATGAGCAAAGAAGGGCATGAGGGTTTCCGGCAACTGATCATCTGACAGGTAGTAATCATTGTCCGTTCTAGCATCAAAAACTCGGTTCATGTAATCGACCATCTTGGGCGCGCTGGCATCTATCCAACTACGGGGTTCGGGATCAACTTCGATGTGTGCTTTGAACAGACCCGCGAAGCTGAAATCACCTAGGCTGGCTCGATCTCCCAGAAGGAATCGGTGTTGATTGTAGTGGGTTTCGGCATGCTTCATCAGCGATTCAAAGTCCTGGCGAACCGTCTCTGCCTGATCAGGGCCACAGCCCCGATTGGCGCACGCGCGAAGTCCAAAATTATCTCGCACCATCGTGATCATGTTAGCGGCTTCAACTTCCTCTTCGGATGTGAGGCCTTCTGCTACGAACTTGCCGATGTGGTTGGCATAAAAGCCGTTCGCGACGTGCGCAATGTTATCGGGGTAACACCAGCGGCTGGTGATGGCATAACGACCGAACCATTCATCCGCCCAGTCTTCCAGCAGGTGTGCCGCGATACGCTGTACCGCTGATGTTGGGAGTATCGGCCGGTCCGGATATTTCGTATGCAGCATCAAGCCGATCGGTGTGGTGTCGTGGATGAACCAGCCCTCCGGTGTTTCCAGCCCAGGAATAAAGTGGGTACCTAGGCGCGCTTCCACGACAGATCCGGTTTCAGCCGATTTCAGCTTGAACTCATAATCCAGTGTAAGGTAGTTCAACATAGCCTGCAGCTTGCGGGTGAAATAGCTGTGTTCTCCGCCCCAAAGAACATATTTACCATCAAACATTAGCTTTTCCTTTGATCAGTTATTCGTTTACTTGCACTAACTTCCACGCCAACGGAGAGGCGATCAAGTGCAACCTCGAACTGCCGCCGTGCAGCGGCCGTCAGATTCGGCAGCAGGACGGCGAAATGGTGTTCCAGTCCCCGCCGCTGATCTTCCGCTGCAAACTCAACATGTCCTTCCGTTTCCCGCAGGTGGTCCATCCAGAAACGGGTGACCATGAATAAAGTACGAGCCAAAACTCGCAGGTCGGGCACAAACCCCGTTCGAATCATGCCGTTTTGTTTCATCTTCAGCAGACTGGCATGGATCTTCTCTATATCCGCATTCATTGGCTGATTTGGCTGCGGGCCGGTGGCTTGCTCCTTGTACTGCGTATGATCTCGATAAAGAAATCGGTACAGCCACCAATCGCTGAGTCCAAACCACATATTCTCGACATAGGCGTCAACAAATGGGTTATCCCCTGCGCCCCCACTTCGCCTGTCCAATGCCTGAACACGTGCTCGCTGTTCGAGTTCAAGGGCAAGATCCTTCTTCGTTGAAAAGTAATAGGTAAGATTGCCCTTGGCGATACCCACCTCTTTAGCAATGTCCGTAAGTGAAGTCGCGGCAAAGCTTTTCTCGTTAAACATCCTCAAGCTGGCTTCGAGAATCCGCTCGCGCGTCGTCAGTCGGTCGTGCATGTGTTGTTCTCCCAACCTGCAAATAAAAGTCTAATCACCTAAGTATGCATCCTTACTGACAACCTGCAAAAAAATCTTTGTTGACGCAAATAGTACGTTCGGCCTATTATTAGTCTGTTCGTCCTATTATGCAAGAGCGAACAATAACAATAATCTGTAAGAAGAGGGATTGACCATGAAAATCTTGAAGGGCGTTATGACACTCGTTCTATTTGGCCTCAGCTTATGTATAAACGCGGCAGAAAGGGAGTCGCGGGTTATCGAAGAAATTATTGTCACCGCCCAAAAACAGGCGGAAAGTCTGCAAAAAGTACCCGTTGCGGTGAACGCGTTTACATCAGCAATGATTGAAGATACTGGCATTGGCGATGTAACCGATCTAGCGAACATGACACCCAGCCTAGGTGTCACATCCAACTTGAATCCGTTTGCCACCCGCCTAATGATCCGCGGCGTGGGCACAACGCAGAACGATCCCGCCCTGGAACCTTCCGTTGGCCTGTTTATCGACGGCGTGTTCATGGGGCGTACTGGCCTGGGTACAGCCGACCTCACGGACATCGAACGCATTGAAGTACTGCAGGGCCCCCAAGGCACTCTCTATGGCAAAAACGCCAATGCTGGTGCCGTCAGCATCATTACCAAGCGCCCCAACCTAGAGCAATATGAAGGCTATGTTGAGGCATCTGCCGGTGATTACAGCATGAACAAACTGACTGCAGCTGTTTCCGGGCCACTCTCTGACAAAGTCGCTTTTCGACTGTCGGGCAATGTTCACGAACGCGATGGATATTACAATAATGCAGGTGTCGACGATCTAAGCGATGCCGATGATTGGAATCTTCAGGCTAAACTTCTATGGGAGGCGTCCGACGACCTTAGTTTTCTGCTTAGCGCTGCACGCGTTGAACGCGATACAACCTGTTGTGGCGCTGATGCCACGCAAAGCCCGGTTATGCAGCTTGTGCTCGGCATGCAGGGTTTGGCGCCGGATGCAAACGACCCCTACGACTATGATGTGGCCACTAATTTTCAGGACTCCTTCATTCAGGAATCTGATCTGGTCTCGTTACATATTGAGTATGATCTCGGATCGGCATCCTTAACGTCAATCACTGCTTGGAACAATTACGAATACACAACTAGCACCGACCCTGATCGTTCTCAGCTCGACATATTAACAATTGTTGATGAGTACTATGAAGGCGACAGCTTCTCTCAGGAATTTCGACTGGATGGCTCAATCAAAGACAGCGTCGATTACCAGCTAGGATTGTTCTACTACGAGCAGACAACACAACGCAGCGATCGAACCCCATCAGTTTTCATCGGTACTGATTTCATCACAGTCGCAGACCTCACCTTGTTACCGATTCTGCAAGCCATGGGTACCCCCTTACCGAGCATTGGCTTTATCGCGCAACCTGGAGACTATGCCGCGTACCAGAACATTTGGGAAACCGAGACCCTGGCGATTTTCGGTCAAGCCACTTGGCACCTGAGCGAACGCTGGCACCTGACCGGAGGCATACGCTGGACCGATGAAGAAAGAAAGGCAGAGCTGTTCAGTGAAACCATCTCTACTGCGCCACTGGTGCAGTTAACCACTGCGCAGGCAATCATGGCAGGCGTCCCACCAGAACAGGCTAGGATCCTGGGCATGAATGCTGCTTTCCTGAGCGGTGCTGCCACACCCATCGACGCGACACTCGACCGCAGCACTGATAATGTAGACTGGCTCCTGAAGCTCGCGTTCGATCTGAACGACAGCAACATGATTTACGCGAGCGTTGCGACAGGACAGAAATCCGGCAACTTCAATGGTGTCGGTGGTCCGCCCAGCCAGCGTGAGTTCGATGATGAAGAAACTATCAGCTACGAACTGGGCCTGAAATCCAGCCTGCTGGATTCAACCCTGCGACTGAACATTGCCGCCTTTTATTCCGAGATCGAGGACTACCAGTTCCAGGCACAGAATCCCGTCATCGGCACATTTGTCAGCAACGACGGAGAGATAGAAGTATCCGGCGTGGACCTTCAACTGGAAGCAATACCCTTGGATAACCTGACTCTGACCGCCGGCCTGCTCTACATGAGCGAATATGAGATCACGAAAGGACCAAGAAAAGGCGAGGACCTGCCTTACACCGCAGATTTGAGCGGTAACCTCGGTGCTACCCTGGTATTTCCGCTCGCAAGCGGCGGCATCTATTTGCGGGCTGACTACATCTTCATGGATGACCACCTCACCGGCTCGGCGACGAATGCCGTACCGGACAAGGACATCGACGATCGTGAACTGTTAAATGTTCGCGTCGGCTGGCGCAACAACAACTGGACCGTCTCCATCTGGGGTAAGAATCTGACGGACGATGAATATGCGAGCTTTACGCCAGAGACGAATCCGATCGGTTTCACTAGCGCCTATTTCCTCGCGCCTCCAAGAACCTATGGCGTGACATTGCGCTATGATATCTAAAACTATCACGGGGCTGGGAACTGAAGCATGCATAAGCTGCTCATCGTAGTTGTCGTTCTACTTTCATTGCCTGTCTTGCTGTTTTTACTGATCTGGCTCTATCCCAGGCCAGCCGATACCACACCATCCTGGGTATTCGATGGCGACGGCACCGAAATCGACTACTGCGAGTTGCCCGACCTTGACGGCTCGGGCCTGATGTCAAAAGACATACCGCAGGCTTTTACCCCGGGCTGCGGTTATACGGTTTTCCCGAAACCCATCCTGCAGAGTTGTACCGAACCCCTGCCCCAGGGCGCACAGGATATTCGCGGTCTGTGGCGAAGCGTTTCACCGCACATGCCGGGTCACGTCGAGCGTGTTGAACAGTGTGGTGACCGTGTTGTCGTCACAGCTCACGGTCTTATCCATGATCATTCGCCCGACATGCTGTCAAACGACGTTGCGCCAAGACAGATTGGTCCTTTGCTGTTTTGCCTGCGCATGTCCCAGGCAACCGCGGTATGGAAAGACAATCAATTGAACCAGAAGCTTTTTGGTGGCCCCACCGTCGTGAAACGCTACATCGAGGACGGCGTGTACAAGTGGGAATACCCAGGAAAAGGTATGGTCAAAATGAAGCGCATCTGCAAACTGCCGGAGCACGCAAAAACGTCACCGGACCGCAGCCATGCACTCTAGCGCCCGAATGTAAAAATGCTAATCCCTTTAGGAAAAACGTTATGACACTCACCCAACCCTTACGCCTAATGGGTGCACCAGGCTCACCTTACACCCGGAAAATGCTGGCTTACCTGCGTTACCGGCGCATCAACTATGAGTTTATGTTGGGTGACCAGTCGAACGAACAGGGGTTGCCTAAACCAAAGGTTGAACTGCTGCCCACCTTCTATCTGCCCAATGATGAGGGAGAAATTGAAGCGGTTGTTGATTCAACACCGCTAATACGACGATTCGAGCAGGCGTTCTCAGGACGAGAGGCGATTCCTTCTAATCCCGTGCTTGCTTACATCAACTACCTGATCGAAGACTACGCTGATGAATGGCTGACCAAATCCATGTTTCATTATCGTTGGAACTACGAAGCTGACATCAAGAAAGCCGGTAGTATTCTGTCCCTCTGGCACGGCCTGCAGATGGGCACAGAACAGCATCAGAAGTTTTCATCTTCTGTCGCTGACAGACAGATATCGCGCCTTTACGTGGTAGGCTCAAACGATATAACCGCACCAGTCATTGAGGCCAGTTACCGTCGGTTTCTTGGGATCATGGATGAACTCATTGCACACCAGACTTTTGTCTTGGGGGCCCGCCCATCGTCGGCAGACTTTGGTATCTACGCCCAGATGACGCAGCTCGCAAAGTTTGACCCGACGCCAATGTCAATCTGTCTCAGAGACGCACCTCGCGTATACGCCTGGGTTGACGTGGTCGACGATCTGAGCGGTCATGTTTGTGAGGGAGATGGCTGGATGTCGGTCGAGGTCGTGCGTGACGTGCTTGGACCACTGCTATCGGAAATAGGTCGAGTCTACGCCCCTGCCCTGATCGCCAATGCAAATGCCCTGCAGGCAGGAAACAAGCACATTGAGACGACAATTGACGGCAAGCCCTGGGAGCAGCCGACCTTCCCTTACCAGGGGCGTTGTCTTAGTTGGATCAGGGAGGAATACCAGAATCTCGGCACCAGAGATAAAGCCCAGGTCGATCTCATTTTGTCCGATACCGGTTGTGAGGAACTGTTGCGATGAAAATTCTGAGAACCCCGGATGCCTGTTTTGAAGACCTGCGGGATTATCCGTTTGCGCCCCACTACACCAACATTACAACTGAAGACGGTGATGAATTGCGCATCCATCACATCGACGAGGGCCCGACTGATGGACCGATTGTCCTATGCATGCATGGCCAGCCCGTATGGAGTTATCTGTACCGGAAAATGATTCCTTACCTGAATGGGTCGGGAATGCGTGTGATTGCACCGGATCTGGTGGGCTATGGTAAATCTGACAAACCGGCTGCGTTAGAAGATTACAGTTATGAACGCCAGGTGGCCTGGATGGGCGACTGGCTTCGGGCGAACGATTTTACCGGCATCACTTTCTTCGGCCAGGACTGGGGTGGGTTGATCGGGTTACGCCTGATTGTTAACCATCCTGACCGGTTTGAACGTGTGGTCATCTCCAACACTGGCCTACCTCATAACCCCGATGTACCGGACCATATCAGTAGACAGGTGGAGGATTTTCTGACAAATGCACCCACGCCCAGCCTCATGTCGATGCAGAAGGCCCTCGGTGCCATGGGGGATAGCGAACATTACGCGACCCAATTCGCCTATTGGCAGAAGTTCTGCTGGGAAAACGAGGACATGCCGATCGGCTTCATGATGAGCATGACGATGGAAGAGCGACCAGGTCTGGTCAGTGCATTGAAGTTTTTCCTGCACCGCCTCGGCGTACAATCGCCATTTCCAACGCCGCTTGCTAGAGGCTATGACGCGCCTTTCCCCGACCCGAGTTTCAAGATGGGACCGCGAGCGATGCCCAGCCAAGTGCCGACATTGCCAACATCACCCTCGCTGGCGGAGCAGGAAAAAGCCTGGCAGTTCTTCGAGGCGTTTGACAAGCCCTTCCTTTGTGCGTTCTCTGATGACGACCCGGTAACCGCAGGAGCACAGGAAGAATTCCTTAATCGTGTCCCCGGCACGAAAGGGTTACCCCACACCATGATCCATGGCGGGGGGCATTTTGTGCAGGAGAATGCACCTGACCAGGTTACCAGCATCATCGTCGACCTGGTTCGATCGACTTAATGGAACAATACTTTAAGAACGCTGGCCAGCTACAACGTTTCGGGCCACGCTATGTCGTCTTTCTGCTTTTCCTTGCCTCTGCATTCAGCTTTGTTGATCGACAGATTCTGTCCATCCTGTTTGAGCCAATTAAAGCCGAGTTTGATCTCAGCGATACACAGCTTGGCTTTCTGGGTGGCATTGCTTTCGCCCTCACCTATTCTATCATGGGTGTCCCGCTTGCCATGCTTGCAGACAGGCGCGGCAGAAAAGGGATTATTACTGCTTCTCTCGCCGTTTTCTCAATCATGACAGCCTTTTGCGGCGCGGCAGGCAGCTTCGCAACACTTACCCTGGCCCGCATTGGCGTCGGCATTGGTGAGGCCGGTGTCAACCCCTCCAGTTCATCCATGATCGCTGACCTGTTTCCAAAAGAAAAGCGCTCTACGCCTATGGCTATTATTGCGGCAGGGGCGCCTTTAGGCATGTTGACCGGTCTCATCGGTGGCAGTCTAGTAGCTGCGACCTGGGGCTGGCGAATGGCCTTTCTGGCGGTTGGACTTCCAGGCGTGATCCTAGCCATCATATTTTGGCTCACGGTTCGTGAGCCTGAGAGAGGCCGCTCGGATAATCGGGAAAACTCAATGCTCGATGCACCATCGCTCAGCGAAACCTTCTGCTACATGTGGCGTACAAAAACGCTCAGATACATCGTTCTAGCTATGACAGTCGCGACGATTCCAGGATTTGGGGCCAATGCCTGGTTTCCTGCATTCTTTATGCGAACGCATGAGTTATCCATCCAACAGGCCGGCATCATTCTGGGACTTGGTGGCGCCTTAAGCGGCATGGTCGGTGCGATTGTCGGCGGAATAGCCTTTGACAGACTTGCCAGGAACTCCATGGCAAGCGCGGTAAAACTAATTGCATGGAGCCAGTTAGTGGCCTTGCCGGCTTCAATTCTGCTTTATACAGCCGAACATCTTGTTTTGGCGACAATATTCTTGATCATTCCGTCCATGTGCGCTGCTTTTTTCGCCGGGCCTACTTCCGCTCTGGTACAAAGCCTGTCGCGAGTCCGCATGAGAGCAGTTGCCGCATCGATTACTATGTTGTCAGTCAACTTAGTAGGACTCGGGCTCGGACCGACACTAATCGGTGTACTGAGTGATGTGTTTGCGCCAAGGTTTGGTGAAGAATCTCTACGCTACGCTCTCATGGTTGTTGGCATGCTTATAACCCTCTCGGCGTATTTTTTCTTTCGAGCGGCAGCCTCCGTCGAGGATGACATGAAGGCAGTTGACATAGCTGAAGCAACACAGAACTAAACCGCTTAGGACCCGGCTTGCCAGAAAAAACCTAGGAAGCAGTCACTTGGACTTGGCCCTTTGGTTAATAGCAGTTCCACAAGCAAGGGGCCTTCTGAAGCTTTCCAAGACGCGGGTGATTCGAGTTGCCGCTAGTTCTTAGCGAGTAGTTCATAAACTTGATAATTTCAAGTATTAGCCGCTAGCAGTATCTCTGCTCAGTCTTACCGACACATAATTGTGTCAACAGTCTGCAAGCCCAACCACCAGCTGCTTTAAAGATAATAGACATCCACTATCTACACATTGCGTTCCCAGCCTTTTGCCCAAAAATCCACTCACTCTGAATTGTCGCCTACTTCTAAGTCAGTTCGTCAACCTGACAGTACCCAATTCCACAGGCGTTTAGTCGGTAGATGTAATGTAACATTTCACGATCTCATCAGCACAAGCCGTCCCCGCTCCAGCAACCATGATGCTCTTTGGGTTAGGGTTGTTTGGTTTAAGACTCGTGAGCAGAAAGGCCAAAAAAAGCTGCTTAAAGACCTTAAAAGGAACAGGTCGATCATCACGCTGTATCTAATCGCGTGATGACCGGCTTTCTTAGTTACGGCAACCCTCTTCCGATGCTAATTAATGCCCGCGCATACCCTGAACCCGTCTATTCTTGGTAAGATCTGACATCAATTATTTTCGACCCGATTCACTAGATCAAGGAAGTTTGGTATGCCTCTTGAAAAATTTGAAATTCAAC
>ERZ1048872.1503-NODE-1503-length-19210-cov-6.344558_pt1 | contig 19210 bp, 16 predicted proteins | sample MGYA00383100_ERZ1048872 | MGnify/ENA primary metagenome ERZ1048872 (study PRJEB29581, sample SAMEA5548370) | metagenome | biome: marine; feature: coastal; material: water | depth 50 m | study: Short-term variability in the microbial, nano- and picoplankton...
ACTGTCTTCTACAGTGTCTTTGTTCCAGTTTAAGAAACACTTTTTCATGTGGTTGGCAATAGTAAATTTCAGTGCTTCTTTTAGCTCACCTTCTTCCCAACCTACAGCAACATCTATCATTGTTTTTATGTTATTACCATAGAAACGATATTTAGGATGGTTTTGCGGATATTTTAATGGTTCTGGTCGTGCTTGTATTTCTTCTTTAGAAGGTTCGCCATATGGAGAATCTACATCAATATTAAAATCAGCCATAATAAATAACTGATCCCATAATTTATGCTGAAAATCTGGTACATCTCTTAAATGCGGTTGCAGATTTCCCATTACAGAAATAATAGCCTTAGCGACTTTGTTTCGTTCTTCTTTAGTTTCGCGACTTTTTGCATAATTAATCATCTTTTGGAGATGACGTCCATACTCTGGAATTATTAAATGCTCGCGCTCTGTGTTGTATTCTAAATCGTCAATCAAAATTGTAAAATGTGTAGTAAATAATTTGTAAACCTGTAGTCTTTAGGTTTTGCTGCAAAGTACAAAAAAATACGAAGCTTAATAAGAATATTATAAGGAAATTACACCTTCAACATTTTCTGCCACTTCCTTATATTTTGTTATAACGGCTTCAGGGTTTTTCATTCTTACATTAACAGAGACACTTGTATATTTTCCATTCTTAGATTCTTTAGTGCGTATTACTGCGCCTAAATTATTAAAAAGCGACTCAATATCCTTAATTCCCGCCCCTTTAGAAACTACAATAAATTTATATAAATATTCTGCAGGCCATAGCGCAGTATCATATAGTTGTGCCTTCAGTTTTTCGTAAAATTCTTCTGTTTTTTTAGAACTATCCATGGTAAAATTTTTCAGTTGCAAAGATACGTTTAACTTTACATTTTTCGATTTAATTTTTTATCACGAAATTTACCGCAAAAACATTGCCAATTTGAATCCAAAGAAAATAGTTATTACTGGTGGTCCTGGAACTGGAAAATCTTCAATAATTAATCAGTTACAATCTCGTGGTCACTTGTGTTATGAAGAAATTTCCAGACAAGTAACTCTGCAAGCCAGAAAAGATGGCATAGATCAATTGTTTCTTACAGAACCATTACTCTTCAGTCAGAAACTTTTGGAAGGTAGAATTCAGCAATTTATTGAGGCTGTAAAAGAACCTAAAGATAACGTGTTTTTAGATAGAGGACTGCCAGATGTATTGGCTTATATGGATTATATTGGCGACACCTATCCGAACCACTTTACAGAAACTTGTAACGCCTACCAATACGATTATGTTTTTGTTTTAGCTCCATGGCAAGAGATTTTTACAAGTGATAGCGAACGCTATGAAAGTTTTGAGCAAGCAACAGAAATTCACCACCATCTTTTTGAAACTTATAAGCGATTTGGTTATCAATTAATTGATGTTCCATTCGGTAGTATTGAAAATAGGACAGATTTTGTTCTAGACTCCTTAAATTTGCAGTAATGCATCCTATAGAAGCTTTAGAACGGTATTGGAATTTCACATCCTTTAGACCAAATCAAGAAGAGATAATTACTTCGGTATTAAACCACGAAGACACCTTTGCTTTACTACCAACTGGTGGAGGGAAATCGATATGTTTTCAAATTCCGGCGTTAGTCCAAGATGGGATTTGTATTGTTGTATCACCTTTAATTGCTTTAATGAAAGACCAGGTAAATACCTTAAAAGAAAAAGGTATTAAGGCGATAGCGCTAACTTCTGGCATGTCTTATAGTGATTTAGATACACAATTAGACAATTGTATTTATGGCAACTACAAATTTTTATATCTCTCACCAGAACGCTTGCAGCAATCCTTAGTACAAGAACGTATCGCTAATATGCAAGTGAATTTAATAGCTGTTGATGAGGCACATTGTATTAGCCAATGGGGAAATGATTTTAGACCTGCTTACAAGTACATTAGCATTTTAAGGCAAATTCATCCGCATGTTAATTGTATTGCTTTAACTGCAACCGCTAAGTTTAACGTCATCGATGATATTATAAAAAACCTGGATTTTGTAAACCCAAAAATTTTTAAAACCTCATTTTCCAGACCTAATATTGCATTCAGTGTTATCCATACAGATGATAAATTATTTCAATTAGAGCATCTTTTAAAAACACATCATGGTTCTTCGATTATATATGTTAGAAACAGAAAAGCAACAACAGATATACACAACTACCTTGAAGCAAAAGGATTTTCCTCTACATTTTATCATGGCGGTATTACAAATAAAGAAAAACAAGATCGTTTATATCAATGGACAAATGACCAAAAAGAAATAATGGTTGCGACAACGGCTTTTGGAATGGGAATTGATAAGGCTAATGTAAAAACAGTCATTCATTTCAATTTACCCGAAAGTTTAGAAAGTTATTATCAAGAAGCAGGTCGAGCTGGTCGCGATGGTAAAATAGCACATGCTATTATATTAAAACAGCATATCGACGAAGACCATCTTCGAGGTCAGTTTTTAAGTACATTACCTTCTGTAGATTTTGTTAAAAAAGTCTATAATAAACTATGTAACTATTTTCAAATATCATATGGTGAGGGTGAAAACAGTTTACATCAATTCGATTTTAAATCATTTTGCAATAGCTATAAACTAAGTGCAAGTATTACATACAATGCTCTATTATTACTCGATAGAAACGCAATCATAACGCTAGCACAACATTTTAACTTTAGAACCAAAATTCAGTTTATAACTACAAATGCGGTATTATTTAATTATTTAGAAACCCATCTAGACTTAAATATTTTGGTTAAAGTACTTTTAAGAACATATGGCGGCATTTTTGATTATGAAACTAAGGTAAACCTCAGTTTAGTGATAAAGAAATCGAATTTATCCGAAAAACAAGTCACTGAACAATTAAAGCGTTTAGAAAAAGATGGTGTTATTAATTTACAAATAGCGAATACAGATTCTGAAATTACGTTTTTAAAACCACGAGAAGATGATATTACAATAAATCCAATAGCAAAGACAATAGAACAACAACATACATTAAAACATCAACAAATTGAATCCGTTTTAAATTATATTAAGAATGATTCCGTTTGTAGAAATCAACAATTGCTATCATATTTTGGCGAAAAGACTAATGAAAAATGTGGTAAATGTTCAGTATGTATAAATAAAAATTCTGAAGTAAAATCAATTACAAAAGTTGATGTTTCTAATAAAATTTTAAATGCGTTAAAGGTTGAAGCTTTATCTTCGCGACAATTATTATCTACTATTAATTGTTCTGATAAAGTCTTATTAGAAAGCATTTCAGAATTAATAGAAATTAAAAAAATTAAAATAACATCAGCAAACACCTACACAATTATATGACAGTAAAAAGCGACTTGCGAATAGTATTTATGGGAACACCAGACTTTGCAGTAGCAACTTTAAAAGCCCTTATAGAAAATAATTATAATGTTGTTGGAGTAATAACAGCACCAGATCGAAAAGCTGGTCGTGGTCAAAAATTAAGAGCTTCTGCCGTAAAACAATTTGCTACTGAACATAATCTAAAGGTATTGCAACCTAAAAATTTAAAAGCTGAATCTTTTATTGAAGACTTAAAAGCGTTAAATGCTAATTTACAGATTATTGTAGCCTTTAGAATGTTGCCAAAAGTAGTGTGGCGTATGCCAGAATATGGCACATTTAATTTACATGCATCTTTATTACCGCAATACAGAGGAGCAGCACCAATTCATTGGGCCATTATAAATGGAGAAACAAAAACTGGTGTAACTACATTTTTTATTGACGAAAAAATAGATACAGGTGCAATAATCTTAAATAAAGAAACAGAAATAAATGAAGATACTACAGTCGGAGAGTTACATGATAATTTAATGACTATTGGAAGTGATCTTGTAATTGAAACAGTAGATTTAATTGCAACAGATTCAGTTTCTACAATGATACAGCCAAACAAGGAAGATTTAAAGACTGCTTACAAACTAAATAGAGACAATTGTAAAATTGACTGGTCGGAACCATTGGATACTATATATAATAAGATTAGAGGGTTAAATCCATTTCCGGCTGCATGGTGTTATTTAGATAATAAAAATGAAGCGCAACTAACAATTAAGATTTATACAGTTGATAAGCTAGAGGATAAACACAGATATAAAGATGGTCTTATTTTTTCTACTAAAGACGAATTGAAAGTAGCATGTGAAGGTGGCTATATAATTATTAAAGAAATTCAACTTCCAGGAAAACGAAAAATGGATATAAAATCACTTTTAAATGGGTTTCATTTTTCTGATTCAGCAAAACTGCTCTAAACCCTTATATACATTGGTTTTACAAAAAATCTGATAAAATACATTCTCTTTATTAACAAATACCCTAAGTTATCAACAAAATGCTCGATTTCCCTTGCTATTACTTGCGTAGCTTAATATTCCTAATAATTTTGTTAAACGGAATTTCCACAACTATTATTTGAAATCCGAATTTTTAACAATTTAAATTTATTATTTATGAACAAAACAGATTTGATCAATGGTATGGCAGAGAATGCTGGAATTACAAAAGCAGCTGCTAAAAAAGCATTAGATGGATTATTAATTGACATCGAAGGATCTTTACAAAAAGGTAACAGAGTTTCTTTAGTAGGATTTGGTTCTTGGTCAGTTTCTAGAAGAGCTGCAAGAGACGGAAGAAACCCACAAACTGGAAAAACTATCAAGATTAAAGCTAAAAACGTAGTAAAATTTAAGGCTGGTTCAGACTTAAGTAGTGCTGTAAACTAAGACTTTTTCTTATTAAAAATACAAAGCCTGCTCAATGAGCAGGCTTTTTTTGTCTTAAGTTTAATCTGTTTAAGTTGTTTTTTTAATAAAAATATTCTAGATTTAAAAGCATTAAACAGATTTTTTTAAAATGACCAAACCCAAAAAAGGCAATTTACTTATAGCCGAACCATCCATTATCGGTGACATATCATTTAATCGTGCTGTGATTCTTTTAGCAGATCACAATGCACTTGGATCTGTTGGGTTTATATTAAACAAACCTTTAAACTATAATTTAAAAGATCTTATTGATGGTACAGAATCTGATTTTACTGTCTACAATGGAGGTCCTGTAGAACAAGATAGTCTATACTTTATCCATAAATCACCAGATTTAATACCCAACAGTATAGAAATATCAAATGGTATCTTTTGGGGAGGAGATTTTAATGTTGTGCTAAGCTTAATTAATGATGATAAAATCTCTAAAGACGACATTAAGTTTTTCTTAGGATATTCTGGATGGGATGAGAAACAACTTGATAATGAATTACAATCTAATGCATGGCTTGTTTCTAAAAACATCCATGACAATGATATTATTACTAAAAGTTGTTCTTCTTTCTGGAGAGAAAAAATGCTCGAATTAGGTGGTAATTATAGTATTTGGTCTAATGCACCAGAAAATCCTAGTTATAATTAAACCAATCTCAATTTCGCATTTAGTTTTGTTACCACATTCTGAGCAAAATCATTGTTATAAGACTTTTTACGATATTTTGTAATCGGCACAATTCCCTTTATAACATTTGTAATAAATAATTCATCCGCTTTCTGCAGCTCAAAAGGACTGATAGATGCTTCCTCAACAATAAGATTTACATCTTTTGCTAATATTTCTAAAACTTGCTTTCTCATAACACCTTTAAGACAACCATCTTCTAGAGGTGGAGTTTTAATCTTATCGCCTTTAACTAGAAACAAATTTCCATTTAATGCTTCGATAACACTTTTATTGGTATTTAAAACTAAGCAATTATCTAATTCATTTTCTTCTGCATAGATACTACCAACAACTTGCAGTACTTTATTATTCGACTTTAGACCAGATAATAAGCCAGGAGCCATAAAATAATCTTTGTATAAATCTACAACATATGCTGTTGTATCTTCAATAGTATAAAATGGACTAGAATGTGGTTCTGCTTTAACACTAAAATTCACATTTGTATCACTAGATGGTAAATACTTACCGCCTTCTCCTCTATCCACATTAAACCGTACTCGGGCAGTAGATTTTATTAGGTCGTTAGCTTCAACAGTTTTTAAAATTTCTGATTCTATAAATTCCATTGTAAAATTCATTGGAATCTCCATTCTTAACATACGCATAGAAGCCATCAATCTAAAATAATGGTCTTCTAAAAAAAAGATTTTACCATTAACAACTTTTAGCGTTTCAAAAAGTGCGTCACCATACTTATAACCTCTATTCTCAATTGCTAATCTAGAATCGTTTTGTGACTGAAGTGTTCCGTTAAAATTTACCATAAAAAAGTCTCGATTTAATGTTAAAATAAATCGAGACAAATATATAATAGATAAATTAGTTAGAGGTTAAGCCGAACCTAAAACTTGTTTAAGACTTCCTATTTGGTTCTCCCATAGCATTCTCCCTTCCTCAATTTCATCTTCTTCTGCAAAATCCGTAATCATTAAAGACACATCTTTTGTAATTTCGTCTACTTGAATACGAATTTCGAAATAATACGATGCCCCTTCTTCATCATCACTAAGCCACCTAAACTTAATACGTTCAGCACTCTTTTTACTTAATAATTTGGCCTGTTCTTCTGAACCATCCCAAATAAAAGTAAATAATTCACCACGCGAATTTACATTGTCAGCAAACCACTCAGATAAGCCTGAAGGTGTTGATATATATGTATATAGAAGTGCTGGTGATGCGTGTATCACAAACTCCATTTCATATTTTTCTTTATCGTCCATTGATATATTATATTATATGCTCAATATATACAATTATGGGTCAATTTAAAACTTTAAACTAAAATAATTTTTTTTGGATTGTAATGTTTGCTGTCGTTGAATTTGTTTATATATTTGCAGCCGCATTATTGGCGAGGTAGCTCAGTTGGTTAGAGCGTCGGATTCATAACCCGGAGGTCACGAGTTCAATTCTCGTTCTCGCTACAAATAGTTAAATTATTCAAATACAACGGTTTAGTTCACTCTAAACCGTTTTTTTATGATTACTATTTATGATTTGATTACCGTAGATGTCCAAAATGAACACGATTTGGAACACGATTCAGAACACAAAAAACAATTTTCAACACCTAAGATCTTTGATGCCAACGGAGATCTAAGCAAGCGTTGGTATGTATATTTCTCATATCGAAACCCTGATACTGGCAAGCTTAAACGTGTAAAGAATATTTATGGTAAAGCTAATAGGTATAAAACCAAGGCAGAACGCTATGGTGCCTTAAGCTTATATAAAAAACGTTTAATAAGATTTTTAAATGATGGTTACAATCCTTTTGAAAAAAATACAACACACCATCTAAAGAGACTTTTAGTACAAAAAAATAATACACAACAAACAGCTGAGAAGCCTAAACCAAAACGCAATGATTAGTCAAATATACTTTTACCAGCAATTAATAAATTGAGGTTTTCCACAAAGTGGTGGTTAATTTTAAATAAGAGCCTTAAAAAGAGTTTAATTATTATTGTTTATCGTTTCCTTCCGCGATCTGTATTACATCTGCGACATCTAGATAGGTAAGTTAATGAAAACTCATAAACCCCTTTTGTATTTCCAATTTTAGAAGTATTCATGTCATATGATAAACCAAATCTAAATTCGGTGTATTCTAAGCCCAAAAACGCATTTATAGATGTTAATAAATGACTCTTGTCACCATTTCGGGCAGGATTCGTAGCTGCTGTAAGACCAACAAGAAATTGATTAACTTGAAATAGCGACCCAATATCAAAACGGTTATATTGCCCTTGTTGCATATAATTTGCTGTCATCATAATACTGTAATCATTCATAAAAGGAAAACGATAATTACCGTGTATAGAATAAAATATATTTAAAGGGACCTTTTCACCTTCTACAAAGGATATGTTAGGTCGGTTCAGATGCTTTACAGAAGCACCAAACCAATAGGTAATCCCATTAAACTCTTCTTTTTCAAAAACAATACCGGTTGAAAAGTCTACAAAGTATCGATTTCTCGTATTATTGCTTAATGGGTCTACGGACACTGAACTAATCTCTCCCGTGTTAATATTTATTTGATCTGCCAAAGTAAGGTTACCAAACTGATTACTTTTACTTCCAACACCAACTTCAATGCCAGGTCTAAAAAACCAACCACCATCTAAATTGACACGATGAGCATAATTGGCATTTATCTGAAAATAATTATAATTATTGAACGTTTCGCTTTGCCATATGGCATTAAGCCCTATACCAAAGCCTAGACTTGGTCCATAATCAAATGATTTATTTACAAAGGCATATTGTGTTGTTAAATTTAAATCGATACTTGGCCACTGTAGTCGACTTAATACACCTGCATATATTCTTTCATTGTCCTCAAAACCAGAAAATCCAGGATTTAGCGTTTCTTGAACATAATTAGATTGTGAAAAAATAGGATCTTGCGCTATTGCGGTATGCGCAGTAACGAAGAGTATTATGATGAGTATTATTCTAAATTTCATTCTTGTGCATTATTTAATAAATACAAAAGCTCCTTGCTTTTCAATTACATCTTCATAAAATGTGCTCGCTTTGAAGGTGTAATAATAATTTCCATTCTCGGCGTCTTCATCATTTATCTTGCCATCCCAACCTCTAATATTATCACCAGATTCTGAATAAATAATACTTCCCCAAGTATCATATATATTAATTTCTAATTCGTTGAGTCCAATATATTCAGGTCTGAAAAAATCATTAAGACCATCATCATTAGGAGTAAAAGCATTAGGCATAATAAGCTGATAACCTTTTTCAACAATTAGCGTCACTATTTTAGTGTACACGCATCCAAATGGATATGTCACGGTTTGTGTGATTACATAGTTTCCTATTTGTACATATGAATGAACCGGATTTTCTTCTCCAGAGAAGTTGCCATCACCAAAATCCCATAGAACACTAATATAGTCTCCTGTAGCTTCATTTGTGAATTGAATAGGGTCTTGAATAGCAAATACACCATAATTAATAAGTCCGAACGAGGATGTATCAAAATCAGGATCTCCAAGTACAGGTGTTTCGACATTAAAAGTAAAATTAGTAGTACATCCTATGCTATCTGTGACATCAAGAATCACTAATCCATTAACATCTGTCGTCATTATTTCATTATTTAATCCACTAACGTTACCATCAGACCAGTTGAATTGGTACGGTGGCACACCTCCACTACCTACGGCAACAAAGGTCTGATCAACAGTTTTTGCTTCACAATCAACTTCAGATTGTGTATCGACATTTACTTCTAAAGGATCAAACCTAGTAACTTCCCAATCTCCTTCTATCTCACAACCATTTTCATCGGTTACCAAAACAGAATAGAAGTTTGGACCAATATCATTAAGATCTTCAGTATTTGCTCCGTTAGACCACTGAAATTCGTAATCTCCTGTACCTCCCGTTACAATTAAATTTATTTCACCGCTATTGGCATCGTCACAATCTAAGGCATTTGTAATTGTAGCAGAAAGCTGTAATGGCGCAATATTATTAATCGTAAAACTTTCTTGAATAACACATGGTGTTCCATCTGTTATAGTCACAGAATAATTGCCTGGCGCCAAATTATTTCGCTCTACTCCTGCTACTGGATCATCACTCCAAACTACCGTTATAGGGTCAATTCCTCCTTGAAAATTTAGAATTATACTGGCATCATTTTCTCCTGAACAAGACATCTGAGTTACCACAGGATCTATTAAAAATATAGGTGCTTCATCAATAATAATTGGAAATTCTCTAAAGCAGTTTTCAGCGTCTGTAATTGTAATCGTATATGTTCCAGCAGACAAATTAGTTTGTACATTACCTGTTCCGAAATTACTCCATGCAATCTCATATGGTGCTACGCCTCCAGAAATATTGTTAATTGTTATTGAGGCATCATTATCACCATAACATTCAATTTCTGTAGTCGTTACATCAATTGTAATGATATCATTTTGAAGAATTGTAAGTTGAAGAGTATCGACACAGTCTGAGTCATCCGTTACAGTTACCGTATAAACTCCTGCAAATAAAGCGTCAATATTTTGATTAGTACTTACAAATCCGTTTGGACCAGCCCATGAATATGTGTAATCTGGTCGACCACCAACAACATTAATATTAATAGCTCCTGTAGATTCTCCAAAACAAAGCACATTAGTTTGAGTATCTAAAGTAACTTCTAAAAGTTGCGGCTCTTCAATTAAAAAACTTTGTATAATCGGACCGCAATTATTATTATCAGTTACTGTAATTTCATAATTACCAGGACCAAGATTTACTAAATCTTCATCAGTAGAGAATGGAATTCCGTCTCTAGTCCAACTAAAAGTATAAGGCAAAGTTCCCCCTTCAACAGTAATTCCTATTGTACCGTCATCAGCTCCAAAGCAAGAGATCGTTTGTGGATCGAAATCTGTTGCTCCAAACATAAACATTTCAGGTTCTTCAATTGTGAATGATTCTGAATATGGACATCCACCATCATCTTCAATATTTAAAGTATAGTTACCCGCTTCAAGATTAAAAATATCTTCATCTGAACTCGTGAACCCATTTGGTCCAGTCCACGTTATAATATAAGGATCTCCTGTAGTAAAAGGTACTCCTCCAATAATTGTAATTTCAATACTTGCGTTATTTGATTCAAAACAATCGTTATTAATGGGCGTTGCTGTAACTGAAATTGAAGGGTTTACAGTCACTACTACATCAAATTCTTCTCCCACACAATCACCAGATATTGGTATCACACTATAAGTTACAGTCGCTGGATTAAGTGTCGTATTTTCTAGTAATTGGGAAATCTCATTTACTTGTGTTAATTCTTCGGTTGCTCCTAAAATTGCTCCAGCTGGATTAATGACTGGTGTAGACCATGTATAAGTTGTATTAGCTGGTACTATATCACCATTTGTGTCATCAGGTATTACTGAGAACTCATTATTACTGCATATAAGCGCATCATAATTACTAATTTCTGGGACTTGATTTATAGTTATTGGGACAATTTCAGAAGTCAAGTCTCCACATCCACCTTGAGAAAATGAAACCTCAACATAATAGTAAAGTATACCTACATCCGTGCTAGGTATCGTTAATATACTAGAATCTATACCTACAGGATCTGGAGTGTCTGTATCATTAGTATCATTAGAAAACCACTGGTAAGTAGGCGTACCAACACCATTTAGGATATTAACTTGGAGGTCTGCAATAGTATCACCTAAACAATATTCATCACCCATAGGTTGTGTTGATATTGCCGGTCCTTCATTAACTGTTATGGTTACTGTATTACTCGTTCCATTGCAATCGAGATGGTTCGACTGACTCACTTCACAGTAATAATTATAAACTCCTGAAGGCAAAGTTATGTCATGATCGTATGTGCTTCCATTTGCTCCTGTTATCTCTACGCCATTTAAAAACCATTGGTATTCATAATCTGTATTATCTATTATTCCATCATTAGTTACATCTATACCACCTGAGACTTGAGTAACTAATAAATCAGCAGAAACATTAGTACAAATCGTTTGATCAACTGATGTTATTGTAACCGAAGGGTCTTCTAAAACCTCTACTTCAAAAAATTCACTTGACACATCTGAACACCCTAAAATTTCATCCACATCCATTGTGACGTAATAGTAATAAAGTCCTGGAATAGTTAAAATACCTGGGTCATAGGTATTACTGTTAGTTCCAACTGGTGTATCACTCGCATCAATAACATTATCATCTGAGGAATACCAATTATAAGAAATCGTTCCTGCTCCTCCATCATTAATTGAAAAACTTAACTCCTCTGCATTAGCACCTGAACAAATGATTTGGGCTAATGGCATTTCATTGCTTATAACAACATTTGGAGTAACAATAATTTCGACAGGAATAGTAGAAATCTCACTACAACTACCTGTCCCGCTAAAACTAATCACACAAAAGTAATATAGTGTTCCAACATTATCTGTTGATGGTTGATAATCGGCTTGCTGTCCTTCTGGACTTGAAACAGCTATCGTATTTGGATCTGCTGGATTGTTACTACCATTATCGTTTACATACCATTGATAATTAATTGTTCCTGTGGCATTACCTCCTAAAGTAAAAGTCAATACTTCTGCACTACCATCAATACAATATGTTCCTCCAACTGGCTGCATAGCAATTGATGGACCTTCATTAACCGTTAAGGTAACTGTATTGCTTGTCCCATTACAATCTAAATCGTTTGGCTGACTTACTTCACAAGAATAGCTGTATACACCAGCTGGTAATGTATTATCATGATCAAATGTACTTAGGTCACCATCGGCATTATTGATCTCTGTAACTGGATCTCCATTCAAAAACCATTGGAACTGATAATCTAAATTGTCAATTATTCCATCATTATTTATATCTATTCCTCCTGAAACCTGTGCAACTAATAAATCTGCTGACACATTAGTACAAATCGTTTGATTAACTGGTGTTATTGAAACCGTAGGATCTTCAACGACTTCTACAACAAAAATAGAACTCGATACATCTGAACATCCTAAACCATCATCCACATCAATAGTGACGTAATAGTAATAGAGTCCTGGAGTAGTTAAAATGCCTGGATCATAAGTATTAACATTTGTTCCTACTTGTGAATCACTTGCATCAATAACATTGTCATCAGAGGAATACCAATTATAAGTAATCGTTCCTGCTCCTCCATCATTAATTGAAAAACTTAACTCCTCTGCATTAGCACCTGAACAAATGATTTGGGTTAATGGTGTTTCATTGCTAATTACAACATTTGGTGTCACAATAATTTCGGCAGGAATAGTGGTAATCTCACTACAACTTCCAGATCCACTATAACTAATCACACAAAAGTAATATAGTGTCCCTAATGTATCTGTTGGCGGCTGAAAATCTTCCTGCTCACCTTCTGGAGCTGGGACTGCTGTCGTATCTCCGTCAAAAGGATCATTACTGCCTGTATCGTTCACATACCATTGATAATTAATCATTCCTGTGGCATTACCTCCTAATGTAAAGGTTAATACTTCTGCACTACCATCAATACAATATGTTCCTCCAGCGGGCTGCATAGCAATTGATGGACCTTCATTGACGGTTATGGTAAATTCAACTGGATCACCTGGACAACTAGCCACCAACGAAGGTGTAACTGTATACACAACAGTTCCCGTGGTTCCAGAGTTTAAGGTCAGTATATGTGCAGGAATTGTTGCACTAGTTCCAGAAGGTATTAATCCAGAAATGTTATTCGTAGTTGATGTACCTGTCCATGAGTAATTAGTATTGGAATTATCAGATTGTAAAACAATCTCTTCAGTGGATGTTCCAGAGCATATGGTTTGAGCTAGTTCGGTATTTGTAATTACTGGTACTGGGGAAAATTCAAACTCCTGAGTATCGATATTTGCACCACAATCATTAGTTACTTCAAGGTTTAAAATATAAATATTTGGTGTAAAAAATTCAATTTCAGGATTTTCGGAATTAATATTTGTTCCATTAATAAACTCCCAATCAACTGGAGATGTTCCGATATTTATACTCCAATTATATATAGGTTGATTTGGCCCGCAATTTTCAACTGTGAATGACGGAGTTATTACAGAATCCGATGCACAAAAATCGTCAATATCGTCAAGAGTTACTTGAGGAGGCGACTTTATAAATATTTCCAATTGCACACTAGAAGCAATTCCGCAAGAATTAGTAGCCTCTAATACGATTTCATAAGTACCTGGATTTACAAATTCAATTTCAGGATTGACTGAATTCGCATCAGTTCCGTTAATAAAGTTAAAATCAATTCCTGTACCACAAAAGTCAGGAGTATAAACAACTGTCCATTCATAAGTTGGAGTACCGCATTGATCAGTTAAATTAGTCGTGTTATTTATTGAAATATTAAATGGAGCACAGCCTTCGGTATTATTTGAGGTAAATGTTGGGTTTAAAGGTGGTTCAATACAAATATCTTGAGAATAAAATGATTCATCACAAGAAAAATTGTCTCCAGTAAGGGTTACTGTATATGTTCCTGGATTTACAAAAGTATGATTTACGCTTTCATAACCAGTAGTTATAACAGTACTCGAACCATCACCAAAATCCCAAACAAAATTGACACTAGCCGAACAATTTAAACCAGAACCTGTTTCTGAAGTATTAATAAATTGAACTGAAGAATTAACACATTCTATTTCAGGAGCTTCAAAATCAGCTTGTGGACTAATAATTATGAGGATATTTGGCAATGTAGCCGGATTAGGGTTTGGTGCACAAGCATTCCTTATCCATAACCTTACAACAAATTCATCTGGACAACTTGATTCAGAATATGAATGAGTTGCAATAGGAAAAGGATTTATTCCTGTTGGATCAAAGGCTAACAAATCAGTCTGAGTATAATTCACTGTTGTACCGTCTCCAAAATCAACCTCATACGATGTGTCTGAAGTATTCGTTCCCCAACCTGTTATTTCAAATTGTATGGGATTTGATGGCGCGCATAAATTTAGTGTATTTCCTGGTCCAGAAATTCCTCCTGAAGGATTTGTAGCATTTCGAACTATATACCTTATAGTGTTTGAACATCCATTATCACCAATAGCCGTAATGTCCAAATTATAAGTTCCAAAACCAACATAATTGTGAGAAATTGGAAAGGTTACATTAGATTCTGTACTACCATCTCCCCAATTAATATTGTAGGAACTTATACAAGAAGCTGAAATTGAATTATTACCAACTTCAACAAAGAAATCTGTACTTGTATTAGTGTTACCGCAATTACTAAATTGTAGATCAGGGTTTGGATTAAAAGGATTTAAATGAACAAAACCTATTTCTGGTTCTTCTAATATTGAAATGGTTTGGCTGTCTGAACTGACCTCTCCATTGTCATCAGTGACAGTAAGTGTTACATTAAAATTTTGAGTTCCACAGCCAAAAGCTTCAAAAACATGATTTGGATTTTGTTGCGTAGAAGTATCACCATCACCAAAATTCCATGTATATTCAAATGGACCATCACCAGTAACAATTGAAGTAAAGGACACACTTTGCCCTGAACACACATTATTATCAAATGTAAAATCTACAGTTGGAGGTGCTAAAAATGATTTCCCGAAGTTTGAAGTATTATTAAAAGCATATGCAGAACATATTACAATAAAAAATATAATTGCTATATAAAAATATTTATTATTCCTCATAACTCAATCACGGTTAATTCTTTACAAATATTATTTTATCTAAATCTAAGCTTATAAAGTCTTATGAATTACACTTTTCGATAAACGCATTTAATCATCGATAAAATTCAAGTTTCAATTTTTAGAAAAAATCCATTCGAAAATTAAAAATTATAAAACAAACAGTAAATACTAAATACTGGGTATTTTTATAATTACTAATTCTATATTAATCCTAAATCTTTTGCCGTTGCCACTAAGTGTATGGCATTATTAGCTTTAAATTGTATGCGTAGTTTATTAAGACGTTTTTCTATAGTACTTAAACTATTTGGAGTAATCCCTTTTACCTTAAGCTTTTGACTAATTTCATCTTGTGATAAACCTTTAGATAACAGGTTTAACAATTGTATGTCGTAATCATAAATCTCCAAATCGGTTTTTGGACTTAATGCCTGATCTACCTGAGGTGATAAATAAAGTTTCTTTTGTGAGACCACCTTAATGGCTTCCTCTAATTGCTGCGAGCCCTTTCTGTCTTTACAGACGTAGGCATTTACATCGTATTGATTTACCAATAGCCTAACTTTTTGCAATTGATCTTTCATAGAATATACTATAATTGGTAAGTCTGGAAAATCTCGACGCAATGCTGCAATTAAATCTTCACCAGATTCTAATTTAATATTCCGATGGTCTTTTTTAAAAGATAAGTCCGTTATTACTAAATTAAAATTTTGTCCCTCTAATTCTGCTCTTTTTACTTTTAAAAATGCCTCATCACAATATTGTGCGTTTTCTATATTCTCAACATTGCATGTTGTTAATACTTGCTCGACGCTTTTACTAATAGCATCGTGATCGTCTACAATTAAAACTTTATTAAACATTCTTAAATAATTATTTTTATTTTAAACCCTTTATTTGGTTCTGTTTCAAAAGTAATTGTTCCATGAATTGATTCAATACGGTTTTCCACATTTTGCAAACCTGTGCTTTTTTTGAATTGGCAGCCTATGCCATTATCGGTATAGCTAATAACTGTTTTTTTACCTTCTTTTTTAAACATTAAAACGGCCACTGATGCTTGGCTATGTTTTTTCATATTAATTAAAAGCTCTTGTAAGACTTTATAAATGGTGGTTCTTTTCATTTTAGAAAAAGCCTCCCAATTAATGTCAGCACTGCCTTTGTCTATAACACTAGTGTTGGCATCACTATAACTAAATACCAGGTCTTTTATGATATCAGTAAACGCACCATTGTCTTCTAAAAGGCTATGCTTCTTAGAAATGTCTCTTGTTTTATTGTAGATGCTCTGTAAATCATCTAAAAGATGGGTGTTAGATATGGTTTCACCTTCTAGTTTTGTCATAAATTGAAACACATCGTTGGCGACTTCATCATGTATCTGTTTGGATATACGAGACTCAGTATTTAGGACTTGTTGTTGTTTTTCTTTTTTGTGTTTGGATTTTAAAATAAAGTAAAAGAACACAGACAACAATCCAATAATTGCTGCTATGGCTAAAGCAACTATTGTCCTCCTTTCTTGACGTTCTTCTTCTAACTGACTCTCTAAGGCCTTTCTTTCAAATTCAGAATAATCATATCGCATTAATGCAAACTTGTTTTTACTTTGTTGTTCTGCATTACTCAAACTATCATTTAGGATCTTGTATTGTGCTGCATAATCATCTTTGCTTAATCTTATTAACAAGCCAAGCGCATCTTGTTTATACGAAGGTGAATTAATAACTTCTGCCAATTCATTAGCTTTTAATGCGTACGATTTAGCTTTTATTGTATTGTTGATCTTATAATAATAATCTGATAAATGAGCATAACTCGCATACATCGTTGAAGTGTCATTAACAGCTCTTCTTAATGCTAAGGCTTTATTGATTAAATCTAATCCTGAGGTGTTATCCAACTCAAACTCAGCAACACCTAAATTATCAATTATACTGGCATTTGTTAAGGTATCTTTAATTCTTGGTGTTAACTTAAAAGCCTTTTGTAATTCTCGTTTTGCACTTTCAAAGTCATTAAATTCTTTATAGATTAACGATATGTTATTATATATTTTCGCACTATCTAATGGATTCTCTGCATTTTGTAAAGCTATAGAATAAAATTCTAGTGCTTTAACTTCATTTCTTTGTTCTATATAGATTAATCCCATAAGAATATAGAAACTATTTTTTGTTTGTGCTTTATCTGTTGAATTAGGTGATTGGCCTAAAAAGGCAATAGCTTTAACTATTGTTTTTTCACTCTTATCATAATCCCCTAACTTATATTCGATACTCGCTATATAATATAAATGACGAATTGAAGCCTCAATATTTTGACTATCTCTACTTTTAGAATAAGCATTATTAAAATAACTATACGCAGTAATTAAGTCGGTATAATTTTGCGGGTACAATGCAACATTAGAATAATAGCTTAAACTATCTGCTTTTTGTTGTGCAAAAGAAGATGAACTATTTATAAATATTAAAAGAAAAAAGAGGAATGAAGTTTTGATTGATTTCATTCCTCTAAAGTAATAACAATTATGTTACTATCCTCCACTTCCTGTTGGAGGTGTTGGTGGCGGAGGTGGCACTTCAGTTCCTTCACCAGAGCACATTTGTGGTACAGCTTCATCTGCTAAGCTCTCAGGATTACATGAAAAGAATGTAGTAATAAGGAAAACCGTAAACAAAATTATAGATATTTTCTTCATTTTATGTGATTTAAAAAATTGGACAATAGTGTTGCTGTCCGAGAATTTCTCAGAGTTTTTGTTGCATCGCAACACTGACTAAATTTTGAGGTAGAAACCTCTATTTTGGGAAGTATAGAGCCGAAAAGTAAAAGTGCTTTACCTTCCCAAATACCGCAGCTATTTACATCACGGCTCTATTATAGAATTGTGGTTCGTAAGCCTTATTACGAGTAAGGCAGTGTTCAATTCTAAAACAAATGAAGGAAGATTGTTTTGGAATGAATGGAAATACTCTGGAAAGGTTTTGGAAAAGAAATTCCATAATTTTTCCAGATTGAATTTTTAACTTTAAATCACTTTTAAACCTAACAAATGCATAAAGAATTATTAGAAGAAGCTTTTAATAAAGCTAAAGAAGAAACTAGATCGGATAGAGTAACACATTTATCAAAATACTTATCTGACTTTATAGTCGAAGACAGTAATGAACCCTATGGAGAAAGAATTTTGAGAGATCATTATAATAAAATAATTAAAAACTCTAATGAGAAAATATACCTTAGAGAACATGCTGCTGAATCGTTGAGTCATTATTTAGGGTTTGCTGATTTTACCGACTTTATAAATACAAGTACTAATGACAAAACAAATAAAAAATCTAAATCAAACAGTTTCGTAAAAAGTATAAACTCATTTTTATAATTGGGATTGTTTTAATTTCTGGGTTTTTCATATACAACTCAGTAACAAAACAAAGATGGATGATATGGCAACATGACCATTACGAAGAGGTTGATTTTGACACTGAAAAGTATAAAGTAAATCAGCTCAAGATATTAAAAGAAGAACGCATTGATTTTTTTAAGAAAGTGACACCAACTTGTGATTATTCATTCTTTAATAAGGATGGTAGTAGGGGAATATGGTATGGAAAGAATAGAAATAAAGATTTGGAATATTTTACGGCTCTTGGCTTACATCCACAAACTGGGAAAACACTTAAGCCGATTACTAAGTATATTATTGATAAGTACCTTTGTAATTAACAGCAATAATTAATTTGTTTTTAATTTTAGAATTCTCATATAAAAATTGATTTTTTTTCTTAATTTAGATTTAAATATTTCTAACAAAAAGTGAACACAAAACTGAACACGATTTGGAACACAATTTAAGTATTTGTAATTTTTAA